>CAACVD010001257.1_pt1 | contig 12175 bp, 5 predicted proteins | sample 2381771 | NCBI WGS metagenome assembly CAACVD01 (sample SAMEA5211965, study PRJEB30684) | marine metagenome | biome: Marine; feature: Epipelagic; material: Water | collected 2015-10-15 | depth 15 m | reverse complement strand
CCATCTAAATTTCTACCTATGAAGTCAAGTCTATATACGACCGACGAATCATCACCTAATATATTTTTTGCTTGTGATCCATCTGGTAAATGAATAGACGTTCTAACATTTGTTATTGTGTGTTGTTTTGTAACTTTAAATATTAAATCGCTTCTATTTACATAAATAAAATTATTTTCAGAATAAGATGTTGAGAGAAATGCTAATGCTGGAATTAATTGCTTACCATTTGCTCCGCCTACTACCTGCAACTCACAATTTGCTATTAAATTTGAATATAAAACTAAATATGGATATGTTTGATATTGTGGGCTATTTACCGCATAAATTGCCTCTGAAAATTGTGATGTAGATGCTGATGCGTTTATAATACCTAGATTATACATCGGCATATCAAAATTTGGATTTTCTCGTGTTAAATTACTATTCGCCGTTCCAAATCCGCTAACTAACGCTAATACTGAACTTGTAGAAATTAATCCGTTAGTTGTGATTGGTGATAATTGATTATTATAAATATCAAATGCATTTTTATCAACACCTAAAAATTTATTATATTTTGTTGAAACCAGAGGCGTCTGTGTTTTTGAATAAATTGGAAGTAATTGATTTAACTGAAATCCTAATTTATCAAATAAAGTATTTTTATAATTTTTATAAGATAATGCTGTTAATGTTAAATCTGTATTATCATCTTGTTTTATTATTAAATCTGTAATACCTATACCACTCTGCGATGATGAAGCGGTAAATGGTATATTTTCTTGTTTAATATATGCGTAAGGTTTTATAGTAGGAGGTAATAAAAATATTACGCTTGCTGTATCAAATCTAAAATTTAATGGTGCTTCTTGAATATCAAATACAATAACTAAATTATTAGTTCCACCTGTTAAAACTGTTTCACTATTTAAACATCTTAATTCAAATTGACTCATATTATAAGGGGTCATATGTGTGCAATTTAAGGTAAAAGGATTACCTGATGGGTCGCCTTTTCCTAGTGCCGGAAAATTAAAAGGAACAACAGAATACGCTTGTGGCTGACTGAAAATACCAGTTTTATCTATATAACCATTTAAACAAACTGCTCCTGGCTCGATAGAACTAGTAAAAAATGGAGGGTCAAATGGATCATCTGGAACTATTGGTCGTAAATGTATATCAGTATTATCTGCGAGTAAATCTGAATATGTTTGTTTTATAACATTACCCTCTATGGATTGACATTGACGAACTCTAATATATTTTTGATCTACACCAACACCGCCACACCTTCCCGGATTCCAGCGGTCAGCGGTTCCACCCTTATCGTTTCCACCTGTTCTATTTGTATATACACTTCCACAATTCCATACATCAGTATCTACTGCTAATACACCACCAGAAAATAATCCTCCATCATCACCTTTAAAAATATATCCCGCTGGTAGATTTACCTGCTGACTAAATGCAGAAATTGTGTTATTAACATTTATAACATCATTCTGTGGCGACGAGTTAGGTGTAAAACTTGCTAATTGAAAAACCCCATTACCTTGCTTCTGTAATGTATGTAAATTTTCTATTGAATATCGTGCTGATTCTGAATTATAATTTACCACTGGATCATTCGCACCGATATTTATAGTATTAGAATGTGATTTACCACCTGATGCGTAAAATTGTGTTAAATTTTGGTCGGTTGATGGAACGATACCAGAATTATTTTTAGTATTTTTATAAGTATCTGTTGCTATTAATTCTGGTTGTGGTATTGTCTGACCAAAACAATCTTGAATTCCTACATTTTGCTGGTAATAATTATTTTGTAAATCAGTAGAACCATTTTTAACCATACTATCTTGAATTTTTGTTTGTGGAAAAGTTTGTAAATTTGTTTGTTGTGTTGTGGCTGGAAATGACAAAGAATTTTGTGATAAACTTAACCCAGCACCTAATGAAATATATTCACCAGTTTCTGGAACTGCAAAATAATCTTCTTGTTCTTGTTCTTGTAAAATTAAACACATAAAAGGAATTGAACATACATTTACTGCATCAGCGAATGGAGTGCCGCCTTTATTTAATGAATTTAAAACAGCTGGATCATTTTTATAAAAAATTGGAAACATACCGATACCATTACCATTATTAAATGCTGTTATTTTTTCCCACATTTTTCGTAAATTTTCTCGTCCATCACCAACTCCTCTTAACCATTCTGATGGTCTTGTTGTAAATCTATTGGATAAATTTGGAGGCAGTGGTATTCTCTCATTTAATGCATCTTCAAAAGTAAAATAATTTATATTTTTTCCATTGTTATCAATTTTTGGAAAATAACGAAATGCTTTTACAAATCTTTTACATGCTTTTTGATATGCTCGTGAAGGATTATTATTTTCTATATTTGGATGGTTATACATATTATTATTTTCAATTTTAGAACTAAATTTAGTATCAAAATCAGATGCGTATGTTGTCCATGATGGAATACCAAAATTTCTTTTTCCTGCTCTGATTTTTGCTGGATCATCATTAGTAATAGGAATACCTGAACCTGTTGTTGTTGTTGAATTATCATTATTAAAATTTATATAATCTGCTTCTCTACATCTAAAACCTTGATCTCCTGCGTTTGCGAGTAAAATTGAACCAATATCATTATAATCGGGATTAGTATGTCCTGTGGTTTCTTGGGTTAGTAAATAACTACCATTCACATTAACCGAATTTACTACTACTGATCTTGATACTAATGATTGAGTTATTGAAGTTGGATCTGCTGGAACATTATCACCAACTTCTAGACTATTATTATATGGTTTTTGATTATACATTTGATAAGTTAAAAAAATATTTGGTAAAAATCTAGCAGTTCCAGTTCTTCCTGCAACTGGTGCTTGTCCCATCCCTTGATACATTTGTATTAAATCATATGTCATATTACCTTGTATATTATTGCTTGGTAATTCTGGACTACTATACTGATCATCTATTCTACCAAATACCCATTCTACATAATTATTATCATAAAATGTATCTGATTGACTCTCCACTGAATTTTTTTCTGCTTCATCTGGTAGTATATTTCTGAATTTACTTGCATTACTATCATAAATTTTATTATTTACTTTTACTAATTCTTTATATTCATTATTCCATAAATCCGCTAATATATTACCATCAAAAATTATATTTGTTGCAATCATGCTCATGCGTTTAGGTGCATAATATGCAAAAGTATTCTCACGACTATATACAGCATTTCGTGATGTTCTTCCTCTATTAATTGTAAAATGTTGTATGGGATTAGTAGGGTCTGGTGTATTTTCTGATGTAATTTGCGATACTTCTTTAATACCTAGATACCAATCTTGCATAAATCCCATCGTTTTATTTGTTATTATTTCTTGATTATTATTAAAAAAAAATACACCACCTTCTAAAAGACAAGAAAAACATCCATATTGTCCTACTTGATATGTATGATTATTTATTGTTCTGTTATTTACTCGTCTTGGAACTTTTGCATAATTTCTATTACCACCAATTAATTCGGGAGCATATCCAGTATAAATAGAATATAATTGATAATCATCAATATAATTTACTATGTCCATAGTGCATGGCGTTGATTGAACCATAGGATTCATTTTACATAAACTTCTCCATTCTCTCGGATTAGCAGATAACATAATTTTATAAAATTTATTTTTTGCTTGATGTGCAGAATAAAATTGACCCATTTGCGTATCTGATTGAAGCTCGGGATCACTTACTGGAACTCTTGATGAAACCCAGTTTAACATTTCTGGTTCATGACAAGTCCAGTATTTATCTGTTGCTCTATCTGCTTGATTATAAATATCTATTGTTTGCTTTGTTGTTTGTTCTAATTGTTTATGTATAGTTTCCCAAATAAAACCTGAAAACGTTGGATAAGATTTAAATGTTTTATTTGAAATGGTTGGTAATTCCGTCTTTATAGTTCCTATTCCTCCATCATTGGGCATAGTTGTTTCATAACTTTTATCTGCTTTTATTGTGGATTGTATATCACCCAAACCGCCAGTAAATGTTGAAACTGGAAAATAACTAAAATTATTATATACATCATAAATAGCTGGTGTAATTGAAATTTCTTCTCGTGGTTGTGATGCAGTGCCTGTATTTTCTTTTAATTGTTCTGTTATATTTTTTGCGATTTGAGTAGGTGTAAAACTACCTTGACCGATATCTATATCTATCCGTGTTTTTAAAAAATGAAAATAATTTGTATTTCTCTCACCATTTGGATTATCTCTAAAATTTAAATATCCAAAACCAAAAGGATTTTCTGGGATACAATCATTAGTATATGGATCATAATACGGACCGAGATTACAAAATTTTTCATCGTCATATTGCGGACAATAAAAACGCAAATTATTAGGTGCAGTAGTATTTAACCCTCCTTTAAATCTACAACTTTCTAAAACAATAGGATCATTAAAAACTGGATTTTGTGCAGTTGTAACATCTCCTCCATGATCTATATTTTGTAAGTCATCAAAATTTTCAGGCATCGTATTATATGCGATTTTACTTAATGAATTTTGATATACTCCATTTTGACACATTTGAACTGCATTTAAATTTAAACTTTTGGTTCTTGGTTCTGCTGCTGTGCTTGTAAATCCACGACTATTAATTAGCATTTTATCATTCCACATACCGCCCGGCAATATTTGCAACGGATTAGCACCACCCTGAACAAATTGCTGTGGTAAATTTGCTGGTTTTTGTTTAGCATCAGTATTCGCAACACCTGCTTCTGTCGGCTGATCTCTTACAAATATCCCTTTATCTTTATTATTAATATTTTGATTTACACTGTCAGAAAGTGGGTCGGCTTGACCAAATTGAACCCCAGCCATTCCCCATTGAGGAGTATTATCACACCATGATTTATATCCCATTGCTTGACATTGATTTAATTTCGCATTATTATCACTACCTGCGGGAGATTGAGAATACCCTATTAGTGAAGTATTTTGAACTCCTGTCGTTACATCCATCGCTAGTTCAGTATTAAAAAATATACCTTTATTACATAACCAGCCATTAGATGAATGATTATAAAAATTCATAGATGTTCTTGCTTGTTGTAATGCTGGTGTTGTTAAATTTGTATAAATTTGACTAACATTATCTGCGTTCGCATCCTGTAACGTTGTAAAATTAACACCGAATAAATGCTTACCATTTAGGCATGTGCTACCATAATCGCAATTTGTAAAATATCCTCCGTTGCTATGATTTCTACTAGCAGTTCCCATAGGAAGATTAACATTAAACTGACAATTATTATTTACATAATAACATATTTCTATACTAGTTTTATTATCTAAAACTCCTTCTGTTTGTCCTATAAAAGTTTGGAACTGGTTCTCTTCACCAGCCCCTTTAATATTTATTGATGCTGATTCTAATGATATTTCATCACCGGGCTGCAATAATATACCGCTGTCTATCGTCGTTTCCCATTCAGAATTTGAAACATTACTGGTATGTTTATTGCTTTCAATAGGTATAGCACCTCGTTTATCCGCCTCTAATAAATTTACTGCTATACTTCTATTACTTTCTATTAATAATGTATCTGTCATTATTTAATATAAACAAATATAATTTTATTACATATTCTTTCAATATTTAATTTACATATTATCTTCATATAAAACTTTACTTTCAAATGCTTTATGTAATTTTGCTGGATATTCATCGAGACGAGCATATAAAAAGTTAAAGCGTTCTGGAACTGCAATACGATGAAATCGCATTAGGTTTTCTTCTCCTCCGAAATTTTCACCATATACCTCGCTAATTTGTTTTAATTGTTGTTGATTAAGAGTTCCTAAAATTAAATTGGTAGCATTATTCCTCACAATTGGACTAACCATTTTAAAATTTTGTACTGAATAAAGTAGAAGACCGACTCCTGTGTGCCTGAAATTACTAGCGAGAGTAAAAAATGTTGATTTTGGTTTTAATGGTGGAATATCATCTAAAATTATTGCAATGCTTGGGCGGTCATCATCATCGAATGTATGCTGATAATCTAATATTCTTCTTAATGTTTCTTCGCTAAAAGTATCGTAAGATGTTGCTGGAAAACTTTCTTTTATTCTTCTTCCTGTTTGGTCTTGGTGAAGTGTTTGAGAGAATATATAAACATCATCAAATGCGTCTTTATAAAAATTAGAGTTTAAAAGTAAATTAGTTAATAAATTTGTTTTTCCAGATTTAACAGATGACACTAATAATACATTAGCTCCTTCATTTGCTTTTGGTAAAAGTGGGTGCAGTGGTCTTCTAATATTAATACCAAAATTATCCTGTTTAACTGGTAATATACTTAAATCAAAATTTTCATTTGTATCTGCGATTTTTGTCTTCATTATATTATATATATAAAATATAATAAAATGAAATAATTTATTATTTATTGTACTTGTATCTGTGAAACACTATCATATAACTGGACGACACCATCTTTTACAGCAAATAATTTTGTAACTTCAACAAAAGCATAATTATTATATTTAATATTTGTAGTATTATTAACAGGATAGGATCCAAATACTTCAATAGGTTTTTGGTTAATAAGTTCTGTATCTCTATCACTATCGCCGTAAAGAGTAGAAATATTAACACCTAGGAAATGCATATTTTTACTTAACTGCGTTGATAAATTCATTCCGCCAAATGCTACGTAATTAGTTGCTTGACCAAGAGGATAATATACTGCGTTATCTGCTATTTTAAAATTATCTATTGGTAATACGCAACCATTTAATGAATAAAGTCCAGTATGAAGATTTACCGATGAACCATATACATAAGATGCCTCCTGTGCTTTTAATGCATCAGAAACGAGTGGTTGAGGGAATATTAATTCATCATTTACACGCATCTGAACGTTATAAGGTTTCACAGAATTTAACATAGCATAATTCCCAAGAAGAGAATTATAAAGGGTGGCTCCTGGTGGATAAACATCGCCAGTTCCTCCTGCAAGGCTTTCTATTGGATTCCAACATAAAAATACATTTTTAACCTGGTAATTACTTACGGGAATTTGAAAATTAAAAGGTTTTTCTACTGTATTTGTATTTGTCGTTCCCCCAACAGTATCTTGAAGATTAACTACCTGTATCATATCAGTATAAATTTTCGCCATTCCTTTATTTGCATTTAAACTTTCTTCAATAGCAAACATTCTCTCATCTGTGTAATAAAGATAATCAGCATAAAATAAAAATGTTTCTGGAATAATATTAGCAGTTACGCCTGCTGTATTTGGAGTATTAAAACCGAGATATGGTTGTAATGCTATATTTCCTAAACCTTTGCGATTTGCTTGGTCGTTAGAATTATCCTGTGAATTTAAATGAAATACTACACTAACAGGATCATTAATTAAAAATAATGGTAATTCAATTGAATCTAATAGTGGGAATAATTCAGAAATTTTTATTGAAAAAGCGGGGGTATCAATAACTTCATTTCGTAATTGAGTTTCACCAGCCATAGTAAGATGTCGCGGATCAAAATTATTAATAACAGTTCCTGCTGGTATGAGCAAACCCGCGTTAGGATTACTAACTGCTACATTTACATTAGTTCCGTTCTGTTTCATCATAGTATTAATACCTTTTTGAATACGAGTAAAATTATTACGATATGCGGGAGTATCGTATGAGTGCGTAATTGCTTTGTAAAGTGCTACACTATTCACAGATTGAATTGTCTGCTGTCCAATCATCAAATCTACTCGGTTAATCGCTGAATATATACCACTATTTAATGGAAGAAAACATTTATCTGTGCTTGTTAAAATTTGCATTTGAAAAACGCTGTCTCTTGATAATATGCCTGTATGTGGTAATACGAATTTTGCTATTTTTTGCGTTAATATCTGAGGTTCTAAAACATCTGACTGAACAGACATTGCCATAGGGATATCATCTGAATTCTCTAATACTAAATCTTGTTGCGACATTTATTATATAATAATATAATAATTTTTTATAATTATTATTTTATTAATATTTTATACTAAATTATAAATATTTTTATTCTAAAATCTCTATCCCAGTTGGCGAATACATCGCGACATTTCTCGCCCTTGCAAAAGTAAAAAACTGGAAAGGTGTAGCACCATTAATATTAGACTGAATACGGAATGCATAATCCATTTTAGAATAATCAACACCAACCCTCTGCGAGTCCGCTGGAAATCCTAATATAAAGTTAGTAGGGTCTGGACTTTCAGCCAAAGAAGCACCCATTTTTTTATTTCTATAATTGCATGATGTTGTAGCACCATTAAATATATTACCTACACTAGCTGGATTCATACCGTGATGACTATCATCGTATAACGTTACTGAATGTAATGCAGGTTCTAAAATCTGTGCCTGAACTGCATCAGGCGTTGCCTGTGCTTCGCTATCTAGAATGTAATTATATGGGAATAATGTACCGCCACGGAAATATTGAATTGTATTTAAATTTGCTCTTGTTCCTAATTTTGTTGAAGTAGCACCAGTAGAAAGACGTGATAAACTTAAACTATCCATTTTAATATTATGCAGATGTAGTGCTGGAATGAGAGAATGTGTAATAGATAAACAATTTTTTAATCCAAGTCGTAATGTTGTTGTAGAATCCGATGCTAAAAGCGTAGAAGTCAAAGTGTTAATGCTATTAAATACTAATGTTCCAGAACTTGGCATGGAGTTAAATATGGTATCATTTGGAACATAAATATCGTATGTTAAGAATACATCGGAAAGCTGATATTGGTAACTTGTATTAGTAGATTGCTGTAAAACAATTTTTGGCTGGCCAGTGGCGTCAATTTGAGTTGTAGTAATACAACCCAGAGCCTGTGAATTTTGAGTTAGCTGAATTGTTAGATTTAAACCATGAAACCCTTTCTGCGATAGGTTAATAGGTGTAGAACCAGAAAGGAATCCAGTTTTTAGCGGAACAGAATGTTGAGTTGGGACATTCATCTGACGAGCAGTTGTAATATTTTTGGAACTAACGAGAGGATCACCAGTACTTAAAGTATTAATTAAATCATATTGATTTTCAATATTTGGAGTGAATGTCGCTACATAACGATTATAATTTTGGATAGTTTCAATATTTCTCCCATTCATAGAACTTACATTAATCTGTTCTATATTCGCTAAACTTCCTGTGTTCTGATTATAATTAATTCCATTTGTATCTGTTCCTGTATTTGTTAAAATATTATTGGGTCTAGTTGTTCCATCTCCCTGAAATACATTTAAAGTATAATTAAGTCGTAAAGTTCGTGGGTCTAACATTCCCTGAGTTGAACCTAGTACGAATTGAATAGTTGGGAATGAAGTTGCACTAAATACATTACCACTCGGCTGATTGTTCGGAGTTATTAGAACACGATGCTTTGTAAATGCCTGTTTATTCATTTTATATATAATAATAAAATAAAATTATTATTATAAATTTTTTAATTTAATATATTTTAATTTTTAATTTGCTATTGAAACTCCCATTCGAGAGAATGTAATACTTCTTAAATGATGAATAAAATGAACAAATAATTTCTGTCCTGATGGGTTTTCTTCATAATTTGCTAACAACATTAACGAACCTGCTTTCATTAAATCATAAAACATATTTGGTCTGCTAAAACATCTACCGATTGCAAAATTCATCCCTACTTTCGATAAATTACTGGTAAAATATCCAAATGCTTCATTTGTTTTAATTAATTCGCTAATATGCTGACTTTGAACCATTGGTGTATTAAGACTTGCCATATCTACTGGTACCGCTCTTACTGGTTGTCTTCCATCTGTGCCCATTTCATATTGGTAATTTGTCATGTGTGAAGGAACACCTACTAATGAAGGTTTGCTAATTTCAAATTGATTATTTTGTTCAAGCGGAACACTTAAAACACCTAATGCTCTGGTTATGTTTGGATTACTAATTAGCTGATTAGTCGGCCCGAGTGTGCTTTGTAAATTAGTTAATTGAGTAAAAGACTCTTCACAGTCAAAAGTGTAGCCCGCACCCATTGCCTGTTTCATATCTGCCTCTGCTACTCTTGGATCTAACATAACTTTTTTAACTTGATATTGTAATTCATTTATTTTAAATCCTACCTTTTGACCCACATAAGTAAAAAGGCTTTCATTCCATACAGGTGCTCCTGCAATATGATTTATTAAATTCTGGTTAATAGTATTAACTCTGTCAGATGATTTAACATAAAGTTGGTATCCATTTGCCGTACTAGCATTTAAAACGCCAGCATATCCAGTTCCTCCTGCATTGACAAGAGTTGCAACATCTACACCTGTTTTATTGTCTGATGGTACTCCTGTTACAGGTATAGCGTTTGGTTGAAAATAAACTCTTAATGCTTTTTGATCTGCGCTTGCTACTAAACCTTCATGAGTAGCGTAAAGTTGTTGATTTCCTTGACTAAATCCTGTTATTAAACCTAATGGGATTTCATTAGCAGCTGACCCATTAAGTGCTGTATTTACATATAACATATCACCTACTGAAAAAGGATTATTATTAACTGGAAATTGTGAAAGAACACCGTTTCCACTATCTGCTGTGGGAATAGGATTAACAACCCTATAAGGATTTCGTAAATCATCATGTCCGAAATGATCTAAAAGGGCGTTTGACGTTACGGTAGCATCTAAACTAACCTCTGAATCATAAACGCCAACATCTACATGGTAGGGACTACTAAAACTGCCTGGTGCTAAATTTCCGAAAAGATTAAGATATTGAATAACTTGAATTTTTCCGACCGTTGTAATCCCTCCTCCTGCTTCTCCTACGCTTAATTCATTATCTTCAAAATTTGGAACTGTATTACCATCAACAGAAGTACATACATATCTAATATTAGCTGCAATTAATGCACCTCCCGGATTTACCGCTCCTACATTTACAAAACCCCTTAAAACATTTGCAGCATCTAATAATCTATATACATAATTTGCTTGATATCCTGCTCCGGAAACAACGGGACTAACATCTTGAAATTGTGCCTGTGTGTTGTCGGTAATTATGCTACGAACAGGGCACATTCCTGTATTGTATGCTCCGCCTACTTGCACTCCCATGCTTCCATTAGTAAATTCTAAACTTCTACGATAATCTTCTAATTGAAGACTGGTTCTTAAACCTCCCATGACATTTAAAGGTAAAAATTTCTCTGTTGATAATAAAAATGTTTTTAATGTAGAATTTATTTGAACTGGTTTCGCTGAATAATTGCCTATATCTATTGAAGCGGTTGAAAGAGTCGCACTAAATGGTTTAGATGCCCATGTAGTATTTTGCTCATAATATAGATTATTATCATAACTATCAGTAGGTTGTAATCCTTCAAACATTAAACGATTATTATTTAATGCTTCTGTTTTTGCGTATGTGTATTGTTGCCCTACCATTGTATTATATTGCACCATTTCAGAAAGTAAATTACTATTGGTTCCATCACGGTGTCTAATCGTATTAAAAAGAGAATGAATTCCAGCAGTTGGTGAAGGAATGGGCATTCCTCTACCTTCCATCTCAATATTAAAACTCATATAAGATTGGCTGGGTAACATATAACCAATATAATCTGGAAAAAAGAAATCTATATTTTTATTACCCATATTCTGCGTGATTGTAGTTATTATCTCTGGTTTAACTACAATAGTTTCTGATGCGACTGGTTCGGATAAAGGTCTAGAATCTAAATCTGTCATTTTTATATAATATAAATATAATTATTTTTTAATATTTATATTAATTAATTTCTACTTCTCTCATTTAAATTAATTAATGTTGGTGGAATTACATCTCTTTTTATATGACAGCCAAAACATTCAATTTCAGTGCATCGAGATTTTAATATAAATTTTAAACAAGCTGCACAGCAGGCGCTAATTAATCCTAAACTTGCTAATATAAATCCAGCATTTTCTCTACAATATTCACTAAATGACATATATTAATTAGATATTAATGGTTGAACTCTAAATATTAAAGAAGTTGGATTTAATAAACCTTTTACATATAACCCTGTCGCTATATCTCTTAATCTAAAATCAAAATTATAAACAAATGTCTC
>CAACVD010001256.1_pt1 | contig 12177 bp, 12 predicted proteins | sample 2381771 | NCBI WGS metagenome assembly CAACVD01 (sample SAMEA5211965, study PRJEB30684) | marine metagenome | biome: Marine; feature: Epipelagic; material: Water | collected 2015-10-15 | depth 15 m | reverse complement strand
ATTTTAATAATTTAATTCTAAATAAATTAAATATATAATTAAAATTATTTAAAAATTATTTTCTAAATATATTATATATGGAAAATAAATTTCAAAATAAAATAAATAATAATAATATGACTTTAGAATCATCAAATAACATTATAACGGAAAAATCACTAGACAAAGAATTTAAAGATGATTCAACATATCAACTATTATTTAACAGTGAAAAAACTCCACCATTTAAATTAAATTATATAGAGAATACTTATGAATTAGCAAGAAAATTTAATCATATATTTTTTAAGGAAATTAAATATTGTAATAACGAATGGATAGTATTAAATAAGTTTACTAACTTATGGAATAAAGTAAAAAAACCAAATATTTATATATATCAAAAACTAATAGTAGGACTAAATAATTTTAAAAAAGATCTTGATATGGAATTAAAAAAAGCCCATAATTCTGATGATAAGGAATTAATAAAATGTTATAATGAAAAACTAGAAATACATAATAAAAATTATTTAACAATTGACTTAACTGGATGGATTAATAGATTCAAGGAAAATCTAGCAGAGTTTATAAAGGATGATGATTTTGAAACTAAATTAGATAATAATCCTTATAAGATTGCTTTTAAAAACGGAATCTATGATATTAAGACAAAAGAATTTACTACTAAAATTCAACCTAGTTATTATCTAAGTAAGACTTTAGATTTTGACTATGATGAAAATATAAAACAGGAAAATATAGATTTTATACATAGTGAAATACAAAAAATTTGTAATATGAATGAGGAATGTAAAGATTACTATTTATCTATACTAGCATATGCATTATGTGGAGACCCTTCACGATATGAAGATATTTATTGTTTAATAGGACAATCTGCTAGTAATGGTAAGTCAAAATTAATAGAAGCTTTAATGGATATATTTCCAATCTATGTAGGAAAATCAAATGTTAAAGTATTTGAATCAACTTTTGATAAAAAACATAAATTTATATTAGATTTTGCTAAATATAGACTTTTATATTTAAATGAATTTGATGAAAAAAAACTAATAGATTCTCAGATGTTTAAGGAAATTTCAGATGGTGATAGAATTTCTAACGAGGTTATGTTCGGAACAACAGATAATATAAAATTAAAAGCAAAACCCTTTATAACTTCTAACTATACTCCTAAGTTCGATAAACAAGATAAAGGAGTGGAGCGTAGATATAGACATTTACAATTTAATTCTGTATTTGGTGATGAAGAAGATATAGAAAATCTGAAATTTCTTAAAAATAGAAACTTTAAACAAGATATAGTAAATTGTAGAAACGAACTAGTTCATATATTACTAACTTATGCAAATAATGTATACATAAATGGATTACCAGCATATCCTAGTGAATATGAAGAAGAAAAGAAAACTATACTTGGTATGAATAACGAATTTGGTGATTGGTTTGATACTAGTAAAGATATATTATTTAGAATTAAAAAAGGTGAATATGCATCTTCACATTTACTACTAAACGAATTTAATAATTATGCCTTACAAAATAATTTCGAACCACTAAAAAAAAATAGAGAGTTTGTAGATAAGATGAAACAGTTAGGATATAAATACGATAGACAAAAATATATAGATGGTAAAAAAGGAGCTATAATAGGATTATATATTCCAAAAGTAGAAACAGATTCCAAATAAAATCTAAAATTTTATAAATTTTTTTTTTCAAAAGTGAAATATTTGGATGAAAGTGAAATAAGTGAAATCGAGATTTATTTATAATTACTTAATATATATAAGTATATATACTTATAATTTAACTTTTCACTTCACTTTTAATAAATATTTATATATTTTATATTTATAAAATATGTCTATACAAAAGAAAGAATGATGAGATATTGAGTGAAATGAGAAATCCAGCGTTTTATAAGTAAATCTCTTAATAAGGTCTAAGAACTTCTAGTAAAAAAAAAGTGATATATAAAAAGTGAAGTCGTGAAATCAACCATAATAATCTTCTATTCCATCAAAATTCATATAAATATTATTTATAGCTTCTTTCTGATTACTAGTAATTTTTTTATTCTTTTTTAGTTTACCATTTAAAATATAAATTAGATATGGATCAAATTTTTCACATTCACCTGCTTCATACCAATCTATAATTGCTTGACATCTTTTTTTTACTTTAGAATCCATATACTATTAAATAATAATATTTTTTATTCTTTATATAAATTATATACTAATTCCATATTTATAATATATACAATCTAGTATGAAATTGATTCTATCTATCTTTTCTTGTTTTAATTGATTAGATATTTTAGGGTCTGAAGATATTCTGCATTTTTTATCCATATAGAATATCATATTTTTTTCAGCAGTTTCCAATTCTTTAGCATTATAATACAACCAGTTAAACATTTATAATTTATAATTTATTTTTTTTTCAACTTGATTATATATTTCTATAACTAAATCTTCTGGAAATTTATATCTACCATCAATGCCTCCAAAACCTCTATCAAATTTTTTCCATTCAGTATGTTTATGTGATTTATCACATCGTTTTAATTTTAAATCAAAATTATTAATAAATACAGTAGGTTTTCTAATAGGATGATTATACATACAATAATCTACAATTGTATAAGGATAATTTAATATATTTCTATTTATAATACTATTGAATTTATTATGATAAGGATTTTCAATTGTAAAAGTAGAACTATTAAAATATTCTATAATTTCTTTTACTTTATATAATAATTCATCACTATCTTTTAATTTTTCATTATGTATTTCTGGTGTGAATAAATATTTATTATCTCCTTTACCCTTATATCTATTATACCAAGTCTGTTGATTTTGACTCATATAACGACAATCTGGACTAAAATGTAAATGTTGAAAATAATCTTTATCAAATTTTTTATAATCAAAATCTAATATATTAATACATTCAGTAGGATTATATCTTGGTTCTAAATCAACTGTATAACAATTCCAACCATTTTTTTCAAATACTTTAGAAACAGATTTAGTTCCACAAAATATTTCTAATAGATTCTTTTCCATTATTATTATATTATAATATATTTAATTTAATATTTTTTTTATGTTATAATATTTTAAAATTTACTTTATCTTAAAATTTTTATTTATTATTTTATCTTATATAAATATTAATCAAAAATATAAAGTGTTATTTTAATATTTAAATAAATTGTAATTAAATTATTTAATTTAAAAATAAAATATATTATTATAATATATAAATGACAGAGTCTGGTGATGAGTCAGATACTTCTATCTCAACAGAAGAGATGCAAGAAAATATTGAATCTAAAAAATCATCAGTAGAAAGAATTCAAAAACCAAAAGCTAAAAGAAAAATGTCTGAAAAACAATTAGAGAATTTACGACTTGGAAGAGAAAAACGAGAAGCTAATAAAAAAGTAAAAGAAGATAAATTGCCTGAAACTAAAACTGAAATAAAACCAAAAGTAAAAAAAGTCAAAAAGACTGAAACTCAACCATTAGAAAAAGAATTAGATAATACAGTAAATGAGATTGTAGAACCAGTAGTAGAAGAACCAGCACCAGTTAAGAAAACTCGTGGTAGACCACCAAAACCACAATCAGAAAAAGCAAAAGTAATAGAACGAACTATTATTGAGAAGCATTTCTATCTAGCACCAATAGGAGAGAATGGAGCATATGAGAAAGTATCAGTAAATAAAATAACACCTAAGAATGTGAAGAAATTTGAAAATATAGAAAAGTCAAAAGAACTTATGGAAGAACACGATACAACATATAAATTAAAAAAGAATGGTCAAATAGATAAAAGATCTGCTAATCGTGGTGGTGAAACTAAGAAAAGAACTGAGAAGCAAATAGCAGCGGCAAAAGCACTAGGTCAACGCACAAAAGAAAAATATGCAAAGCTAAAAGAAGAAAAAGAAAAGAAATTAAAACATACAATAGAAGATACTATAATAGATGTAGTATCAACTCCTATACAAAAAGTAAAAGAAAAAAAAATGGAAGAACGCAAATCACAGGAACAAAAACAGAAGGAAATAATAACTAAGAATAAATCACTATTCTCATAAATTTTACTTTATGTTTTTTTTTACTCTGTATTATTCTCTACTACTTGTATTAAATTATCTAATACTAATCTATCTGTTTTATGTTCAAGATCAGATTTATTTTCTATAGGATGTGAATCATCATCAGTAATATCTTCTACTGATGCATCTCTTTCAATAAAGTTATTTTGTCTATCAGGATTTTTCTGATTAACACTACCAGCAAATAATCTTCTATTATTTACTTCAGGAATATATTTAGGATATACTTCAAATAATAAACTGAATTCAAAATTTACATTATTAAGTTGTAGTAATCTATTATTCTGGTCAGTAATAGTAAATACTAACTGGTCTATTACTGATGTTTGACTAATAGTAGTTTGTCTATAGTCTTGATTATTTAAGTATATTATACCGAAACTATTAACATCTACTGAGATTTTTTGCAAAACAGTTGAATTGCCTTCTCTTGTAGAAATAACATTACTAGCACCAACTGGAGATTTTATTAGTATACTATGTATAGTTGCAAGATTTACTACAAATCGTGATACACTACTAAATCCATTTGGAACTGATTCATCTGCTTCATCTACTAAAAAACCTAGTTCTTTATTAATATTAGATTGTGTCCAATTAATAACTATTGTTGAACCAGATTTATTTAACATAGTTATTTTATTTTCTAATTCATCATATGTAGTAGTAAATTGATTAGCAAAATGATTAGCAGTATTATTCATAAAATCTACTAAATCATATACATCATAATTCTTATTACCAAAACTAAAATTATATAACACTCCACCAAGTGTATACTTTAAAGAGTTATTTTCAAGACTGTTCGAAACATTGTAAAAACTATAAGGAATCTCAACAGACATAAAGCTAATATGAACTTCCTCATTATTATTAGTAGATAAAGGATTTTTCATATCTACACTAAAATTTGTATTAAAATTTGCAGTTAGTTGATTAGCATCTTTACTTCTTATATGTATTATTTGTGTTCTAATAGGTTGAACTATATTTATATTATTCATATATATTATTATATAATAAATAATAATTATAAATATATATTTTTAGAAATTAAAATTGATTTTATTTTCTTATATATATAAACCATCTAGAGGCATATTGCCTTATACATATAAATAAGATAATATGCCTGAAGTAAAAACTGCAAACAAATTAAATTTCAATACTAATAAACACAAAACTTGTTATGTTAGTGGATTTACTAATAAGGATTGTGGAAAACGGAAAACACTAGATGATTATGATAGAACTATGTTTATTACTACACTAAATTTATTACATAGTCTAAAACATAGAAAAGGATATTTTGCCTCTATGAATTTTGAATATGATTCAGATTGTAGTTATAAAAAACATCTAGATTATGATAATAATCAGTTATTATTTGAATCAGAATTTTATGATGAAGATGGAAGTCCACTATATGATAATATTTATCAATATTTAGGAATGGAAGAAATTGAAGAACCAGAACCAGAAGAAATTATTGATGATATTAGTGAAGAAGCTATTCCAGAAGAATCCGATGAAGATGTAGAAATTATTAATAATTTTCTAAGTAATACAGAACAAAATAAGGTTATGGAGCAATTCTTAATTAATATTAAGAGTGTTATTATTGAAGAAGTATTAGAAAAAATTAATCCTAAGATTGAATCTGTTGAAAATAAAATTGAAATTATTGAAGATGATATTAGTGATGTTAAGAGTGATATTAGTGATATTAATAGTGATATTACTGATATTAACTGTGATATTAGTGAAATTGAAGAATTTATAGCTCCTACTAGAAATAAAATTGTATTTGATGTAGAACCAGATTTTACAGAAAAAAAATTATTAAAATCAAAAGATTATAATTTTATTAAGGATTTACTATGCAAAAAAAAACATAGTGATATATTATTTATTAGATTAAAAAATAGAGGAGAATATAGTCCTTCCTTACAATCAAACGATGATTTAGATATTATGATTCAACGAGATAATACTAACGAATATAGAATTGATTATTGTGATGAATATGGATGTGAATTTTATAATAAGTTTATCACTACTATTATAAATCCATCAAATATTGTAAATAAAAACAATCCTCCTTATATTTATATTGACGAATCCTTAGAAGAATTTACCAGCGACGAATCCTCCTAGTGCTACGAGCGAACCGACCCCAGCGCCAGCAAACCCACCAACAACAGCACCAACTGGTCCACCGAAAACTGTTCCAGCAATAGCACCCATACTAGCACCAGTTATACTATCTGCTGCTAAATCAGATTCTAGTGGCGTCATTCCTTGATTACTAAATTTACTTTTTAATTGTTTTTGTTCTTCTGTTCCTACATAAGAAATTGCTCCAATTCCACCGCCTAGTAGACCTGCTCCAACACTAGCAAGTCCTAGTGTTTCAGGGTCTAGCGGTGCTGCTCCTAATGCTCCTGCTGCTAATCCTCCAGTAAAAGCTGTTGCTAATCCTCCAGCAGCACCAGCACCAGTAGTTGCTTCAAAATCTGTGCCACCAATTTTTTTGATGCCTCTATAAGATTCTACTCCTGCCACACCTCCAGCAGCACCACCAAGTAAAGCAGCACCACCACCAGCAAATCCTAGTGCTGTTCCTCCTAAGGCAGCGACTGCTCCTTCACCTATTAAATTTCCTGATGCTCCTATAATAGCCTGTTTAGGAATTTCTGGCATATCAGGATCAATTTTATTAATAATTGCATTAGCAGTTCCTGAGGCAATTCCACCTGCTATAAAACCAACACCAACATTTAATGGATTTATTGCTCCTCCAATATCATTAGATAATAGTGTTCTACCTCCTCTTTCATTTTCAACAGAAGAGAATTTGTCTGCTGCTTTCATAGCATCTAAACTATCTTGATGATAATCATTTAAAATTTCTTGTCTTTCTTCTGGTGTAGCATCATATATCATTTTTCTTTCTTTTTCAGATAATTTAAAAGGGTCATCATCAACATCATCACCTATACTATCCAAATGTGCCTGTTCTTCATCAGTAAATTCGCCTCCTAATTCCTTCCAAATTTTTATATGCCTTGATTTGTTATGCATTCTATTAGATAATACATCACCCTTAGAATCACCAGGAGAAAATTCTTTAATATAATCAGTAAAAGTTAATTTTTTTTTATCAAATGGTCTACCAACTTCACCAAAAATATTTTCACTTTTAGGCACTGGTGCTTCGTTATCTTCTTCTAATAAAAATCTATTAGCTGTTCCAGTTTCTTTAATATTTAATTTTACTCTTGCTGGAAAAGTTTGCATTTCTATTTCTGGTGCTGTTGATGATGTTCTATTTGTATTTAATAAATCATCCATTAAATTTTGTTGTAAATCTGATTTTTTATTTATATCGGATGTATCTAAACTCTGAAATTCTGCTTCTAAATCTTTATCGGAAACATCAAGTGCGGATTGTAAGAAATTTTTGAAAAATAAATCTCCTTCAAAATCTTCAACTGGAAAAATATCAGCATCTAAATTTTCATAAGCAGCATCTATATCTGGTTGTGGATTATACATTTCTGGAGGAGTTTTTGTGCTTTCTACATCATATAAATCGTCATCTACATCGTGTGCTAATAATGGATTTTTACTAGCAGCTTTTGTTTTTTTTCCAATATTATATAAATCTGCTGGTTGTTCGGTTAATTCTTCTCCTTCTAAAAAATTTGCTACATCTGCTACTTGCATTGCTTCACCGTGTCTCATTGTTGACTTAAAAACTTTTTCAGTTAGTTTATCTAAATTAGATTCTCTACTACTTGATGTATCTATAAAATTATCTAAACTATGAACTCCTCTAGGTGTCTTAAATTTTTTTAATGGTTTTACAGTATTAATATCATAATTCTTAGTATTACTTTTGAAACCTAGTGCCATAGATGGAACATCATCAGTAGTTCGCCACATACTGTGTTTTGCTGCTGACTCTGAACTATGAATAAGATTTTTGCCTAAAAATGCATTAAAAGTTGTAGAGTCTACACCATATTTATCACCTGCTGCTATTGCTAAAGTTCCTCCTCTACTTGTTCCAACAAATTCACTAGGACTTACATTATATTTTGCTTTTACTTTATCAATTTGATTATAAGTTTCAGAAAATCGATCTTCATTTAAATAATTACTATTTTCCTGTCCTACTGCTATTTTTGCATTACTAATCCAATCTCCTAGATTATTCATTTTAGAACCACGAAAAGCTATTTTCACATTATCTGGATTATCATTCTCATATATTACTAATCCTTCTGGTGTGGATAGTTCTTCATCAACTGTATAATTAATATCATTATTTTCTAAAAAATCATTTACATCTTCTACATTTTGATTGTTATCGTGAAATAAAGTAGATGCCTTAACCATTAAAGCTTTTTGTTTTACTTCTAATGGAATAGAGTCCACATTAGGTTTAATTCTACTAGTTATAGCAAAAGCTAATTCTTCTCGTTCTCGTTCTGATTTTGATTCATCTTCTGCCTTATCAGTTGCTTTTTCAATAGTTTTTTTAATATCTTCCTTTTGTGAATCCGATAAATCTGAATTTCTAAGTAAATTTAATAAGAATCTTATTTCAGCTATTTTAGGACTTAATCTTACTCTTTCACTAAATTTCATATTAGTTTGAAGATTATATAATTTAGTATTTTCATCTTTAATAAATCTATTTATACTAGACATTATATTATATTATTATATAATTTTTTTAAAAAGTTTATTTAATCCTTTTTCATATCTTCGAAAAATTCTATTTCTAAATCAACTTGAAAAGGAACTACATTAGTAGTATAGTTATCTGCTGCTATTAAATTAAATGGTGTTGTAGCTTTATAGCACATTCGTTCTAAAAATATTTCTTGTGGTAATTGAGGACAAGTAAATTCATAAGAAGAACTACTATCAATCTTAACAGCATTTACATTATCAGTTTCAACAACAGCAGAACCTAATATATTTGGTTGTCCATTATTCTCATTATTATAACCAAGTTTAGGAATATTACTTCTAATACAAACTAAATGTATAGCATTTGCTATTACACGATTCTCAGTGCCATTTCTTAATGAAACATTAATATCATTTACTTTAATATTACATTTGCCTTTTCCTACTAAATAATTAGGAACAGTAATAAACACACCATTTTTATTTGTATTTAATCTAGCAGCTTGATTTCCTACAACAGTATTAGTCATTCTTAATATATATTTATCTGATAAACACATTATTATAATATATAATAGAAAAAAAAAATAATAATAAAGTTTATAATATTGTATAACTAGTTGTTGTATTTTGTATAAAGTCAAAATCCAAATCTAATTCATTGATTTCGTGAAATGAAAATAGTCCATTACTAAATTTATAATTAGATTTCAAAAAATAGTAAAGTAATGCATTAACTTCTTTTTGATTACAATTATTATTTAATAGAATCTCTCTATATTTTTTCATTATTAATGGGTTTTCAGTTATACATATCATAAAGAAGGATGTGAACTGTTGATGGTCATAATCCTTATATTTTTCATATTGTAAATCTAGTAATTTTGATTTAAATCTTTTTATATATTTATGAAAATATTTAATCAATTCAAAATTTACTTCCATATAATATATTACTTTTTATTTTCTAAATCTTGTAAATCTTTTTTTATTTCTAATTCATCTTCTTCATCTACTAAGTGTATTTCATCATTATCAAATATTACTTTATCAAATCTTATATAGTATCTATCCTTTGTAGGTAAATAATTTTTAATATATAAAAAAGAATATTTGTCTTTCCATGCCAGTTTTAGCAATTTGTCTTGAACATCTTTATCTAAATCAGACATTAGTTCTTCTTTAATAGCATTTAGTTCTTTACTATTTTCTGTTCTGAATAATATTATATCGGACATATTAACTCTTGTGATTAAATCAGCGGCGTTATATTTTTGCGACATTACTATAATAGAAAGTCCTGCTTGATTATCTTCGTCTGGATTTTGTGTAATATGTCTACGATTTAAAATTAATGAATGAAATCTTGGATTATTTTTAATCTGTTTTATACTATCATCTATTACAATAAGATTATTCATATTTTCTCCTTCTTTTTCAGTATCAATAATTTCTTCTATAACTTCATTATTATATTTACTAAATATTCTTGAATCATCTATTTTTAATTTTTCTAATGGCAAAGTGTCTTTACTAGGACTAATCAAAAATATTTTATCAAAAAATCTATAATAAAATCTTGGTGTATCTGGTTTCTTTTTTGTAGGGTGTGAAAGTAACATACTTAATAATAAAGTAGTTTTACCCGACGAAGAAAAACCGACTATATACATAGCAAAACTTTTTTTTGGTAATGGGTCTGCTGGAATATAAGGCAAATCACTTAAATCATCTACTTTTTGTTTTATAACTGGAACACTATGTAAAATATTATTTTTAATAACTTTCATTATCTATATATAATAAGATTATTTATTTTTTTATAATTAAAAACTTTAATAATATTTTTTATTAAGAAATTTTTAATTAAATTTATTTATTTTTAATTAAATTTATAATTGAAATTATTTTCTATTATAGTAATATAAATGGATATATCTAACGCTAATATCCCTAAATCAATGAGATATGGATTACAGTCCGCCACAGCTATTCAGGCATCAACAAGTCTTGCTAGATTCAGTAGTATTAATGGAACATCATTCACTCCTTCTGGTTCTAATCAAATTCGCCTTCGTGTTTCTGCTATGGGTTTCCTTGATGGTGAGAAACACTATTTACAATTCACTATTACTAATGCTACTGCTGGTATGTTTGTAGATACATCGGCACAATCCTTCATAGACAGAATGCGTATTGAAGCAAATGGTGTTGTTGTAGAAGAAATAAATTCTTATGGCCTTTATGCATCTATTCAGCAAACTTACAACAATGATTTATCTGAAGTATTCAAAAATGCTACTGAATCTGGTGCTGCTCAGTTAGAATGTATTAATTTAGATTCGGCAGGAACAACCCATAATGGCAAAGTTATTAAAGCTGAAGTTGGTGCATTAGGTGAGGAATTCGGCACAGGACATACTAAAGTATTCTGTATTCAGTTAGAATCTGGTCTATTAAAGAATCACCACAAAAAAGCCCTCCCAGATGGTCTTGTAGAACTAGATATTATCTTAACACTTGCAGGAAATAATCAGGCAGTAGTTGCTGCTACTGGTGAAGCACCAACTTGGACTTTATCCGACCCTGCTCTATTTGCTCCTGTATACAAAATTGAAAATGCTGATGTTATGAACGCCTACAGACAAACTGTCGCAAGTGAAGGTGTTATGTGGAGCGGTCAAACGGCAAAAACATACATCAACGCTGTTGCTAATAGTGCTGGAACTAAATCATTACAGATAAATGATCGTTCTTTAAGTTGCTTAGGTTTAATCACTGCTCTTCGTGATGCTGGTGTAAATAGCATAATTGATAAATATGCAAATGGAGCATACGGATATAATGACGGAACTGGCACAGTCAATAGATTCAAATACCAAATTAATGGAGTCAATTACCCTCAAAGTGATATCGACATTGTTGCTACGGCAAATGGTCTTAATGTTGGTCGTGCCTACGAAGAATCTGTTAAAGCTCTTGCTAAAGATGGAAAACCTTACTGTAAAGCAAATGTATCTCGCCATCAATTAAAAGGAAGTGTTCTTGATGTATATGCTTCTGCTACTGATACTGCTTCTACTGCTGTTCCTAAAGGTCTATTATCTGTTTCGCTTAAAAAATTCGATGATAATATGCTTCGTATGACTGGATTAAATACCTCAGCAAATAGCTCTCCTAATGTATTAGAATTTACCCATACTGCTTTCACTGCGGGTGGTTTAGAAGCAACGACCTATGCTCTAGTTGAAGCTTTCTATCAGATGGCCCCTAACGGTTCATTATCCGTTGCTATGGGGTAAATTTCCAGATTTAAAAAAAAACATAAAGCT
>CAACVD010001254.1_pt1 | contig 12185 bp, 16 predicted proteins | sample 2381771 | NCBI WGS metagenome assembly CAACVD01 (sample SAMEA5211965, study PRJEB30684) | marine metagenome | biome: Marine; feature: Epipelagic; material: Water | collected 2015-10-15 | depth 15 m | reverse complement strand
TAGTGTTTTTATATCTTCTTGAAGATGTTGACCTTTCAAAATCTCCACTGCTACGGACAACCATATTTGCTGAATTTGATGTTGTTTGTGCGTATGTTGGTGATGATGTAATTATGCCTGAAGAACTAATACGCATTTTTTCTGCTGTAGTTTCATTACTAGTAGTGCTAAAAACTAAAGCACAATCAACAGTAGAAGCAGCACTTGTCCACTGTTGTTCTTTAAGTACCTTTATTGCTTCAACTGAACGAATATAACTGTCTGCTGTACGACCTAATCCAAAATTAAGAGATACGCTATCAGCAGTTCCAGATTGATTGGTGTTTGTTATTAATGCACCTACAGTATTACCTGTTGCAGATGCAGATGTTTCTAAAATTGCATCAGGACTTGTAGTTCCAATTCCAACATTTCCAGAACCATCAATTCGCATTCTTTCTGCTAAAGCACCGCCACTAGCTTGGGTCATAAATGTTAATGGAATAGCATCTGTACCATCTTTTTTAGATTTTATATTTATTAAATCTCCATCATTGCCAATTAAACAATTAGCTACAGATGATGCTCCAACTTGTACATTACCAGAAGAATCAATTCGCATTCTTTCTGTTCTACTAGAACCTGTTCTAAAATCCATAGTTCCTGAAGAAACTATACTCATTAAATCGTTGCTATGGTTGTATGCAAATTGACCTCTATAAGCTGCATCGCCTGAAGTTCCATCAGCAAATAATAAATAGTTCACATTACTTGTTGCAGTAGAAGCTAAAGTAATACCACCTTCTGAAGGAGAGCTTACTACTAATTGATCTGCATAATAAGATGAAGGCGATGTAACTCCTATCCCAACATTTCCTGAAGAATCAATTTGCATTCTCTCAGTACCACCAGTATCAAACCTTATCTTATCTTCATCAGCACCTTCTTCTACTTGTACTAAAGTATCGCCATCAGCATCAGAAAGTTGGGTAGCTGTAGTAATGCTAGTGTTGGTAGCAGTAACAGCTTCAACCAATACACCTGTTGGTGGTGCTGTGCTAAAAGTAAGTGTTGTGCCACTTACTGAATAATTAGACTTGCTTTGATAAACTCCATCAAAATAAACTGATACATTGTTTTCATGTACTGGTGCAGTTGAGAGCGTTAGCGTGGTATCACTATTGTCACCAGTCATAGTGTTTAGCGTATTGTTTGAACCACCAACTGTAGTGGTCGAATGATAAACAGTTATGACTCTGCCATTAGCAGGTGCAGTAGCAAAAGTTAAAGTTGTGCCAGATACTGAATAAACATTTTGTGCTTGAAAAACACCATCAATAAAGACCATCAAGTTATTTTCTGTACTTGGTGCAGTGCTTAAAGTAAAGGTAGTATCTGAACCATCACCTGCAAAAATATTGGTGTCCATATTTGTGCCAGAACCACCACCTGCAATTGCACCCCATTCTGTTGTGTAACCTTCAAATTTTTCTGTTTCGGAGTTATATCTAAAATAACCTGCTGCTGGTGAAGCTGGTCTTTGTGCAGTGTTACCAACTGGCACATGGATTGAATCTGTATTAGCACCTAAATCTAAAGAAACATCAGGTGAAGTTTGATTGACACCTATTCTATTTTCACTTACATCAACAAATAAAACACCACTATCAACATTTACATCACCTGAAAAAGTTGCACTTGTAAAAGTTGTTGGCGTTATGTCAGCAGTTCCATCAAAAGATACCCCACCAATATTTCTAGCAGTAGCTAATGCTGTGGATGTTGCTGCCAAAGCAATTGCTATATTTGCAGTACCATCAAAGCTAGTGCCACCAATTGTTCTGGCATTTGCAAGAGCTGTCGCTGTCGCTGCGTTACCTGATGTATTTTGATTTCCAGCAGCATTAACACCAGCTAAATTTATATTGCTTGTTCCGTCAAAAGAAACACCACCAATTGTTCTGGCAGTTTCTAAAGCTGTAGCAGTTGCAGCATTGCCTGTAGTATTTTGATTCAAAGTACCAACGGTAGCTGTTAAAGTTGCATTGCCTAAACTACTTAAAGTTGCATTACCAGAAAGATCCCCACCTAAAGTAATAACAGGTGATTTATTAATTGTGACAGCAGAAGCAATATCTCCACCATCTATATTTAGTGAAACACCAGTACCAGTAGCACTAAAAATAGCATCAAGCGTATCGAGATCGGAGTTTATAGATACACCCCAAGTATCTTCAGCTGCACCTGGCTCTGGTTTAATTAAGTTTAAATTAGTTGTTGTTGTATCAGCCATAAAATTCTCTTCTTAAGCGGCATCTTGTTTGCCTAAATTTGTCCATGTAGTTGTTGGGTTTGCTTGTTCTGACCATGTTGCATCAGTTACAGATTCATCTGTCCAAGTGCCAGCAGTTACTACATCGTCTGTCCATTTTAAGCCACCTAAAGAGTTAAAGCCACTTGTTTCAGCAATGGTTAATTCAATCTTATAAGTTACTCCAGCTAGGGCATCAAAGCCTGAAGTAGCAGCAATAGTAGAAATACCTAAATGTTTATAACGACCAACAGCAGCAAAATCTGAAATTGCAGCAATCGTTACTGAAGCTTGATCTATTTGATGACCGATAGCATTAAAACCAGATACAGCTTGGATAGTAGCTGATGCTCGATCAATTTGTGTGCCAATAACATTAAAACCACTAACCGCAGCTATTGTTACTGAAGCAGGTTTTATTCTGACAGAACTAGCTGTTACATTACTAACAGCAGCTATCGTTGCTTCTGCTTGAAAGGATAAGTTGTTATATTTGGATCTACCGTAGTAACCCTGATTATAGCCGATACTGGCCATGTTCTTATGCCAGAGTTATATCTAAATCGCCAGCGTTGAATCTAAAAACATCACCTGTGCTAACTACTTTAGAAGAATCTAAATTAGCGTATGCTAATAAATTACCAGATGAAGAAGCATCAAAAACACCTACTGCTACTACTGTTCCATAGTTGCCTGTAGCTGTTGGGTATTCTATTGCTGAACCATTGGTTGCTGTTGTTGGGTTTGTACCCGAAACTGTAAAAGCAGCAGTTTTTCTAACATAGCCACCACCAGAAACTTCTGTACCGCCACCTGTGTCAGATGGAGCTACGGTAAATAAAGCCGCATATAAAGTTGATGGTGCTGTATAAGCACTGTTTTCAAATACGTGTTCTAAAACTTTGTTTTCTAAATAATCACTAAACCCAGCCATAATAACCTCTAAATTCTATTGCATATAGTATATATTTTTTTTCGACCTTCCGTAAGTTCTTCTTCTTTGCATTAAAGAACCTTTAGCAAATTCTGCTTTTTCTTGTTGCATCCTCATTTCTTCTAAAGCCTTTTCAAACTGTTGCGTAAATAAAGGTACTCTTTCATCTTCCATTAAAAATATAGAAGCGTGTTTTAAAGCACCATATAAATAAACATCAGGGTGAGTAGTAGCAACAAAGTTAGTTGTATTACTATCACTCAAAGCATCTATAGAAGCATAATAAGTTAGTTGCAAAGTATAGCTTTGATCGGGTGTTGGTGCTAATTCTAAAGTGTTATCTACAATAGAAAAATAAACTGGTTGTCCAGTAGAATTATTATTTGCTTGTCTATATATATCTAATGATTCAATAGATTGTTGCATTAATGGACGATAATCATTGCTAGTAATTTCTATATTAATAGCTTCTAACCAATCAGTTGGTAAACTTAAATATTGATTTTCTGCAGTAGCTGTAGCTCTTTTAATCATATCAGCAGTTCTTAATCTTCTATTTAACTCTGCTTCTGTATTGTCAATAAAAGTATCAAGATTACTTGTTAAATCTGATCTGTTTAAAAAACTTGCAATCTGTGTTTTTAATTCTGCGTAAGTCATACTTTACCTGGCCATGTTCTAAATAATTTATTGTCTGGGTCATTTAACCATCGTTTCCATTTGGCTTTATCATGTACCCAACCTTCGCGCATTGCTTGTTGATATATTACCATAGGTACTTCTGCAACATGACGTAATTCTTTACTTGGTGCAGTAGTTTCTTTAATTCTTTTAACGTGATCTAAAACGGGTTGGACGTTTTGTGAAGTGTGATAAATGTTTTTATTATCTTCAGTAATAAACTCACTTACTAAATTTGTTTTTGTATCTATAACTGTTCTTCTTGTCATTTTTTAAAAAAAAAGAGGGGTAAATTAATACCCCTCTAATTTTATACTTATGAAGTAGATAAGTCAGCAGCTATTCCATGAGCTTTTTCATTACTCATTTCTAAACCGAACTCAACTACGAGCATTTTAGTTTCTGCATCACCTATTGTAGAAATATCGACAGTTTCGAAATCTCTTAAGTAAGCAACTTTTGCATAGTCAGGATCAACAAATAAAGCTGATCTGCTTCTAGAGAAGTTTGAAGGAACTACTTTTAGTTCTCCAAAGTCACCAGAATAAATTGCAACTGAAGCTTCAATAGTTTGAGCATCAATGTTTTGTCTAGCTTGTGATCTACCAGTAAAGCCAGAAACAACACCTTTCACGTGTGGGCCAACGATTAACATTGAAGGCTCTCCACCATTAGTGAAAGCAGATTGTTGTACTGATTTTAAGATAGTTTCAGTAAACGCACGTTGAGTACCGTCAGTTGGAGCAGCACCGTTACCAGCACCTGCACCATTAGTACCACGAGAAACATTAGTTTCTGTCCAAGTTTCAAAACCACCAGTCTGTCTAGCAGTTGTAGCGTTACCAGCATTTTTGGCAACTTTACTACATAGAGCAGTTTCCATATCTCTTTTCAGAGCTTTAGCCATGATAGCTAACTGGTGAGCCATTTCTGATCTCTTACCAGCTGGATCTGATGCTTGTTGTGAACCAGTTACAGTCGCATCTCTGCTGCTGATTTGACAAATGTTACTTTCTCTAACAGTTGCAGTAGAAGCTGAACGAGAAAGTTCAAAACCTTCTAATTCACCAGTTCCACTTGCAGTTGGAAGAGCTTCAGTTTGCCAATCAAACTGTACGTTTTTTACATTACTTTTGCCTATAGAACTCATAAAGGGAGTCGTAGATGGAGAAATATTATAGATTACATCTGATAACGATTCTCTATCACTTGTCGCAGTATAAGTATCGAAAGCGTTAGTTACTTTAGCCATTTTCTATACTCCTTTGGCTTGCGCCAAAATTAAATTAATTGTTCAAATACTTTAGCTGCATCTGTAGTTTTTCCAGATTTAGCTAATTTTTGACGCGCTTTCTTTGCAGGAGTTGTCGTTTTGACTTTGGCTACTGAGCCAGGTTTAGCAACACGAGCTGGTGCTTTTTGAGTTGGCTTTTTCTTAGTTGCTTCAACTGTTCGGTTGTTCAACCAAGCTTGCCTAAACCCTAGCAATGCTCTGTAGTCGTAAACTTGATCCATTTCTTGAGGGGTGTACCCTAAAACATTAATCGCATAATCTCTGATTTCAGCTTTTTCTTGCTGTGCAACTTCTGGCTTTTGCCATTCAGGAATCACTTCTAAAAGTTTTTGATTACCAAACTCAATAAATTCTTTAAGTTGGTTCTGTTGTTGCTCAAGTTTTTCTTTTTCAAGTCTTTCTTGTTCTGCACTAACAGATGTCAAACGCTCTTTCTTTTCATCCCAAAGTTGCTTTTCACGTACGTATGCGATTGGATCATCTTCATACAACTTGTTCCAATCTGGTTCGTTTGCCAGGTCGCCATTTAAAGCGGCTTCCATCTTCGGCAACAACTGTTCGTAAATCGCATCTCGCTCGTCAATCTCTTTCTGTCTTTGTTCTACAAGTTTTGCTTGTTCCGCTAACTTTTGAGTTTTTCGAGTATAATCTTGCTGACGAGAATATCCGCTTTGGAGTTCGTCCAACGTGACCTCTTGTTCTATACCATCAATTTTGATTGTATAAGCAACAGGTTGTTCTAGTTCTTCCTCAACTTCTGTTTGTTCTTCATCACTTTCAGAATCTTCTTCATCCTCTTCAATCTCTTCTTCCGCTTCAGATTCCTCTTCCACTTCTTCTTCAATTAAATCTTCTGCTAAAGATTCTTCCTCAAGAGGTTCTTCTACCTCTTCTATTGTTTCTTCGTTGACTGGCTCTTCTACCTTATCCTCTTCAGGGGTTAAGAAACCTTCAAAAGAAGAAACCGCTGTTTCTAATTCTGATTGTAAAGCAGTCGGTTTTCCGTTATTGCTCATAATTACTCCTTATTTATTAGAGTATTCTATAACATATATGGGGGAAATAGGAAGGTTTATGCTATTTTTCTTATGCGGTCTATATTAGCTTTAGTAAGCTTACCTTTTTCAATAAAGATCCTAAGATGTTTTTCTATTTCTGGAAGTAGTAAAGCTGACTTATGAAAAGCTTCACGTAATTGTTGTTCGTCTGGAGAGTTGCTTTGCAACCAACGAGTTATGTACTCGTCTTTTAAATGTGCAAAAGCTTCTTTTAAAACATCACTATTTAAAATAGTTTCTGCTTCATGGGCTTTTAATATATCTTCTTGTGAAGCCATTAACCGCTAATTAGTTTGTCTATCTTACCGTTTAAAATTTCTAACCTATCTAATACTCTTTCCATATCTTGATTTAGTTCTTCTTTAGTTACGTACTTAGAAGCTACTTCTTCTCTAGTTTTATTTATCAGTATATCAATTCTTTTCAACTCTTGCGCATTTATCCTAATAGAATTAAATATTGGCGCAATTATTAACGTAATTATAATGTTCCAAATTATGTAAGGTGAAAATTCCATTTAATAGCTCCACACTGTTGGCCTTACTTTGCCGTTACTTAAAGAAGCAATATCTAAATGTATAAATCTATCATTACCTTTTTGCTTCACACCAATACCAGTAAATCCACAATCACTAGCATTAGTTATGATTTTATATGCTTTGTCACCACGACACAATATATCTACTGCAATACCTTGAGTATGTGTGCCAGAAGTATCTTTTTTTATTTCCGCAGGGTGTTCAGAACAACGATAGCCAGAAGTTATGACAAAAGAAAAATCTAAATAAGTTCTTAACTCTTGTAATTTATCTAGTAATTCTTTTTTTATTTTGTTTTTACCACAATGACTGCAAGCAAATTCATCAGCACTAAAATTAGGATAATCAGACCAGTCTAATTTTCCAAAACCAAACATTACTTTGCGTGGACGTTTTTAGTTTTTTCGAAGCTGCGTAAGCCCGACATGCCAAGCATAGCCATTAAAATAGTGCTGAGTTGTGCAAAGTCAAAGTCAGGTAGTTCTACTTGAATACCTGTCGCAGTTAAAATTGTTATAAGTAATGGTTGTATAACAAAGTGATATGCCATAGCAACACCACACGTCCAACCTACAAAAGGTCGCCAAGAGTTTTGAAACCAATTAGTTGATTTAGCATCTTCTTTTAATAATTCTATTTGTGCAAGATTAGCTTCGTGAAATAAAGTTTTTAATTCGTGATCTAACTTAGCTTGTAAGTCTTTATCTTTAACAAACTTATTAACTATCTTGGAGACAGGATTGATTAACTTATCAATCATTTTTTAGTTTTCTTAGTTTTCTTAGTTTTCTTTTTAGTTTTTTTACCGTAATTATATTTCATTATGCTCTCCTTGTTTTCTTAGCTTTCTTAGGCTTCTTAGCAGTTTTAGCTGCTTGTTTAAATGCTTTAGCAGTAGGTGCGCCTTTGCTACCTACCTTGCGCATTTTCTCTTTAGAACCAGCTTTAATTCTTTTTCTTTTCGCATGAATGTTTGCGTATAGTCCTTTTTTTGGCATTACTTTCTCCAGTATGATTTTGCTTTAGTTTTAGATTTATTATTTAATTCACCGTAGTGAAATAATTTTTGACTTGTTTTAGTATGCTTTGCACCAGAATGTAAAGAACCATCTGGCATTTTGTGCGCACCGCCTTTGTGTAAAGTTCCATCTTTTTTGTAATGATTAACACCTTTCATAATTTTACCATTTTACCTTATTTGCCCAATAAGCGGCAGACATTTTACCTTTAGCAATATTTTTTGCATGACGAGCTTTAAATGATTTAGCTCGTTTAGTCATGGTTTTATCGCCTGTTTTGCCTTGCTGACCAAAACGAATTGTTTTAATTTTGTCACCAGATTTGGCAACCACCACATGAGACTTGGTTTTGTGACCTGGTGTTCTTTTTGGTTTGTTATAACCTGAGACACCAGCACGTTTTAATCTTGAATCTTTCACTGAATAGTTTTCTCCTCGCAATGTATGATTTCAGAATCTTTATCAATGTCACTATCGTAAACAATTTTCATAATTGCTATAGCTTGTTCCATTGATTTAGCTTTTATGTCGCTACCAATATATACGTAATCGCCTTTTAAAATCTCCAAATCATATAACTTATTCAACGATTCCGTCATTTTTAAATAATCCTTGTGCATTAATTTTAGCTGCTTCTCTAATCATTTCACGATCTCTTTCCATAATAGCATTGATCTCAGCAATATTAACTTGCGTACCATACTTGGCTTGTAGTTCAGCAGATTTCAAACGAATCTGAGCTTCTTCAATATCTCTAGTACGATCATCGTCCATAATTATTTTCATACGATCAGTTTCTGCATCAATAATAGATTTTTGTGCTGAGACTTGAGCTTTCTGCATTTCTGCTTGCGCTAACATTTCTTCAGCCGATGGGCCTTGCGGTTGTTGTGGTGGCATAGGCGGTACTTGTGGGGTAACAAAGTTTGACGCATCTTTAAAGCCAGCCATTTCAATTGTTCTAGTTAAAGTATTAGCATACTGTTGTAGTGTGACTAATGGATTGTTCGGGCCTAGGGTTTGTAGTATTTGTTCTTGTTTACCAGCTAGTTGAGAAAGCATAGACATTTTTTCATCATCGTTAGTTTTACTTAAACCAACATTAACCACCATGTCTTTATCAGCATCCCAATATCTAGGATCAACTGGAATAAATTCATTGTCTAAACGAAATACATCTTCAGCATCTTGATGTTTAATAATTAAATTATTAACCAATTTAAATAAATCTTTCATACCGCCTTCAGCAAAGTGACGACAGATTAATTCTATTCTGCCTTGCGCACCTGACATAGTTGCAGTTACTGCGGCACTGGTAGAACTTTGTAAGGCTTCAGCATTTAACCCAGCTGATGCTTTAGAAACACCAGTACGGTTTTCTTTGGATTCGTCTAAATAACTTAAAATAGGAAAAGCTTCTTTACCAGCAAACGGAATAGTAAACGGTTGCACCATCCCTGGTGAACGCATCCTAATAGGTTGTCCAATATCCGTATTAAGTACGTCATCAATATTAACTTGCCCTTCAACAATACCCATACGTGGGAAAATAGCATGACCTAATGAATCTAAAGTATCACGCATAATTTGTGATTTAGCTGCTTGAATAGGTTTTAAATAATCCGCAGGACATGAACCAATAGCTGTATGTGGTTCAGGATCTGGACAGAAAGAAATAATTGGTAACTCATCAAACGGTTGCATATCCATAATATGTAAACCTTCACCAACCGTACAAACTCTAACTCTTTCGTCTATACCATCTTCATCCAAGTCATAAAATAAATAATGTTCAATGTATAAAACATCTTTTGAACCTGTATCTGCACGATCAGGATAAACAATGTCATCAAATGGGTTTCTAGCTATTTGCTCTTCAAACGCTTCAACATCAACAGCGGAACTACCATAACCTGCGTGTTGAGATATTTCTTCCCTGTCATAGCCCATAGCAACTAAGTCAGAAACCGTTTTAACCATACGGTGAGCAACATAACTAGATTCTTCTAAACTTCGAGCATGACGAGCAATTAATACTTCTTCAGGTGGTATAGCTTCAATACATACTTGATTTTTTTGTTTAATTCTTCTGATTGTTAAGTCATAACTAGCAGGACTTTCTTGAGTAATCTCTTCATTAGTCATTGGATCAATCATTGTCATGGTACTCATTTCTACCGACTCAGAAACTATCTCAACATTTTCATCCATAATTAAAGCTTGGTATTGAGCAGGATCAATATTGGTATATTCGTGGGTTGAAGAAGAAATAGAGTCATCCCAAAAAGCTTTAACATAACCAGCTTTTCTAACTAAGGCATCTTTAAAAACATCATATAAAATTTTAAAACCAGGGTTTTTTTCTTGTACCACATAATTAATATAATTAGTTTGTTGTTCAGCAACTGGAATATCTTCTGCACCGTTAGGTACAAACTCAACTATTTTTTTCGTACCAAAAAAAGTACGCATGATAGATGGCAACATAAATAAAATTGTGTCGCGCACATCGGTAGAAACAAATCTTGATTGTAAAGTGCTAGTTTCTTCTGGTTCGTTACCTAAATAATATTCTGTAGATTCAGCACGCTCTTCACCAACTTGACTAATAAAATCTTTGGCATCGTCCATTTCTGATCTTAGGACGGATTCTAAATTTAATATTTTGGTTTGTTCCGCAGCTTCTTCTTTTTTGTCTTTTGCAGATTTTTTGTACTTAGCCATAAATTATCCTACTCGTAGTATTCTTGATTTCAGAGGTTTCTTGAAATTATAACCTAAATAGTTCACGCTTCCACCAAAACTTGCAGCACTACTCGCCATAGTCAACGCTAGTGCATCAGCTTTGTCAGGTGATTTAATACCACGCTTACGCATTTCTTCTTTGCTTTCTAGTTTTATTTTTCCAGTTGACGTATATTTGTATGAAGGCGCAGCTAATTCAGAAACAAGCTCATCATCATTAGGAAGTCTGCAATCACGCTGCGCCAACCAATCCTTGATAGCAAACCAGAGTTCGGCACGTAAATTTAAATAATTATTTTTTGTGGATGGTGACTCAGCAACATTGATCCCACGCACGGGAAGATTTTGCTCACTGAGTCTATCAACTACTCCTGAACCTAAACCAATAACATCAATTAATATTTCTTGTGGACGTTCTAAAGCTGTGCAGTCATCGTATTTATTTTTTACCGCACCACACAATTGCATTAGATCCATAGAGTTAAATGTTTGTATATCTAAAACAGTGTTACCTTGACGAATACATAAAGCTGAGTTGTCACCACCATAACGTGCGACATCTAAACCCCAAACAATAGGCTCACTAGCAGTTAGTGTGACATCACGATCAATAGCAGCTTTAATTAAATCCATTGGAATAACGGTGTCATCGTCCGCACGGGGGAACTCACCCATAACTTCTACTCTCGCAACGGTAGAATCTTCACCATATTGCTCTAACATTTTTTGAAATAAATCTTTATCAGTACCCTCAACAGTACGTGAATCTATTTGAATATTTTTCCAGTATGCACGCTTGCTATTAAAACAGTCGTAGAAAGGCCCAGTATTACGTCTAGGGTTAGAAAAGCAGAACCAATAACGATCAGTTGTAGGTTCGGAGAAAAACCCCTCAGAAACGCTGTAAATCGGTGCTGGAATACCTGAAGCTTCATCCATGATTAAACAAACACCATAGTTACTGTGAATACCAGCAAAAGCATCTGGATTTTCTTCACTCCATAATTGTGCTTGAGCGTAGTAATAACCAGTGTCTATTTTTAAATCTCTTTTGAGAGCTTCATCAAACCATTTAGCTGGTCTGATTGTGGTTGCAGTTTTATCCCACCAATGACTATTTATAGCTAGAGTCATCCACTTACCTAGTTCCGCCCATGTTCTTGAACGTAACTGGCTTTCGGTGTTAGCGGTAATAATAATAGTTGAGCCAAGTCTAGTTGAGAGCATCCATAAGACTAGCCAGGCTACTAAAGCTGATTTACCAATACCACGACCAGAAGCAACTGCCATCCTAAACATTTCTGGCATAGTGATACTTTGGTTTCTTTGAATGTGTATTGTAATTTCTCGCAAAATTTTTTCTTGCCACTTTCTTGGGCCAGAGAAATGTTCGAGGGGGGTGTCCTTCATTCCCCATGGGAAACAAAACTTGACGAAATTTAATGGGTCGTCTTTAACATTGATTGACCATAGTTCGGTCATTAGTTGTTTTTCTTGTTCTGCTCCGTACTTCATTTTGTTTTTCTCCTTTAAAAAAAATTAAAAAAATTTAGTTCATTAGTTATATATATAACGCGATCAAATTCTACTTACAATCGGCTGATCGTGAGAGATGGGCTGAAAAA
>CAACVD010001252.1_pt1 | contig 12189 bp, 14 predicted proteins | sample 2381771 | NCBI WGS metagenome assembly CAACVD01 (sample SAMEA5211965, study PRJEB30684) | marine metagenome | biome: Marine; feature: Epipelagic; material: Water | collected 2015-10-15 | depth 15 m | reverse complement strand
TCATACAATCTCTAATATGTCTGCTAGGTCAGTATGTATGACTAATTAACCCTAGTTATTTTTTAATGGTTTCTTTAATCCAAGTATAAGGTCTTTCAGAATACTCTACCATTTTTTTTGCCATAGCAGCATTACTATCTATGACACTTTTTGTTACATCAGTTGCTTGTTTTGTCCAAGCATCTAAAAATTTTATAATTATATCCATTTATGTCTCCAGAAATGAGGAGGGGGCACGTAGCCCCCACTCAATTAAGATGAACCGGGCGATCCAAACATTCCCAATGGATCAGAAAATCCAAAGGAATATCTCTCACGAGCTTTGTATCGTACGTTACCTGTATCGAAGTCTCCATCCATAGATGTAGCCATAGGTGAACGAACAAAGTGCTTAAGACCGTTAGGTATATCTGTTGTTAAGAACCAAGCATTATTATCAGTTAAATAGTGGTTTACTGAATAACCTTCAGGTATAGAACCATTATTAGCCAATGCGTTAAGATCATTATCAGCAGTACCAACTCTTCCTTGAGTTTCTAATAAACGTGTTGCCACGAATTGTAGTGCTGGAGGAATGATTAACTTTCTTGGTTGTGATGCAATTAGTAAACCACGCTCATCTACCCAAGCCGCAATTTGAATTACTGAATCTTCTAAAGATGTTTCATTCAAGTCTGCTCCTGTAGATGGACGGTTACTGTTTGTACCACCACTTACTAACGGGTGTGCTGTGCTAAATAACGAAACACCATCTCCGCCCGTAAAGCTAGAATTAAAACCATTGTTTAAAGTAGCTGCAGCTTTTACTTGTTTTGTATAAGCCATCGCTCTTGCTAAAGCCTTTGTGTAACGAGAAGAAAGACTATCATAAAGATTATCTTCCATTGCTTCTTCAGTTACCGCAAAACCCATAGCTATGGTTTCATGTGAATATCTAGCAGTAAATGCTTCTTGTGCATTATCAAATTCTACAGCAGCACCCTCAGTTTTAACTGGAGCTGCACCAAAGCCAGATAGCTTTGTTTCCTCTTCAAATGAACGCTCAGAATTTTCCTGCTCGTAGATCTCCTTGTGCTCTTCACCGTACTTGGCATACTCTAAACCAAACAAAGCATTTAAGCCGGGAAGGAGTTCTTTTAGTAGTTGTGCTCTTGAAATAGCCATTTAAAAATCTCCTTATACGCCTAATGAGTTGTCATACGCATGTACGCCAACATTAAATTTAACAATAAACTCAGGGAAGTTATCGGTTTCAGTACCTTCGACAACATCAACTACTCTCATACCGAGAGTTGCAGTTGCTGCTAAAGTACCACCGTTAGTATCAATTTTAAGTGATACACCTGAATTACCCGTGCTTGTGCTACCTGATGTGCTGAAATCTAAAGAACAGTTTTTACCAATTGCACCAGCAAAACCAGATCCATCTGTACCGCTGTTGAATGTTCCCAACGCTGCGTTACCTTGAATCTTATACAACTGTCTTGGATCATCGTTAACCATTATTTTGATTTCTGTAAATCCTGCAGTTGTAGCATTAGCTGGTAAAAACTGATCAAATTGTAGCTGTCCGTTCTTATCAATATACCTAGCACCAACCATTACTCCTACAATTCCCGGGGTACCAGCAGCTCCTTCGTGAGCATCTTTGCTAGCAGAGGGAGTTGAGGACACAGCGGCTGGTAAACCAGCAGAACTTAATACAACTAAGTCACCATTAAAAATAGCGGCAGAGTTATTAGCTTTCACATGATAGTGTCTAATAGCACCGCCATTGTAGGGTGCACCACCAATCATATTGGTAGGTTTTAACCCAAAAGGGGAAGCAGTAGCTGCCATTTTTTATCTCCTAAATTAGTTACTTTTACCGAATGTCGTGGTTGTCTTTTTATCTGCATATAAAGGCATCCTTGGATCATTCTCTCGCATAAAATTATTTTCAACAGCAGTAAGCTGTTGATTGGCTTTATCCTCGTAATACTTTTGACGACTATCTGTCATCTCAATAGGTGCTTTACATAACATCAAACCACCTACCTCTACGTTACCGGACTGCTTAGATGAATCATCTAAAGACAGAGCCAACTCCGGATGATCCTCCGCTCTACAAGGTTCCCAACCTTCCCTACGGCGAACAGAAACATTACGGACATCAGAGACTCCGTTTATTGCTGTTCTAACCCAACGGAATTTATAACCGTCCATAGGATTCGGGTCAGGTAGTTGTTGTGGAGGTGTATAACTCGTAGCACGAGATTCTTTTTCTCTCGTTTGAAGTTCTCGATCAACACGATTACCCATTTTATCTTTTCTCCTGTAGTGCAACTTGTTTAGCGTAAACTTCTAAGGGAACGCCTAATTTCCTAGCAATAGCTACCTGACTTTTAGTCAAAGTAATCTTTTTACTTGGAGTCGTTCTTGTCGCCGGGGCTACCACCGTTTTTTGTTGTTGGCTAGTAGTTTCCTTTTGAGGTTCTTCATCGAACTTCTCTGGAAATACTTGTCTCAGCCGAGAGTCTATTCTCTCGTAATATTCATCTGAACGGGGATCAGTCCCGTCCTTTACCAGTTTGGTATGCAGTCCATAAGCGAATGATGTTAATTCATCATCAACCCCAAACCATTTGTTTTTGTTGTACCAAGCCATAGCTTTTTCATCTGGTGGGGCTGGCTCTTGAACAGGTTGATTTAACGGTAACTCTTTCTTTTCTTCTTGTAAAGTCTTTTCTGCAGTTTTTTCAACTGTTTTATCGTACTGAGGTACATACCGCTTCCAATTTTCCAATTCAATGTTTTGTTGAGTTAGATCCGCCATTGCTTGAGTTATTTTTTCAGCATCTCCTGTCTCTTGTGCAGCAACTAAATTTTTCTTAGCCATGGCGATAGAAGTTTCTGCCTTTTGTTTGGATTGCTCCATTAAGGTTTTTTCACCATCTGATAATTTTTGTTTTAATTTTTCATTTTCGTCTTTAATTTGTTTTGCGTAGTTAATAGCTTCTTGTTGTTCTCTAAATGCTTTTTCTTTTTCTCTGCGTTCATCGTGCCAAGCACGTTTCATCTCATCTATTCGTTTTTGTACTTTTGCGTTATATTCTTTAACTTCATCTTCAGAAGGTTCTTTAGGAGGAACTTTCATAGACTTACGCCCACGATCTTCTGCAGGAGTATCATCTACAACTTCTATTTCTAATTCTTCCTTCTTAGCTTCTTTTTTTGGTTCAGTCTCTACAGGAGTCCCTTCCTGTTCCACTGCTTCTACTTCAACTTTTTCTTCTTGGTTTTCCATTTCATTCTCCTTACGCACGGGTATATCCACGAGGGTCATCAACGACCGCTTCTATTTGGTCATCGTTTATTAATCTAAATTCTTCATTATGAATATTGAATCTAGTACCAGAGTAATTTCTCATAATTACAAAATCGCCTTCTTTACACCAAGGCCCATCAGGAAACTTAACTTCATCTTTATAAGCAAGGGGACCAAGTTTTACTACAAAACCTAAACATGAAGCAATCTCTTCAGCTCTCTTTGTAGAATCTGCTAAAACAATTCCAGCATCTCCCACAGTATCTTCAATTTTTGGTAAAGTAATAAGAATCTTATATCCTGACGGTTGTGGAAGTTTTAATTCTCCAATTTCTCCAGCTAGTTTTTGCGTTTTTTGTTTATCTATCGCACCTATTCTAGTGTTCATGTACTATCCTCTGTTTGTTTCGCAGTTTCAATTATTTCAAGAATGTCTCTTTCAGCAAGAGTCAATCCATGAATTACCCCAACCTGAAACCGATAGTCAGGGAAATTTTGTGCACCTCCGGAAGCTAATCCATCAGCATAACTATTAACATGTTCTTTAAGTTTTTCTATAATTATTTCTTCAAACGATCTAGGCATCTGGCGTTCCTTCCGGTGGGATTGGTTTTGTATTATCTACAGATTCTTGTGCTTGCCGTTGTGCCGCATCTCTGGCTATATCCATACCTATTTTTAACCCTGCAAGTTGTTGATCGGCAGCTTGTTTATCTTTAGCTTTTGCTGCGTCAAGACCAATTCTTGCCCCTTCAGTTTCAGCTTGAGTAGCGATTCTCTGTTTTTCAACTTCAATCTGGTCAGCTTTAGCTGCTGAATCCATAACGTCTTTAGTCTTCTTACGTTTGAGTTCTTCTTGTTTAAGTTGAATATCTGCTTGTTTAAGTTTGAGTTCAGCTTGCTGCATTTGTACGAGTGGGTCTTGTTTAGCTTGTTGAGCTTGTTGTGCTGCGACTTGTTGTTTACTCATACCCAACACAATATCTGAAGCTTTGGCTGCAACCCGGGATAGCTGAAGTTCAACCTCTTCTGATAACTGCTGTTCAGGAGCTGGCATAGGTGAACCAACTGCTTCTTCCATCTTCTGTCTATATGCAAACGCTAAATGTTCTGCAATATGTGCCTGTAAAGAAGAAGCTATTGCTTTTGCGTTTGGATTTTGTCCTATCATTTGTTGAATCAGAGGGTCTTGCATAGCGTTCATATGAACTTTTATATGTGCCTCGTGGTCTTGATACATAAATGCTTTCAAAGGACGTAATTGTATAGCGTTCATATTTTCACTTATTGGATTTAACGGTTTTTGGTCATCATCCAACGGAAGTATCTTCTCTACTGCCCTTACACCTAAAGTTTCTAACATTTGTCTATGTAGTTGAGCCATGTCATACATCTGAGGAGCAGATGAAGCTAACTGTAAAACTGCCTGATATTGCACAACTCTTTGCGACATTGTTGACGCATTTGGGTCAGAAACGGGTATAACCTCTACTATTTTGTAATCTTCTCTAGTAGATGTGCCCTCAGAATCGTTGTATTTAGGCGTATATTCATAGCTTTTTGGAGCAAATTCACCAATTATTGAGGCTAAAAGCTGAAATTCTATCTTCATAGCCGCATGAATACGTGCTTGCACTGCTGACATAACCTTTAAACTACGTTCTAACAACGCTAAAGTTGTTCCAACAGGGGTTTCTTTATTAACATCAGATATTTTTAACTCTGCGACTGCTGCAAGTGATCTTCCTTGCTCTACAATCATATTCATAAGGGCTAAAAGCGTTTGAGATGGCTCTTTATACGGTAAAAATGTAATATTTTCACTAATTTTACCCCCCGGTACGTCTACATCTCTAAATTCTCCCGGAGAAATAGGTGTATCATCGCCTTTTATACGTAAACCTCTTGTTTTTAAGCCCCCCGGAAGGTTACTTAACGTGCCAGAATCTACTAATTGACGTAAGAGCGAGGTTGCTGACTTAGCATGACCACCAATTAAGTGAATTAACCCATATCCGTAGAATCCAAAACCGGGAATATAGATATAATGGACAAAGTGCATACGTTTTTGATACGTTTTATCTTCAGAATCCCAGTTTCTTCTAATAGCTAAAATCTCTCCAGAAGATTTTTCAATAGTTATTACATATGGAACAGCTATACCATCTTCACTTTTTAATGGGTCGCCTTCGATAATTAAATCAACATGAGCTTCTAATAATATGTAGCGATCATCTGTATTAACACTAGCCTCTTCCATATCAGGACGTATTTCAGAATAATCTGAACTTATTTCTTCTGGTTCTGGTAGTTCTATGTCTTTGTAAAAACCAGCCACTTGTAGTTTTTTTACATCATTTGCATTTTTACGCATGATGTGTGTATATCGTTCAGAAGTTTTTAAATCTGACGCACCATATGAAATAACAAAGTCTTCTGCTGGTACAAATATAGAAACTTGTCTCTCTAATGCAGGGTCATAATATACTTTTTTAAAAGCACTTCCTGCTAAAGCTAAAGACCACAACATCTTTTCGTGTTCAGGTCTATACTCTGCCATCTTTACAGTAAGTTGATAATTCATGTCATCTTTGACACGCCTAGCAGCTTCTTCTTTATCTTTAGTGAGTTTCCCTATGATTTGTGTTTTAACTGGTCCCTGTGGAGGAAAAGTCTCCATAACTGCATCAGCTTGAAATCTGACAACTGCTTCTGATAAGATAGGGTTAAAGACACCACATGCTCCCGTCCAAGGTTCACTCCTGTCTTCAATTTTTAATCCGAGTAATTTAAGACCATCTCTATAAGTCTTTTCCCAATCTTTTCTTGATCCTTTATCACTTTCAAAACTAGTTAATAATTCTTCAGATATCCCAACTAATTCTTCTTCATCTAAGAACTCAGCTAAGTTTGCCGAAAATTCTTTTATACCTGTGCCTACATCAGCATCAGGATCAATTATGATCTGCATATCATCTGTGGTTATTGTTACCTGCTCTGGGTCTTCTATCTGTATTTGCACATCAGGTTCCATAGCGTCTTCCATGGACATACCCTCTGGTGCGGAATACAAACTTTTTTCTATACTATTTTTAGCCATGATTTATCCTAGTAATATCCAGCCCGTTTTGGGCTTTTAAAATATCTAATGTCATCGGGTTCGTCAGACGCTAAACGTACAAGCCCACCTTGCCTAAAACGTAAAAGAGCTTGTGTCATTGCATCAACTAAGTCGTCATGTTCACCCGCAGGAAAAGAAGCAAACTCTTCCACTACTTCTTCTGCCCATCTAGTTTGTGGGTACCATACCATTCCCGAAGCAAAAAAATCCGTAACGGCGTTGACTCTGGTAATCTTGTCATTTCCTCTGGTTGGGGTATAATCTTGTATAGGAATACCCATACTCCTTAATTCGTGAATTAGAGGTGAACCTGCTGCTTTAGCCTCTATGATACAACAATCCGGTTCATAGTCTCTATAAAGTTCTAATGCTTTCTGTTTTAAGTCAGGGAACTCGAGTCTATCCTTAAACGCATCTAATATAATAATTTGATTTTCACGTGAATTGTTATCATCATCGTCCCGGCGAAAGATACCTAATGTAACACATGCTGAGTAGTCAGCACGTGTGCTTCTTGAATAAGCAGTGTCCCAAGACTGAATAATATAATCACAAACAGGAGGTCTATCTCCTTCCCATATTTTCCACCACTCTTTTTTAATCATTGCCCCTTCAGCACCTGTCGGCTCTTGCATATATTGAGCCGCCCATTTGTGAGCAGGTAGTTCATCTTTTAGAGCAGTTAATTCTTTTAAATCCCAAAACTCAGGCCAAAGTGGTTGACCACTTGGCATAATCGCAGGAAACTCTATAACCTCCCATTCTTCTCCGCCTCTTTGAACAGAAGCCTTTACAACTTGGGCTGTTAAATCTCTTTTCCCCCAACGAGTCATCACAATAACAATTGCTCCTCCCGGTTGTAGACGTTGTCTAGGTCCAGAAGAATACCACTCATACACTTTGTCATATATATCAGGGTTTACTTCTGCTAAAACAGCTTCTTGCTCAGAATGGGGGTCGTCTATAATAAGCAAGTCCGCACCTTTACCTGTTACAGCTCCCCCCACCCCGATAGCAAAATAGGCACCACCATGACTAGTATTCCACCGACCTGCGGCTTTTGAATCAGACTGAAGTGATACATTAGGAAAAACATCTTTATATATAGGGTTATCCACTAAGTTTCGTACTTTTCTACCAAAGTCTGTAGCTAGTTCTGCTGTGTGTGAAGTTTGGATAACTTTTTTATTAGGGAATCTACCTAGATACCATGATGGTAATAAATAACTAGCAAACTCAGACTTAGTATGTCTGGGTGGCATATTTACAATTAATCTTTTTAGTTCTCCTTTAGCAACTCTTTCAAAAGCTTCTGCCATTATTCGGTGATGTCTACCGTTAATAAACTCAGGCCACATATGCTTTACATAGTCAAGAAAACCATTTTGCGATTTTGTTTTAGTTTTTCTTTTGTTAAGTTCTTCTAAAATCTTCTTTACAGTGTCTTGTTTCTCTACTGGCAAATTTGGAATTGCTTTTAAAATCTTATCACGCTCTTGTTGTTCTATCATTCTGTAACTTCTTTAGCTTCGACATCTATATAATCACCTACTAACTTAAATAGTTCTTTTTCTAAATCTGCTGTGCTTCTAGTACCAATCGTTATTTCAGTTCGTTCAGCAAACAATCCTACATCTGCAATCTTACCTATAAGTTCTATGGCACGTATTTGTATTTTAGGATCTGGGTCAGACATGAGTTCTATTAACTTATTAGTAGCAACAGTTCTTAACTGGGCTGCATCTTTTGCTACCTGCATGTCGTATTCTGTTAGTATCGCTCCGAGCTTGATAGCAGCTCCGGGCTTAAATATCTCTTTTGTTTTTAGTGGCGAATCTTTTTTTAAGATGCTCTGTGCAAAGAGTTCATCTTCTGTATCGACCTCAATCGGCATACCTTTAGCATTTAAAGTCAATGCGGTTTGACAAGCTACTTTAGCTTTCTCGTAAGTATCTTTATACTCGTGGTTCTTTGTAGGTATCGCCATGTTCTTATCAATGTGAAGAAATTCCATGTAACTACATAATATATAACAAAAAACGGAATATCAACTATTTAATTGACGGGGGGGTATTTTTGAGAATGTTTTTGATAAATTGTCCAGAATAATATGTATATAGGTAGCCCCCCCTTGTGACGTAGAGGGGGGGTCGGGTACCCGTACCATGCTGCATTGCAGCAAAAAAACAATGCCCTTACCCCCAAAAAAAGTTAAAAAAAACTTAAAAAAGTTTTAAATATTAGGAACTTTACATAAAACATACAGTCTTATCTTTACCAACAACAAAAAAAGAGGAGCTTTAAATGAACTACGATCTTTATGAACTAATCAGTATTGTTTTATTAGTAGGTTTGGGTTTACTAAGTGTTTATTTTATTATTAGTGAGATGTTTTTTAACATAGCAATAGAAAAGAGATGGGATGAAATAGCAAGACAAAAGCGACAGTGGAAGCTACGCAATAAACTTGCAAAGGCTGACCCATTCTATAGCTTAAAGAAACTAGAAAATGCTGTATGGGCACAACGTAACAATCAACCTACCGTAGTGTTAGCAAAGATGAATCAAGCCGACTACGAATGGAAGAAGCAACACAACCCAAACAACCCACAACTAGAACTATTTAATTAACCAACGGGGGGATTTTCCCCCCACTTTTTTAGGAGAAAGCACCATGAATCCAGTATTTTATATCTTAATGAGAAATGATGTAGCTAGTTTGACAGTAGGAAGACAGATGGCACAAGCAAGCCACGCCGCTAGTGCCATAGCAAGTAGGATGGAGAGATTAGGAAGACAGATACCAGAAAACCGTAATATCGGGGTCAATCGGACTATAGCATATGAATGTTGGTTAGATTGGGAAAGATCTACGAAACAAGGTTTCGGTACTACGATAGTTTTATCTGTATCTGAAAAAGAAATGCGAGATACAATAACCGTGGCACTTATGGCTAGATCACAAGAAAAAAGCTTTACGGCGGGTATAATCACTGACCCAACATATGCAGTAAAAGATGGGGATATTACTCACATTGTATCTTTAGACACATGTGGATACATATTAGGCGATAGGGATAGTGAAGCATTAAAACTTCTAACGCAAGATTTCAAACTAGCTGGAGAAGATACCCCTCCATGGCGTGAGGTGTAAATTTATAGGGGAGCTTCGGCTCCCTTCTTTTTTTCAGTTCAAAGAACTGGTATCAGGTTGGCCCTCACCTTGTGAAAAATTCTCCCCTTGCCTGTTGCACTGCAACAAAAAATATCCAAAAAATAACAGTGTTACATTCAAAAAAAGTTAAAAAAAGTTTTATTTATTTGGAACTTTATATGCAAACTATCGTCCTACTAATACGAGTGACGTATTTTATAGGAGGTCAATACCATGACTGAAAAACTAAGTAGGACTGCAGTTAACACTGCTATTAAAAGTGCCATCTCTGGTGAGATGGGTGTCTCTAAAAGATGGAAGGAAACTGCTGGCGTTTGTCTCAAGTATTTTGGGGCAAGTAATAACAATCACTTCCTTCTCGCAAACGCTGGTGTTATGGCTATGCAAAAGCTTAAGGGCTTGCACTCTGCAGAGGAGATTAAAGAGTTTAAAGCTACTCTAAAATCCCTTCGCACTGATGTTGTCAACATGGCTGAGAGTTTAAAGCACTCGAACCCTCGGTTATGTTGGAAGCGTTTGCTTCAATACATGAAGGACGAATCAGGGCTTGCCCATTTCAAGCAAGCGACGGTTCAACGCACTGATGATAAGAAGTTCTGTACCTTCATTTCGTCAGCCTCAAAACTCAGTGAAGCTATGCCTCAAGAAGTTCAGGATAAATTCCTAGATTTGTACGAGGTAATGGTTAGCCTTGAGTTAATCAAAGAGAAGTAATCACTAACACGTTACTCGTAGGGGGGCGAAAGCCCCCTTTTTTTGTGCCTGAAATTTCCCGAGTTTTCGGGAACTGGTGTCAGGTTGGCCCTCACCCGCTCGGGGATTCTCACCTCATACAAAACGAAATTTAAAAAAGTAACACTGTTACTTTTTAGAAAAAGCAAAAAAGTTTTAAATATTGGGAACTTTATAGGTGAATATTTGACTAACATATATGTCCAGCAGTTGCGGGCATATTTCACTTAATTTTAACTTTGGAGGTATTACCATGAAAGATTCAAAAAGTAACACTGTTACATCTTACCCCGCGCAACTTAAGAAGTTTTCAGATGCTTTAGTTAAAGCATTTGATGCTGATGCGGCGGTCACTCACACGTGGAGCGAGTGTGCTGATGTTGGATTGGCTACGTGGGGTTCGGACAATGAGAATAAGTTCTTATTGGCTAACGTGCCACAGTTGCGTGGTCGTCTTATCGACTCTGGCATTTCGCCTGATGAGATTAAGAGTTGGAAAGAGCGGTTGAAAACGGCTCGGGGTATGGTTGTTGACTACGCAAAGAGTCGCAACCATTCCAACCCGAACCTATGCTGGACACGTATGCTTAATTACATGAAGCAACGCAGTGGGTTGTCGCACTTCAAGCAGCTCACGAAAGAGTCTACGCCAACTGATAAGTTCTTAGCAGCTCTGGCACAGATTGCCAAACACCTCGATGATGCTGAACTACGTGATGATACACGTGAAGCCGCTCACGAATTAGTAGGTGCGGCGATGCTCGATGGGCATTTGAAGGACAAAAAGTAACACTGTTACTTTTTCAATACAGGGAGAGTCAAACGGCTCTCCCTTTTTTTGTCTCTTTTTTGTTACAAAAATAACACTGTTACTTTTTTACTACATTTTAAAACCTAATGGGTCAGGAACTGGTGTCTATGAGAGTCTCCCCTTGTGATACATTAGTATGAGATTGTATAGTAACAGTGTTATTTTTCCGCTTTTTTCCATCTATTTTTCCAGTAAAACCCTTATAGTATATATATTATTCCTTTTTTTCTTTTTTTCTTTATATTTTTATATAGAATGTAAATTATTATAACTTGACAGTGAGTTTTGAACTTTTCATTTTGGCTCTGGTCGAACGAGTATGTTTTGCAGATTTCCCTTTTTCTGTAATTTTTGTCGGAAAATTAGAAATTTAGGAATAATATAGTATTGGTGCGACTCTTACTGGAAAAATGCACGGAAAAAAACGGAAAAATACACCAAAATAACGAAAGGTCATACTTTAATATGAAGCTACCAATAGCAGAACCAAAACTATCCGATTACACAAAAGATGATTACATCAAGAAGTTTACAGAATGGGTGGGGCATTTGGTAATCAAAACCGAAGACGGCTGTTGGAACTGGACAGGCACAATCAACAACCACAGTGGCATAGCACGATACAAGAATCAGAACGCAAACACCTACATATATAAACAACTCAACCAGTGTCCTGATTACGGCAAAGTATTACGCAACTGTAAAAACCCACGCTGTGTAAACCCAGAACATTCCTATCATACTGTTGGTCAGATATCACGCAGAAAGATAAAGTCGTCATTACGGATCGACAACAAAGATCTCACAGACACACAAAGAACTTTACTTAAGTCAGAAATGACAGAGATTGCAACACAGGCAGTATCACAAGCACTAAGGGAAACTATCCGTGCTACTGTTCGGGAGCAATTCAAAGACCCTGAGTTAGTCAAACAAATTGTTGAAGGCATCTTAATAGAAATGATTCGGGTGCGATTCGATGAACTTATTGCAAACAAGGTGGGGCTAGGTCGGCTTCGGTAAGGTGTGGTGGGTCATGGTGT
>CAACVD010001043.1_pt1 | contig 12190 bp, 23 predicted proteins | sample 2381771 | NCBI WGS metagenome assembly CAACVD01 (sample SAMEA5211965, study PRJEB30684) | marine metagenome | biome: Marine; feature: Epipelagic; material: Water | collected 2015-10-15 | depth 15 m | reverse complement strand
GTTTAAATTTTTATATGTCATGGTTTGTGTATCAGTTACAACATATTTATTAACTAGTCAGTTTGTTTACTGGAAGCAACCATTAGATTATTATCTACCAGAGGGCATAGATCCATCGAGCTATTTTAATTATCAAGCAATACTAATGCTTTTACTGATTGGTGCATTTGCTTTTTATACTATCAGTTTGATCTGGAGAGCTTGTGTGCCTACAAGCATAGAGGTGTCTCGTAAAAGTATTCGCAGAAAAAAGGAGAATGAATATGCCTAAAAAGATCATGCCCACATGGAAAGGAAAGAAATGAAAAAGAGTAAATTAAATTATGGCAATGGATTCGATGACAGCAATAGTATTGCTATCGTCTGGTCTATTGCTGAGGTCAAAATGGTGATAGAAATGTTTGACATGGAAATTGATCTCAAAGATTCGGAATGTGTAGAGGTTTTAAAAATCGCTCAGGTTAATTTGGATATGAGTTTAGGTATGACTCCGACTGAAATCTTTGAAGCGATTGTGGAATACATGAAAAGGTACTGTTTTATCAAAGAGCCTACTGATGTAAGCGATCTCATAGATAAATTTAACGACTCAAGATTGGAGACTGTGCAATGAATATAATTTGGAAAAATAAAAATTGGACTCCTCGCAAAACTACAATTGCTGTAGACAAAAAGCTCAAAGAGATTGAATTACATAAGCGAGCTTTAGAAAGGGCAAGCGGATTCTTTTTAATGAAACCTCTTCCAATTCAACACAGAAGCTGGACTCAATTAGAAATCTTTGATTATGTGGCTAAGAATGTTTCAAGTCGGTACGAGGATTTAACACCGACAGAAGTTATGAGTCACATCCTAGATTTAACAAGTCAGTTTAAATCTTTCTTGGAAGATGGAAAAGAGTTGGGGGGAAAATGAGGAAATTACAATCAGAATCAAAGCCTGTTTTTGACAGAGAAAAGTTTGTCGATCAAGCGGAGAAGTTTGGTCAAATTATTCTGGATACGATTTTGTGTACATTCTATTGTGCCGTAATAATTTTAGGCATGGGTTTGACGCTACTATTTTTATATTCGATGGGAGTTTAAACATGGTCAGACTGAAAGATCCTGTTGTATTTGAGCGGTATAAAAAAGTCATGGATCTTAGAAAAAAAGGTTTGAAACTTTCTGAGATCGGCAAACTGTTTGGAGTGTCAAAGCAGAGAGTTTATTACATGATTCGCTATTACAAAGACAACACTTAAAATCTAAAAACTTAATTTAAGGCTTGACCAAATTATTGGTTGAGCCTTTTTTTTGATTGTTTTTTATTACTTTGGCAGAACAGGCAAACCTCCTGCTGTAATTTAAAAATGTTTAAACAATATTAAACCCCCGCTGCACGAAAAATTTTACCCAAATGGATCTGAGATTTCAGAGTATGTGCCTGTGGAATTGTCATAATTCAACTCAGTAATACCAGTTTTTCCAACCCATCGGTATCTACATTTCCAAACGTTTACCTCAGTATTTTTATCTAGCCTATAAATAGTAATTCCTACGTCAGCCTTTGCCCACCATGACATCGAGCCTGATATGGACATTCCATCTGGTCTAGGTAGCTCGTTACCATATCTCTGCATTTTTGCTGGATGACATACAAACCATATGTGTACACCATAAGACTTGGCAAAGCTCTGTACCCTTGTAAGCATGGTAGAGATCTTCTCTGTTTCCGAACCATCCCCATCCATGATTATGTAATTATAAGGATCGATCACAGCACCCCTAATGCCAGTTCTGGCTACAGCGATTTTCAACCTATCAAGGATAGAGTCAATAGTTGATGGCTCAGATGATTCATGGGTCAAGAAAATAAAATGATCGTTAACCCATTTAAACGATTCCTTATGTTCTTCTTCTGTCATTTTGTTACTGCCATCAAAGAATCTTCTATTCTGTTTGATCTCCATGAGTCTTGCTATATGAAGTTCTGGAGCATTTTCAAACGAGCATACTGCAAATTTCCATTCATCCTCTTTGGCGATATTGACCATAAGTTGATCGACAAAATTAGATTTACCACTTGACGGATAACCAGTAACAATTGTTAACTGACCCTCAACGACTGAATAAATTTCATCCAAAGATTTGTATCCAGTACCGCAACCCCTCCCCGTACCCTCGGTGCGTAGAATGTTTAAACTCTTTTCAAATGCGGAGGGAGCTTCCAAACCTTGGACAGGATAAGGTGAGGCTGAGTTTAAAACTTTTAAAACTGTATCTTTGCCATCTTTTAAAAGCACCTCATTAAAATCTTTGTAAGCAGAAAAATCTACCAAATAACATTTATCTTTTCCAAGTCTTCTTGCGAGTTCCTCTGCGAGAGCTTTACCAGACTCATCATTGTCAGTTGCAATTATTATTTTTTTTATTTTATTGATAGTAGAATGAGCATTCCAAATATATTTAAACCTTGTGTCCTCCGAGGGATCGACTCTACCCTCTGACACTTTCAAGGGTGCTCCAGTGGGTACGCTTACTACGTTGTCTACCCCACATTCCACCAGAGTCAATGTATCTATTTCACCCTCAGTAATAACTAAAGGTTTATCTGTTTCCACAGAGTTCATATTAAACAATATAGAAGAGCCACTTGCATCTTGTGTAAAATCTTTGCCCTCAAGTGATCTATATTTGATACTGACGACCTCTCCATTTTTTACATATGGGAAACCAATTGACTTTGTTTTTTTCTGTAGACGGCTAAACCATTTATCTGCCGCAAACAATCCTACTGCATTTGCAGTTTCTTTTGAAATACCTCTGGATTTTAAATATTGTAGATGCTCATCCTCCAAAGATGCTCGTACAATGTGAGGCTTAAACATCTTTGACTCCTGTTTAAACGTTTCCTGTTGCAATTCTTCTGTATCTTTTTTCCTGGCTGCTAGATTTTTGTCCTGGCTGCCTTCATAAATTTTCATGTTTGTCCTTTGTTTAAACTCTTTTTTATTATTGCGTATACCTGATGCCCCACAATGATGACAGTAAAATACCTCACTACCATCAGGTTTTCTGGTGATTACGCAATCCTTAGAATTTTTTTTCTTGCGTGATTTGGAACACTCTGGACAAGCGACACGCATTTTGTCACGAACTATATGAACTGATTTTGACACTAGCATTTTGACACTAGCATGATTTTTTCATGTAGATAGATAGGTAAGCCATCGATTAACGTTTGTTGTCTCTGCGATTAGCTGACCTGTTTCTTAATTTCAAGTTATTCATGTTTGATTTTCCTCCCTTATTTATAGACTTCTTATGATGGATGTCTTTACCTTTGCGGTTAACTCCATTCTTATCCAGCAAACGTCTTGCCTTTTGACGTTCTAACTGACCTTTTGTATCTCCTCGTTTTTTTTGTTGTTGATATTCTTTTTTGTAGTTTCTTCTTGTCATCATATCTAGTCTCTTCTCCCTTATATTCCACCCATATCGCCCCCCTACCCCCATAGGATAGTGAGCAAGGTGTTCCACCCCCCTCTCAGGGACTGTGACAATTAAGCATTTGCTTAACCCCTCGGCTTCACAGTTATCGCCAGCCGCCAGATTTTACGGATTTGCACCGCTTTGCTTTAGCAAAGATACTGGTAGGTCTTTTATTCCACGCAGGCAACCTGACCTCTTAATATCGTTTGGAGTACGTTCAGAAAGTATAAACACAAATTTTAATTTTCTCAACACAAAAAAAAAGACCGATAGGTAGAGTATCGGTCTTAAAAGGAAAAAAAGGAAAAACATGAAAGATCTAAAATAGAAATTTACATGAAATTTAATTGTAGCAAAAAAGTTGTAATCATGTAATTAAATTTGATACTATTTAGATAGATATGTTTCTCATATATCTCTCCTCACAGACAACTCCCTTGTCTGGTAAAAGCCTAGTGCAAAGCTAGGCTTTTATTCTTTTCGTATCTTCTTTTTTTCTGAGCAATACTTCTGTTTGACTTGGCTAAATCTTTCAGCTCATTGCAAAAACCTCGTCTTTCTAATTTTTTTCTGTTGTTTTCAACAAAGTTTTTAGCCGCTAAACCCTTTTGAGCTTCCCATAGAATCTGCTCTTGGTTACGGCTAATTATAGATATCTCATCGATTATTAGGTTTATGAGGTCGTGTAATTCATCTGTTTCTTTCATACAATCTCCCTTTAATGTATATATATAGAGTAACAAATCGATCACGCTTTTGTGACATCTCAGTTTTACGTTAGCTGATATTTTTTAAAAATTAACCTGACGATAAATTTATTTTACTTGATGCACCAAATTTTTATGTCAGACCTTGGGTTGTCTTTATCTAGACCCCAGTAAACGTGCTTTTGTTTAATCTGTCTGTCGTTCTTGTAGGTTACGTCTTGCAAAAGATCTAAAATTAATGACTCATCTAAATCTGGTCTTCGTGTTGAATAAAAAATATGTAATTGAATAGCTAAGTCACCCTCCATCAAAAACAAAGGAAGGCACATACATTGTTGTTTAAACACTGCTGCATAGCTTAATGCTTTGCTGCTTTTGATAAAACGCATTTTACCTTTGATCGAAACTGCTCTTCTGCTATTAGATTTAGATGCTGGCTCACCTAAAATAGAAAACGCTTGTGTTGTTAATGGGCTAGTGTTAGTATCAATCATATGAATATCACCAATAAATTTGGAGTACCTGAGACATTAGTTAAGTTGGCTAATTTGAACGAGTATAAAAAATCATCTGACTATTCTGTCACAGAAATTATTTCTCCTCCTCGCATTCAAAGGTTGAGAAAAAAATATGGTAACAGATTACAAACTGATGTAAGTGATCTACTCTGGCAAATGATGGGTACTGCACTGCACAACGTTGCAGAAAAATCACAGGTAAAAAATCATATCAACGAGGAGAGAATAAAACTCAAGATTGACAACGTCACTTTGTCTGGTGCTATTGATGTTCAAGTTATATCAAATAATCAGGTGCGTTTGATAGATTATAAATTCTGTAGTGTGTATTCAGTTATGGATATTAAACCTGAGTGGGAAACTCAGTTAAATATATATGGGTGGATGATAAATAAAGTTAAAGGTTTGGATATTGAGGGTCTTCAAATATGTGCAATGCTTAGGGATTGGAGTAGAGCAAAGGCAAAATTTAGTAGTGATTACCCAGAATCTACAATAAAAGTTTTAGATGTTCCTGTTTGGAGCTTGGATAAAACAGAAAGCTACATTAAAGAGCGAATCAATCTTCACCAGAAGTCAAAGTTTCTATCTGACATAGGTGATGATTTGCCATTGTGTACTGATGAGGAGCGATGGAAGAAGCCTGAGAAGTATGCAGTGATGAAGAAAGGTGGCAAAAAGGCAGTTAAACTTTTTGAAATAAAGAGTTTGGCTGATGAGTTTGCTAATGTTAAAAATGAAAAAACTGGAGGTTTTTATGTCGAACACAGGGTCTCAGAACCTGTCAGATGCTCAGGGAATTACTGCGGAGTCTCAGAGTGGTGCAGTCAATATAGCAAAGAGAATACACAAAGTAATGCTTGAGGTAGGTTACGTTCAAAAAGATGGCACTAATTCATTTCAAAAATATAACTATGCTTCCGAAGCTAATGCAATAAAAGCTCTTAGACCAGCATTGGTTAAAAATGGATTGATTCTTTTGCCATCTGTAGAGAAGTCTGAAATGGATAGTTATGGAAATACCACTGTTCATGTCCTTTACAAACTAATGGACGTTGAGGGTAATTTTATTACTTTTCAAATGATCGGTCAGGGCAACGACAAAAATTCAAAAGGGGTTGGTGATAAAGGTATTTATAAAGCTATCACAGGTGCGAATAAATACGCACTACTCAAGACTTTTCTTTTGGAAACTGGAGATGATCCAGAGGTCGCTAGTGAACAAGATCACGAAGACAATGCAGTAAAAAAAGAAGATAGCTTGTTAACTACGAAACAGGCAGTCCAAAATTATGTTCTTGAAATGAAAGGTTATATACAATCTTGTAAGACCGAAAAAGATTTAGTTGAGCTTTGGCAAGGTAATAAACCTTTGCTAGACACAGTTAAGAAAAAAAATGAATCTTCTTATAACGACTTACTTGATCTATGTAAATACACTAAAGCTACAATAAACGGAGAAAAAAATGGCAAATGAGTTTGAACACAAAGTAAATAATGGGTCTCTATGGACAGAGAAGAGCAAGAAATCAGCTAATTCTCCTGATGTTAAAGGAAAACTTAAAGTTAAAATTAGCGACATCGATATAGTCAACGAACATGGTGAGGAGGTTGCTGTTTTAAAAATCAGTGGTTGGAGAAAGAAGACCAAAACAGGCGACACATTCCTTAGTATAAGTTTAAACACATATAAAGGCGATGAAAATGGCAACAACGACAGAAAACAAACAGCCTCCCAAGGATCAAACTCAGACTCAGACGTACCCTTCTGATTGGCGTATGGTAGAAAATGAAGAATTTGATGAACACGAAGAACTTTGTCAAGATTCGGCAGACATGGATGATCATCTTTACAATGAGTCAGAGGATGATGACCAAGTTTCCGAGCTTAGAGCCAAGATAAGATGGCAAGAGGAGGTGATGCAGAGAAATGAGAAAACTTTGGAGGGATGCAAGTCTGTAATAAAATATCTGGAGGACAAGCTAGGCTTATGAATACATTACAATTTGAGGGTCAGAAAATGGCTCTTAAACAAGATTCAACTGGATTTGTTTTAACCATTCGAGTACATCCAGATGAATTGCCAGAAGATCTTTTTAGAGACTTTGTGGGTGCTCGCTACGGCATAGCTATGGTTAGAATTGATGATAACGAAACTCCATTTGCCAGCAGAGAAAATTCAAACAGAGTTAAGGCAAGTGGTATGTTATGTAAAAATCATTTGTTTTGGGATTTTTTAAAACACAAAACCTCAAACCCAGTCGATACGGAGATCAAAGCTGTGAACTCTCTTTACTCTTTGTTAGGAATAACCAGCCGAGTAGAGTTGAATGGAAATATAAACGCTAGAAAACAATTTGATAAATTAACAGAGGAATATGATGATTGGTCGAGAAAAGAAGTTGGATTCTAAACTAAAACCTATCGTGGTTTATATGTCAAAAGAAATGATTCAAAATTTAAAAGATGAATCATTGAGCAAAGGTATTTCAGTCTCGCATATAGTCAGAAATGGTGTTGATGCTGTGATGTCTGGTAATCATCCATATAACAAAGGTTACGCTGATGGTGTAGACCAATGTAGTGTTCTTGTGGATGGCTACGTTAAAGACGTAGAAACCAAAATTGAAGAGGTTAACGAAAAAATTCTAAATTTAGTTGATGAAAAACGAAATTGATCCTGATCACTATCAATCACCCTTGGGTGACGTAATAAGTTTTTTAAAATCTGTATCAACGAAAGAAGAATTTCAAGGTCATTTACGTTTAAACGCTCTTAAATACCTGTCTCGGTGTGGTAGAAAAATATTAGATGGTGATATTAAAAAGAGCAGAATAAATGATCTAAAAAAAAGTATGTGGTACATCAAGGCTTTGATAAAGGATATAAATGAGAGAGGGTAAATTTTTAAAAGAAAGTATCCTAGAGTTTATGAAAGCGAATAAAAAGCAAGGTGGTTATTCGTCTAGAGAAATTAGTGAAAGATGTAATGTAGCGGAAAACGTTGCCAGAGAATCATTAGTTAGACTTACAAAAGATGGCACAGTTTTTAGAATGTTTATAATGAATCCAGAAAAAGGTAGAAAAAACTATCAGTATTTTTTAGAAGATCAAAAGGAAGAGCGTGGTGTGGGCGAACCTATTGATCCATCAGTGGTTTCATGGAAAATAAATAAAAAGGAAAATGATGATTGAGAAAAGACTTTCTAGCGAGATAATACTTGCTCTTGGTAGGCATAGAAAAACAGTTTTTGCTAACGAATATGCGAACAAAAAGGTGGCTGAAAGATGTTCTAGTCAATCTATAAACTCAATGGTAAGAGCAGAGAAATTTCACATTTCAAATGATTTACTAGATTTAATTGTAGGTCAGGCTATGGGTGATTTTAAAGATCTTTTAAGTGCTATGATCTGTGGTCAACCTCCATATCCATTGATGTGGTTAGAGTGGGATGAGGACTATCGATTGCAGTGTGAGAAAAAACATTGGGAGAAAGAGTCTAACAGGTCTTACCCAGATATAGAAAATAAAAAATTTGGTAAACATGGATGTTTAATCACCAGTTTTTCGGAGTCGTTAAAAAAAGCATCGAAGCAGAGTCAAGATAATTATTTAGACTTGATGAAGTCCTCATGGACAAAAGAAAATTTTGATAAAACTAATTTTCATTGGATTGATTATCTTAATTTTTCTAGCATAGAGTTTCAAAAAAAACTTATGATAGCTCCGTTTTCATCTTTGGTAGATTTTAATTTTACAGATGAAAGAATTGATGCCTCAAAACCTTTAGGTACATTTGCATCTTCAGATTTAAAATATTTGCTTAATGATTGGAGTGATAAAAGCAAGGTGCATTACGATGATCTTAGGGTTAAATCAGCTATAGCCATGCTTGGTTCATCTTGGTCTACATGGTGGGCTGATCAAAAATCTAACTCTAAGCAAGAAATAATAAATTGTTTAGTGCCTGTGCTTGATCGCATAAGATGTGGGCAACATAGTATGTCTTCTTTGATGGTTGAACCTGATTATTTTTCACATTTTCTATCTGACCCAGAGGGCAATCTTTCAATAAAAAAAGCAGGTGACATACTGGGTTGTTACAACACTCAGGAGGGTGATCTAAGATTTATTTTACACGCTCTCGCTTGTTTAAACTCTCCAGAGGTGCAACGGGAGTTTGTAAAACCCAAGCCAAATAAAAAATATGTGATGTTTGGAGTTAAAGTGCCATGTTCGGAGTACAAGACTTTGAACTTAGTTTTGCCAAAAACAAAACGAATTGTTTACTTGAACTCAGAATTAGGTGGGCATGGATCTCCAAAAAGGTTTCACCAGAGAAGAGGTCATTGGAGAAACTATAGAAACGGAAAGATGGTTTGGGTGAAACACTGTTCAGTTGGAAATGAGGAACTTGGAAGAATACACCATGAATATAACTTAGAAAAAAATGAGCATAGAAAAACAAATTAAATCTATTCTTGCTCGTAAACTACACATAAATCTAAGAGATGAAGCGATTTCATATATTGACAGTTGCTTAAAAATTAGAGGCAAAGGATTAGGTATAAGATTAGCTATTAAAGATTCTGATTGTTCTGGGCTGTCCTATGAACTATCTTATGTTGATAAAAAAAAAGACAATGATGTTGTTTTTAATTACAAAAATTTCGATGTTTTCATAGACCCTAAAAGTATTCTTTACTTGAACGGAGCTGATTTAGTTGCAACTGAAAAAGGTTTAACCCTTAGTGTGGATGGAGGGTGTAGTTGTGGAGAATCTTTTATTATTTAAAGGAAAGTGCAATGACTATATTTATTACAATGGATGGCTTAGGAAAGGCAATCATAGGTAGATCTTGTATCTGGGGAAAGACTGGTCATAGGGAAGACAGGGTTGTTTATTCTGGGCAGAAGATTGTAGAAATATTGATGGAACGAGATGGTATGAAGTACGATGAGGCACTTGAGTATATCGAGTTTAATATCGAGAGTGCATATGTGGGTGAGCAAACACCTGTGGTTGTATGGAAAGATTTAGACAAAGAAATTTTAGGGAGTTGAATTAATGAAATATATTATGTCATTTAGCTTAGGTCTCCTTTTTTATTGGTTTGTAACTGGCTTTACAGCAGACACAATTGAATCCAGATTATCTGGTATATGGGAAGAGGCATATAAATTAGGCAGAACAGATGGGTACAACGCAGGCAAAGCTGAATATTCTTATGTAAAAACAAAAGAATGGTTGGAGTCAAAATGTATGTTTCTCTACGACAAAGACGGAAACATAACCTATGAATGAAGCCATATGAACATTCCAAGAATTTACTGCAAGGATTGTAATACGTTTAGACAAGTTAGTTACGGAGTGTATTACAAGAACCAGTGGATTTGTAAACTTTGCTACTCAAAACTAAAAAAGGAAACAAATGACAAATACAATGACCGATAAGTTTAAAGACACTTTGAAAATTTCATCTGAAACTAATGTAGGTTTAAACATTGCTATGCCAGAGAATAGTTCTATTCTTATTGCTACTCCGATGTACGGAGGAATGTGTACAGGACACTACACTATCGCAATAATGAACTCTATCGATACTCTAAAAAAATTAAAAGTAGAAACTTTACTTGCATGCGTTATGAATGAATCACTTATTCCAAGGGCAAGAAATGAACTGGTAAGACTGTTTCTGGATCAAACTAAATGCTCACATCTTATGTTTGTTGACAGCGATATGTATTTTGATGAACAAGCTATTGCCACTCTATACAAAGCAAACAAAGACATAGCTTGCGGTATTTATCCAAAAAAAGAAATGGATTGGAATAAAGTTTTAGCCGCATCAAAAATGGGTAAGACTGATCTTGAAAACCACGCATCATCTTTTGTGTTGAACTTACCACATGAAGTAAAAAAAGCAGAGCCTGACCAAGATGGGTGGCTAGAGGTCAGACATGGTGGAACTGGATTTATGTTAATTAAGAGAGAAGTGTTTGAACAATTAGCCCCTAAAGTTCCTGAGTACAGGGCATCTACTAAAAAAAACAAAGATGGTAATTTTACCAGACCTTTAACTAAACAATTCTTTGACACTAGCATAGATGAAACAGGTTGTTTATTGTCAGAAGATTATCATTTTTGCAACGTGTGGAGAAAGCATGGCGGAAAGGTTTTTGCTAACGTAAATTTAAAATTTAACCACATAGGAACGCAAATTTTTGGTGGGAAAATACAGTAATCAATGCCTGACAAAAGAACTAAATGGTTTTTAGACATACAAGATATTGGCTGTATAGTATGTTTTAATCAAGGCAGAGCGAACGTGCCTTCAGATATTCATCACATCCACAAAAACTCTAGAAGAGTAGACGACTTTCACACCATACCTTTGTGCTTTGAGCATCACAGAGAAGGATCAAAAAATAATCAGTGGGTATCAAGACACCCTTGGAAAAAAGAGTTTGAAAAGAGATATGGGTCAGAGTGGGATTTATTTGAACAAGTAAAAAGGTTAATTGATGAAAGAAATAAAGTTTGATTTACGCATAGGTAGTTGTTTAAACGTCTTACGGGAGCTGCCTGGCAGCTATTTTCACACTTGCGTCACTTCTCCTCCATATTGGGGGTTGAGAGATTATGGCACAGGGGATTGGGTTGGAGGCGATCCAAAATGTCCACATATGAGAACTACAAAAATTGGTAAAACTGTAGAAACAACTACAGGTCACAAAGCAATGCATGAACAAGGTTCAGTGGTAGGCGATGCAATATATAAAACAACGTGTCCTAAATGCGGAGCAACAAGGGAAGATCAGCAAATTGGATTAGAAGAAACGCCAGCAGAATACATCACCAGCCTAGTTGAGGTGTTTAAACAGGTATGGAGGGTGCTGCGAGATGATGGAACTGTTTGGTTAAATCTGGGAGATAGCTATTATAACTATCGCCCAAGTCTAGGACAGTCCATGCCAAAACAAACAGTCAGTAAAACAGGGCAAGATTTACCTCAAAGCAATCCAAGAAGAGCAAATAAAATAAACGGATTAAAAGAAAAAGATTTAGTTGGTATACCTTGGAGAGTTGCACTAGCTTTGCAACAAGATGGTTGGTATTTGAGACAAGACATCATATGGCATAAGCCTAATCCTATGCCTGAGTCTGTTAAAGATAGATGCACAAAGTCGCATGAGTATATATTTCTGTTGTCTAAAAAACCACATTATTACTTTGATAATGAAGTCATTAAAGAAATGGCAACTGATTGGGGTACGAGGGATAGAGTAAATGGTAAATATCATAATGAGGGAACTGGGTTGCAACCTCATAGTGGTCTTGAAAAATCATATGAAAAAAGAAACAAGCGGTCTGTATGGTCTGTGTGTCCTAGTGCTTATAAGGAGGCACATTTTGCAGTGTTTCCAGAAGAACTTATAACCCCTTGTATTCTGTCTGGCTCTCCTGAGAAAGCCTGTGCAGATTGCG
>CAACVD010001251.1_pt1 | contig 12195 bp, 18 predicted proteins | sample 2381771 | NCBI WGS metagenome assembly CAACVD01 (sample SAMEA5211965, study PRJEB30684) | marine metagenome | biome: Marine; feature: Epipelagic; material: Water | collected 2015-10-15 | depth 15 m | reverse complement strand
CAGGATATCATCCTGCAGACGCAATAGCTTTAAAAGATCCAAGACCTAATCAAAACAAAATATTAAAAGCAAACTCTCCCACAGGTCCCGATGATGCAACCTTTAATAATTTTGGTCAACCCATGCCTGTGACTGTGTTCGTCGGAGATCCTGGTGATAGTGCTTTTATGACCACAAGACAAGCAACCTCACCTGATGATGGGACTGCACCTACAGATACCAATAGTATGTTACCACAAACACCTCATCAAAAATTGACAGTTGTATCTGCGGTTGGTACAGTGAGCGTGGTGATTACATGAATTATTCTGAGCTATTAGATAACGTTAGAAACTATACTGAGGTGACATCAGATGTTTTATCTAATTCAGTGGTAAATGTTTTCATAACAAACATAGAAAATCAAATTGATAGACTTGTTGATACAGATGCACAAAGAAGATATGCAACAACTACTTTTGAAGCTAATAATTCTTTTTTAGATGTATCTGGACCAGAAGGTGGATTTAGATTTGCTAGAGGTTTGCAACTACACAAAACAGATGGAACTATCGTTTGGTTAGAACAAGTTGACACTACTTTGATAGACGAATATGGAGTTGAGAGATCTACAACAGATTCAAATTTTACGGGTGAGCCTAAGTATTGGGCAAATTGGGATTCTAACACATTAGTTGTTGCACCCACCCCGAACATAGCCTATACGGTCGAAATGTGGTACGATGAAAAACCTGAAAGAATAGGTAATGGTTCTGGCAGCACATCTACTACAACTTTTATATCTAACAATGCACCTGAAGTTTTACTATACGGTGTTTTGTCGGAAGCTTATTCATACTTGAAAAATACTCAAGATATGCAATTATACACGCAGAAGTTCCAGACTGCCTTACAGGCTTTTGCTAATGAGCAAATGGGACGTAAACGAAGAGACGAGTATGTTGATGGAGTTTTAAGAGTACCCTTACCATCAGCAGACCCAAAAGCCTAAGGAGGGCATAAAACATGGCAATAAATCAAGCAGTTTGTGCTTCATTTAAAAAAGAATTATTGGCGGGTGATCATGATATCGATAATGATACAATCAATCTCGCTCTTTACACAAGTTCTGCAACTTTAAATGGAAACACAACAGCATTCTCAGCAACCAACGAGGTTGGTAATTCAGGCACATATGCAAGTGGTGGTGCAACTTTAACAAGTCCAACCATTGGTTTAACAGCAACTAGCGCAACAGCTTCAACAGCTTTTGTAGATTTTGCAAACGTGAGTTTTACATCTGCAACTATTTCTGCTCAAGCAGCTTTGATCTATAATAGATCATCCGCTAATACAAATGCAGCAATAGCAGTGTTAGACTTCGGTAGTGTTAAGACATCAACAAACGGTACATTTACAATCGCATTTCCAACTAATGATGCTTCAAGTGCTATATTAAGATTATCTTAATATAAGGTAGCATTACCATGGCAGATGCTTGGGGTGAAAATAATTGGGGCGAAGGCGCATGGGGCCAACAAAGCTCAATTACAGTATCTGTTACTGGACTATCAACAACAACAGCTATAGGAACTGAGTCTGTTGTTGCCGATGCATTAGTAGCCGTTTCAACTTTATCTATGACCAGTGCGTTAGGCACTGCAACAGGTGAAGCTGAACACGTAATCTCACCTACAGGTGTTTCATTCGAAACACAACTTTCTGGAGCATTAGCTATTGAAGAAGGCGCGGGCGTTGTGCTTGGCAGTCTTTCTATGGCTTTTACTGCAGGTGATGAAACTGCTTCAGGATCAGTAGATGCAGGATGGGGTAGAGGAACATGGGGTTCTTTTGCTTGGAATGAGAATATAGAATTTATAACTAACGTAAGTGGCGTATCAATGTCTACTTCGTTGGGTACAACAACACAAGAGGTAGGAACAGGTGTTATAGTAACACCTACAGCTCTATCCATGACGGCTAGTGCAGGAACTTTAGAAGTTTCTGAGGCTACAGCTTTAGTAAATCCAACGGCACTAACAATTGGTGCCGCTTTATCAGGAGCAACTGTTTCGGGTGAAGGTAGTGTTGGAGTTATTGCACCTTCGGATCAACTTGATTTTGCAATTGGTACACCTGTTATTGATATTTTTACGCAAGTAGATCCTACGGCCGTTACAATGACAACGGCATTAGGGACCGCTGTTGCAGAAGCCGATGCTCTAGTCACTCTTGGTAGTTTAAGTATGACTTCAGCCTTGGGCACTGAAACTGTAGAGGTAGGCACAGGTGTTATTGTAAGCGTTTCCACAGTAGCTTTATCTTTTGCTACAGGCACTGAAACTGCAACTGGTGGTGCAATAGTTGACCTTACTGGAGTAAGTATGGCAACTGCTTTAGGAGCTCCTTTTAGCACCCCTTGGGCAAATGTAGTAACAGGCGCAAGTAATACATGGACAGAGGTAGATGCAGCATAAAAAAAGTGTTGCTAGGATAACAAAAAAGAATATATTTTAGAGAGGTAAAAACATGGCAAGTACGTTCACAAGCAGATATAAGTTAGAAAAGATGGAAACAGGGGCTAACGCCAATACCTGGGGTACAAGAACAAATAATAACTTAGACGTTGTTGATGCCTTTGGTGGTGGTTACATTGCAAAATCAGTTGCAGGTTCAGCCAACATAACATTATCAACAGGGGATGCCGACCCTACTACAGAGTCAGCTAACAGGGTCATTGAATTAACAGGAGCCTTAACAGGTGACATTGTTGTTTTTATACCCGCCGCTGAAAGTGAATATGTTTTTTTTAACAATACTTCAGGTTCACAAACTTTAACAATTGCAGCAACAGGACACACTGCTAATGGATTAGCCATTACACAAGGTGCATACTCACATGTTTATTGTGAAGGGTCTGCAAATTTTAAAATTTATAACGCAGTTGACAAATTAGGAACAACAGATTTCAAAGGTGCTACAACTTTTAGTGCAGGAGCCACTGTTGCTTCAGGCCAAGATTTAGGTGCAGGTGGTGGTAACATCACACTTAGAAGTAATGGACAAGTTCAAGCTACTTTATTTACAGGTAGTGGTGCAGGTTTAACAGGAGTTGAACCATTTGCATCAGGCACAAAAATGGTTTTCTATCAAGCATCTGCTCCAACAGGTTGGACACAAGATACAGCTTCAGCATTAAGTGATGCCGCTTTTCGTGTGACCACAGGAACTGGCGCAGGCACAGGTGGTTCTGATACTTTTCAAACAACTTTTGCAGCTAGTAGAAATACCGACACATCAGGAGCGACTGTTTCTGTATCAGGATCTGTTGGTGCAACAACTCTTTCTACTCCAACAATAGCTTCACACAGTCATTCTGTTTCTACTCTTAACCCAAGACCACAAGAACCAAACCAAGGTATTATAACAAGAGCTGGAGGTAATTCACCCTCTAGTCAAGGTACATCTAGCGCAGGAGGTGGTGGTTCTCACACACACCCATTTAGTGTATCAAGTTCATCATTAGGTGGAGATATTTCAATGCCTGCTATGAACATAAAATTTGCAAACGTTATCATAGCCGCTAAAGACTAGTGCCTATATTTGACCCTGATGGTAAATGTCCTCTTTTAAATAAGAAGTGTATTAAACATCAATGTGTTTGGTATAATATGTTACAAGGTAAAAACCCTCAAACAGGATTGGATGTTCAAGAATGGGGGTGTTCTATAGCTTGGCTTCCTTTACTTTTAGTTGAAAATTCTAAGCACCAGATGGGAACAACAGCAGCAACAGAGTCTTTTAGAAATGAAATGGTACAATCAAATAATATAATGACTAAGGTTTTGGCACAAAGTGGAGATGCAAAAAAAGCTATGGCAACTGCCTCTTCCATATTTGAAATAATTGGTAATCATCAACAAGCTATTGATACTAATGACGAAACTTTAGAAGAGGAAACCATTAGACAATTAAGCAATAATAAGGTAAAAGTTAAGAAGAAGTCTAAAAAGGCAACAATTAAAAAGGTGAAAAAAGATGGCAACAACCGTAAATAACACAACAGTAAATAGTAGAATTACTATTATATTTGATGCCGATGGATCACTAGATGGTAATGGTCCAGCAAAGGGTACAGGCAATACTGAGTCCGATGTTTATCTAGATTCAAAGGTGTATCTTAATCTTAGATCTCATACAGAAATAGATGCAAGTGTTCATGCTTTACAATGGGACGCTAGCACTAACTCTGGTCATGTTGAATATATTGATAACAGAGACAATTTAAATATTTCTACCCTTCCTTCATGGGTTACTAATGTAGTCATTAGAGCAGAGGCAGAAGATAAATATACAGATGCTTACAACACAGCTTACGCTGCTGACGCAAGTGCAGGCACTGATGATGACACAGCAGCAGTAACAGCAGGAACAAATGCTGGTGTTGCAGCAAGAAACAGTTACCTTTCAGGAAACAGTATTACTTACTAAAAGTGCAAGAATATATTTTAGAATTAAAAAAACTAATTCCCTCCAATGTTTGTGAAAAGATCATAAAATATTATGACAATAATTTTGATGATGCAGGTACTGTTGACGATAAAAAAATAGTTACTGTTGATAAAGATGTAAGAAACTGCACGCAAAGACCACTAACTAACCCCTGTACTTTTGGAGAAAAAATAGTTTTAAACTATATATACAGTAACTTTTTTACAGTAATGGATTTATATAGGAAAAAACATCCTTATAGTATGACGACAAAAATAAGTCAGTTAGACATATTAAAATATGAAGCCAATGAACACAAAGCTGGTTATAAGTATCATGTTGATTATGGAGCAAGTTCTATGCAAAGAGCGCTTTCTGTTTCAATAGCTTTAAACAATAATTTTCAAGGTGGAGAATTTAAAATTAAATTAGGTAATGAAGAATACCAATACCCTCAAAATGTAGGAGACTGTCTTGTTTTTCCTTCGAATTTTATGTTTCCACATCAAGTAAATCAAGTTACAAAAGGAACTAGGTTTGCTCTTATTGGATGGGTGGTGTAATATATCATGGAACCTATTTTTATACCTGAATTTTTACCTCCTCAAATACTTAACGTTACCAATTCTTATGTAATTACAAAGTTTTCTAATCAAAAAAAATTTGAAATAGATACTCAAACAAGCTCTTTAATAAGTGAATACGCAGATCCACTAATGGAAACTTTAATGGATTTGAGCACACCTGTTGTTGAACAAAATGTTGGAAAGAAACTATTCCCTACCTACTCTTATTTCCGTATTTATGATAAAGGTTCTGACTTAAAAATACATAAAGACAGAGCGTCATGTGAGTATACAGTGGCTGTGTGTTTGGGCGCAGATCCTCGAGATAGACCCTATGAAATTTTTGTTGGAGAAGAAGATGAATCATCAGACTATAAATATTACGATAGTGAAGAAAACTATAATCGATATAAAATAGATTATAAATTTCCTATGGTTGTGAATAATGCATTAATTTTTAAAGGTATGGAAAAAATTCATTGGAGAGAAATATGTAACCATGATCATTTTATCACAGTATTTCTTCATTATGTAGATCAAGAAGGTCCCTATAAAGAATATAAATTTGATAAGCGAAGTGATCTAGGAGAGAAGAAAATAGTTGCACTTTGAAATAAATAAAGTTAGTTGGTTTCCTACTGATGTTTTTTATTTAAAAATTGATGAAAAATTTTGTAATAAGATTGAAGAAAAAGTTTTGTTAGATAAACAAAATTGGAGTAAAGGTCTTGAGAACGTAAATGCCCTTACTTCAGGGTGGGATGGTTTAGAAAAATATTCTGAACTACAAGAAATTAGTAACTTTATTTGTCAGAACATTTTAATAAAAATAGGAGAATCACAAAATTGGAAATATAACAATTGGTCCATAAGAGAGGCTTGGATTAATTTTTATAAAAAAGAAGATTTTGCAGAAATTCATACACACGGATCTGCAGATTTTTGTGGAGTTTTAATTATCCTTCCAGGGAATGGAAATTTAAAATTTTCTAGAACAGAAGCAGTAGAACAAAAAACAAAAAAATTTATGAACATATATGATGAAAAAATTAATGAAGAAAAAGGCTCTTTAATTTTATTTCCCTCTTACCTTTATCATCAGGTAGAAAATTGTGTTGGAGATAGAATAAGTATTGCTATGAATTTTATAAACAATGAGCTTTCAGTATAATTTTAAAGATCATCAAGCAGATATTCTTTTGCTTATACAGGCGATTAATACTATTGGAGATAATTTAGTGGGCCTTGAATTGGGAGTTTTAAGAGGAGACAGTAGTATGGCAGTGTTGCACAACTGTTCAATAAAAAAACTTTATCTCATAGATAATTGGGAACCGTATAGCGACTATTTAAAAAACATTCCAGATGGAAAAGCTCATCATCATTGTAATGAGGCGGATTCAGAGTGGAATGAATATGCAACTAGACACAGAGTAAAGTATTCTGGAATGAAAGAAAAAGTTGAAATAATCAAAGAGGATTCTTTGAAAGCAGTGAATCATATTCCTAATGCATCTTTAGATTTTATTTTCTTTGATGCTATGATGCATGAAAAACAATCTTATGAAGAAGCGTTTGCTTATTACCCAAAAATTAAAAAAGGAGGATTTTTTATGGGGCATGATTCAAATGCTATTGAACAAGTTATGAAACCAATTGAATCTGTAAAAGAACATTTTAATAATAAAAACACAATACATACGTATCTTAATACTTTTTTATTTAAAATATGAAAGAAATAATTATACGAAAAGAATCTCTTTATCAAATATCCTACACAGGAAATTTAGAAACTATAGAAGAACAAATCAGATATATAAAGAAGTTTGACAAAGGTAGAATTAAATCCAACAGAGGAGGCTATCAAAGTAATGACATAACTTTTGGTTTTGACGAACTAATACTTTTTATTACTCAAAGCATTAAAGAATTACAAATCAATGCTAATCTTGGTAATTTTTGGTTAAATATAAATTCGGGAACGGACTATAATAATCATCATATTCATGGAATAAATGATACAATATCCGTTGTGTATTATCATAAAGTTTGTTGCAATAAAGCGCCAATATCTTTTGGTCATTTAGTACCTGTTCTTCATCGCAAAGAATTTCAATACTTTCCGGCAAATCAAGATATAATAATTTTTGATGATCGTATTCCTCACAGTGTTCTTCCTTGCAATCAAGATAATCACGAAAGGATATCTTTAGGTTTTAATTTTTATAAATGACTTTTATCCAAAGACCAGAAGTAAATAATATTTACACCAACTTTCTTGACAAAGAGGTTTGTAATGATGCTTTAAAATATGTGGAGGAGGTTCAAGATAAAATAACCATGTCTCCTTATAATTGTAAATGTCTTACTAGTGATAGCCTTAGTCACAACATTTTAAATGACATAAAGCTTCAAGGATTACATTTTAATATTTTAGCTCATATTCAAAATTACATGACTTCTTCAGGTGTTTATTACGAAGGCTTTATTGAAAAGTCTTGGTTTAATATTTATTACAAAGAATTTTTTCAAGAGTACCATGTTCATATGGATCCTGTATTCCGAGCGATTTGTGGAATTGTATATCTTACCGATTCTCCTGAATCAATAACGCAGTTTTATATGCATGACTCAATAATTGTTCAACCAGAATTTGGAAAAATAGTGCTCTTCCCAGATACAGTAGAGCACAGAGTATCTGCTAATGAAAACGATAAAAAAAGAATTACTTTAGCTTTTAATTATCAAAAATGTAAAGTTTGGAAAGGAATTTATAATGATTAAGCCAGAAGAAATAAAAGATCAAAACTTTAAAATATTTTTAGGGATGCCGATGTATGGAGGACTTCTCACGGAACCCACCTTACACGGTTTACTAGAGTTACAGAAATGGTCAGTAGCGAACAATGTTAATTTAAGAATACAGACTATGGGTAATGAAAGTTTAATTACTAGAGCTAGAAACACTTTAGTTTCTATGATGATGGATCAACAAGATTTTGTAGCCACACATCTTTTGTTTATTGATGCTGATATAGGTTTTAGCCATAGAAATATTGAAAGATTACTTTGTGCAGACAAAGATGTCGCCTGTGGTATATATCCAAGAAAACACTTATACCTTGAAAAAATGAAAAGCATATTAGAAAAATATCCAGAAATATCGAATGATGAATTAGAAGCTCGAGCTTTAGGGTATAATATTAATTTTGATGACCCTTCAAACCTTAAGGGTCAGGGTGGTTTTTTTCCTGTGCAAGAAGCTGCAACAGGTATGATGTTAGTAAAAAGAGAAGTATTTAGAACAATGATGAAAAAATTTCCAGAAAGAAAGTATGAGTCAGATCAAATTGTAAATGGTGGATCTTATAAATCTGATAATTGTTATGACCTTTTTGCTGTCGGTCCTTACGAAACAAAAACAAAAGATGGTAAGCCACAGATAAGATATCTTTCAGAAGATTATTATTTTTCAAGATTATGGCAAGAATGTGGTGGAGAAATATGGGGAGACTTAGCGATGCCCTTAACACATTTTGGTAATAGAAGTTTTAAAGGACATGTTGGAACTCTGGTCGAACCACAAAAATGAATAAGATAGATAATTTTATAAATAACACTGATCTTATAAATGGTTTTTGGGATAAATATATTGATAAGGGTGAAATAAAAATGTGTCTAAAAAATAAAGCACATGAAAGACAATTAGCTGCTGACTCATTTACAACTCTATTAACTAATACTGATTTTTTCTTACCTTTAATCTATGATCTCAAAGTCAAAATTGATCAGAATCATATTGATACACAAAAAATAAGAATTTACAGATGGTTTATAAACATTCATCCAACGGGATATGATGGCACAATGCATGAAGATAATTATGATAATTTACCTACTTTTCTTTATTGTTTAGCACCACACTGGGATCCAGAGTGGGGTGGCGAGTTTATTATTTATGACGAAAACAAAGAGGCTACAAATGTATGTTCCTTTAAACCAGATCGTTTGATTATATTTAACGGATCATTGAAACATCGGGGTGTTGCACCAACGAGATTAAGCTCACTCTTAAGGGTCACAATAGCTTTTCAGACAGAACTACTAGAAAAAACAGAAAATTAACTGTATATTGGCACAATGCCCCTAGTAAATTTTAGACCAGCACCAGGTATTAACAAAGAAGTAACTGATTACACAGGTGAAGGAAAGTGGACTGATGGCGATAATGTGCGCTTTTTTCAAGGTTTGCCACAAAAAATAAAAGGTTGGGAAAAATTCATAAATACCACAATAGTTGGTGTAGCTCGTGATCAACATGCTTGGGTTTCTTTAGATGGTACAAGATATAATGCAGTGGGCACTGATAGAAAATTATACGTCATTGAAGAGGGTAGAGCTTATGATATTACACCAATAAGAAAAACCACAACTTCTCTATCAAACCCCTTCACTACTAATGCATCAACTAGTGTTGTTGTTACTGATACAGGTCATGGAGCTCAAGTAGGCGATTTTGTTACCTTTGATTCTTTTTCAGCTATTGATGGTCTTGATATGAATAAAGAGTTTGAAGTCATAACTGTTGCAAATAATAATGCATATGTGGTGACAACCACGTCAGCAGCGTCAGGCTCTACGTCTGGTGGTGGAGGAACCGGTAATGCAAAATATCAAGTAAACGTAGGCCCAGAGTTTTCATTACCTGCCTTTGGTTGGGGCACTGACACCTGGAGTTCAGGAACGTGGGGAACACCATCAAGTGTCTCTAATGTTACTTTAGAAGCTAGACAATGGTCATTAGATAATTTTGGAGAAAAATTAATAGCTACTGTTTTAAATGGCGGAGCTTTTGAGTGGAGTCCTGCTACATCAGTTTCAACTAGAGCTACAGCGATAACTGGAGCACCGACAGCATCAAGAATAGGACTTGTATCTACACCTGATAGACACTTAGTATTTATGGGAACTGAGAACGACATAGGAGATCCAAGTAAACAAGACGATTTATTAATTAGATTTTCAAGTCAAGAGGATATAAATACTTATCAACCTACAGCAGAAAATACTGCTGGTTCATTGCGCATAGCTGACGGATCACGGATCGTGGCTTCTGAAAGATCTAGAGGACAAATTCTTGTATGGACAGATACGTCTTTACACTCTTTGCAATTCATTGGTCCACCTTTTACTTTTGGCTTAAGACAGTTAGGACAAAACTGCGGTATAATAGGACAACATGCTGGAATAGATTTAAACGGTGTTTCTTATTGGATGTCACAAGATTCGTTCTTTCTATTTGATGGTACTGTCAAAAAACTACCTTGCACTGTAGAGCAGTTTGTATTTGACAACATAAATATCACCGGTTCAGAAAATGCTTTTGTAGGACATAATGGTGAATTTAATGAGATACTATGGTTTTATAATAGAACAGGATCTGATCAAATTAATGCAGTTGTAGCTTACAATTATTTAGAGCGAACTTGGTGGATTGGCACACTCAGTAGAACTTCGTGGATTGATAGAGAGGTTTTTGATAATCCCGTAGCCACTGAGTATTTTGACACAACAACTGCAAACAATGAGGTAATATCAGGACTTACAGCGGGAGCGTCTAAGATACTATTACATGAAACAGGTAATAATGCCGATGGAGAGGCAATGACAGCTTTCGTAAAATCTGGTTCTGTTGAACTAGGTGAAGGTAACGATTTGTTGTTTGTTTCTAAATTGATACCGGACATTCAAAACCAAGAAGGTACTTTAAATGCAAAACTAGAATTTAAAAACTATCCTAACACTAGCGTTAGCACTATAAAAACAGCTACGTTTACAGATGATACTCAGTTTGTAAGTTTACGTGGAAGAGGTAGAGAGTTTACAGTGAATGTAGTATCTAATACAACAGGCACAGCATGGAGATTAGGCACGCAACGTTTCGATATACAACCTGATGGTAGAAGATAATGGCAAAATTAGTATTACAAAGATTTCCAGATCCTAGACCGGAGTATGACGCTCAACAATCTGCAGAATTGATAAGACAATTGGAAGAAATGATACAACAGCTTAATACACAGTATACACTAGATACTCAAGAGGAGGCCACACGAAGAACGTGGTTTTTAAATGGCTGACGTTTTTAAAAGATTTATAGCTAATCTTACCACCACAGATCTTACAACTGTATTTACCGTGCCAACCGCTAATGTTGCTGCGACACCTCCGGTGCCTGTGTCTACATTTATAGTTAAAACTATCAACACACATAATTATGATGGATCTTCAGCCGTAACCGTCAATTTAGATCACAACAATGGTAGTGCAGATTTTCAAATATTTCAAATAGATGTTTCAGCCTCTAATACAAATACAATTAACTCTAGTATGGTCTATCAAGAGGGTGACTCTTTAAAAGTACAAGCAAATGCCGCCTCAAGAGCTATGGTTGAAATATCTGTTTTAGAAGTCAAACAACAATTATAGTGAAATATATATTTAAAACTAAAGTACAATCTTTCCAAGATGTAAAAAACAAACTCTTAGAACAAATTAATTTAATACCAAATAATCCCATGCAAAGTGAGGGACAAAATATAACTCATACTGATTGGAACTTACCACGCACCATGCACAGGGAGTATGCAAATTTATTTATTAAAACAGTGACTCCACATATACATGTGATGGTAGAAGAATTAAAGGCTCAAGAGGCAAAAATAGATAATTATTGGTTTCAAACTTATGGTGAAAATGGTAAACACAACTGGCATACACATCCTCAAACAAATTACGCAAACGTATTTTTTTTAGAATGCCCTCAAGGATACTCTACACAATTTAAGGATTTTTCAGAAAATTGTGAAGAAGGAGATATTATTAGCTTTCCAGCATTTTTACCTCATTGTTCACCACCAATAGAAGCAGGTTCTATAAAGACCGTTATTGCATTTAATACTGATTTTATTTGTGGTTAATAACCTATTGATTTCTTAGTTTTTCGAATATAAAACTATAGTATGGCAAAAATTGTAGATGAACCAATTCTACTGCGCTATGATGTTATAGACGGTAATAAGATACCTGTTTATAGTGCAAAAGTAGAAACGACAGTTACAAATACTAAAACAGGACATGAGTATAGCAGTCACGAAGA
>CAACVD010001250.1_pt1 | contig 12201 bp, 9 predicted proteins | sample 2381771 | NCBI WGS metagenome assembly CAACVD01 (sample SAMEA5211965, study PRJEB30684) | marine metagenome | biome: Marine; feature: Epipelagic; material: Water | collected 2015-10-15 | depth 15 m | reverse complement strand
CGTATCTGCAGTATGAGTGAGAGTTATATCGTTATCAGCACCAAAGCCTAAAATTGCACCATCTGAGTCTAACTTGAGATCGTGACTTACTGTAACCGCCGTTGATGCATTGAGGTCGATGGTAGCTTCCCCATCTATGCGAAGAACACCATTGCTGCTTTGTTGAATGAAGCTGGCTGCATCACCAAAAGTTAATTTATTAGTAGAGTTAAGAGTAAGACCTGTACCATCAGTGTGTGTAAGAGTTGTATCATTATCTGCACCAAACCCTAAAACTGCACTATCAGAGTCCAATTTAAGGTCATTGCTAACCGTAACCGCCGTTGATGCGTTAAGATCAATCGTAACCTCTCCGTCTATGCGGAGGACTCCATTGCTGCTTTGTTGAATAAAACTAGCAGTATCACCAAACTGTATCTTTTCTGTAGAAGCTATGAGAATGTCATCTGAGAACTCAAAGTAATCTTCATCTTCTTTCCAGGTGAGAACACCATCACTGCTATTACCATCAAATGTTACCGCTATATCTGTATCTGCACCCGTGCCAAATGTAATAGCATTGCTAAGAAGCTTTTCTATAGCACCTCCCTCACCATCTGTTCCGTCATGCTGATGACCGCCAGTTTCAAATGCAGCATCTACTAAACCAAACTCAGTGGTAAAATCTGCAGCCTCAATAGTTTCGCCATCTACAAAATAGCTAAGACCTTTTGTATAACCTGTACCCATTACATTCTGCCTCCTGGTGTAAATTCTAATCCAAATCCTTTCAGGGTATACGATGGATTAGTGCTTGTATCTGAAAACTTTAAGGCTACGGCAAAACCTGAACCCTCTACAGATTGTCTATACAAGGGCGTATACACTGATGCGTTATATGTTGATGAACCATATGTGCCTCCACCATAGAAAGCTGTACCTGCAGGATCTTTAAGATCATACACAGCAGGACTAGGTTGAAGAATATCACCGTAGTCGTACTCAACATTTAGATCTACGTCCTTAACAGTGCCTGTGCCTAAATAGTTTATAATAACTCTTTGCATATTTTTTCTTATGCCCACATCGCCCATAACGTAGTCAACAGTTCTATATATGGAAGAAAAATTAGTGCTATCAAAAGTTCCACCACTTTCTTGTTTGTAAACAAATCCACCATCATAATCACCGTGTAAAACCGTTTCTACATCTGATATAAAACCTGACGCTGCTATACTTGGCTTGATACCCTTAATATCTGCATACTCCCAACCTATCTGTTGTGTTCGTGCATTTCTTTTTAATACGCCAATTAAACCTGTCATATTAGCCTCAGTGCCAGAGGTGGTTGGAAAATATATGCGATATTGACTTTTACTTTTTATAGTATGAGATGATAGATTAGAAATCTGATTTGAAGTAAGAGCATTTAGTCTAGGCTGAACTTGTTTTGAAATAGTCCCTAACTCAATATCATCAATACGCTCAGTACCTGCTACTGTACGTAATCCGTCAGGGGCAAGAAATACAAGATCACCGCCAATCTCTTGAACAGTGAAATGAGATATACAGCCTATGTTTCTGGTTATAGGTTGAACCTGAAAGTCTGCTGCGCTAGAGCCAACAAGTTTATATATTTCATTTTTACAAAATATAATTAGAGTTTCTCTAAAAGGTTTAAGGCTAACAACATCACTGCCAAACGCTATCTCTCCTGCACCAGACGCTGCACTAAAATCATTTTCACTAAATGGTGCGCTGAACTTCACAGTGTGAGGTGAGTTTGACATGCCACCAAAAAATAAATGGCCTTTAAACTCTTGCACAACATCAGGGGCTGTAGGTTTAGTTCCTCCTGCAGAGGCTGTGATAGTTACATAACTAGAACCATCCCAAATGGCAGCATCATTCACACCATCTGCCATCGCTAGATTTTCAGTGCCATCAAAATCATACGTCACAAAAGAGTAACGTCCTGCACTTGTTCTATTAGTAGCTATGTTAGTCCAACCTGATCCACTAGAAAATTGAACGTTTGCTCCTCTTGCTGCAACTACAAATTGATTTTTATAAGTTGATATTCCTAATACAATACCACTTCCTGAAAGTGCGTTGCTATCAAACTTTTCAAACCCTAGTATCTTAGAATAACCTCCTTGAACATCAGGCTCAAAGTTTTGCAACGTAATAGCCTCTCCTGGGTTCATAGCAAAGATACTTTGGTCTAATATTAAACCACCTTCACAGTTTACGTTAAAAGCTTGGATTGGCATTAAACTGCTCTCATATAATTTTTCTTTTGAATTAACTCAGATCTCATTCGCTTTACACCAAGCTCATAATCTCTCATAGAAAATTGTGCAGCGTTATCATTACCTCTTAGCTGATGTACAAAATACTTTGCCCTAGCTACGATCACATCGTGAAATCTTTTTGGTATTACAGGTATATCGCTAAACGCTGAAAGAGGTTCTGGCTCAAAGAACACTCCTAGTTCAATAGAATAAAAATCATTATCAGGTGATGGACACAAAAGAAATGCATCAAAATTTGTAGTAGATATTTCTTCTGGCTTACCGTAGCCGCTATCAGGTGCAGATAAAGCACGATATGCCCTTTCTCTCTTTGACGTATAGTTACGGCTACCTCTGTAGTATTCATCTTTATCTAAAAAGTATAAGTACTCACCAGATATGTCATTTGGAAACACCTCTATAAAATCTACATCTACGTTTGCAGATGCTTCATTACTAAGAGTGATGAACGTCTGTTGTGTCGATGCAGTGAAAGTAGTTGTCTGTATCTTTCCTCCCCCTACGTTAGATATGGAAAAAGACTCCGATAGGTCAGAGTCTTTGTCAGAAGAAGAGCCAGCAAATACTTTTAAAGTTACAGAGGTTGCGCTGCTTGTGCCTGATGAAAAGCGGATTGTCACTCTATAAGTATCATTCACTACAGTAGGTATCGCTTGATCTACTGTGCCAGCATTTAGTCTTAGCACACCTGCAGCGTAAGATAAATTTCCGCTAGAGGCATTTGACAGTGCAGGAGTGCCAGAGGTGCTTGTTCCTGCAGGGTTAGTTGATCTTGAGTTCCAATAATCTGATAGTGTAAAGGTTTTGTCGAACGCCCCGTTTGTAATTAAGTTTCTACCCACAATAAATGCAGTGTCAAAGTCAATGTCTGTGCAGTCAAGAATATTGCCACTGGTAGCGGTTGCGCTAGAAGATGCACCAGTTAGCGTTTCTGAACTTTGAAAGATTCCGTCTTCAACTTCAACTATGAGAAACAGGGGGCTAATTTTTCTTACTATGCCGATTGCACCGCTAGTACCACCTGTTATCCTTTCATTCATGGTAAACGCACCAGATACAGAAGATACTTTTATTTTAGTGGGAAATTTATATTCTGCCCTACCACCAAATAGATTGTACTTTACTAACTCGTAGTTATAGGGCCATTGATTGTGTTCATTGTTAATATCACGAATAGCTCTATTCACATCTTCTTTAACTGTAGTTTGAATACCACGAGTACCCGATAGTCCTGCTGCAGATTCTGCAATAGTAGTTTCGTTTAAATCAAGTAACACCGCATTTATTATTTCTGCGTAGTTCATTTATTTTGACCCCAAAATTTGTGAAGATAATTCAACACTAAATCAGTTTTTACTTTGATAGCCTTGGCCTGTTCAGAGTTTAGCTTCTGCACAAAGTCACCCACTTCAAATATGTTTTTTAGTATGAATGAACTTTCATATGATATATGAGAAGACATCCAGCCCACTACGTTTTGACGAGTTCCCTTTGTAACTTTTTGAACACCGTGAGGGTATATTATGGGAAAGATTACAGCCTCACCAGCCTGTAGCTTTTTGCCTATCTGTCCAATAGGAGTTTGTATAATAAACTCGCCACCCTCGTAATCATCATGTAGATTTACGCTCCAGCCATAATCAAAGTAAACGTTGTTTGATTTAGGCAAAGCCCTAAAATTATCTACATGCAAATCGTAATAGTCACCTTCTTTGTATTTATTGTAAAAATTTACTGATACTCTGTTAGGACAATACACACTGTCTATATAAAAAGTATCGTACAAAGCACTTGTTATTCGTTTTTTAACTGAGTCAGGAACCGCAAGGGATTCTGAATTTTGTTTGTTAGTTCCCGTTTTTGTTCCGTCTTGGTAAGTTTTATCTTTAGGAAGATTGTCTAAACAAAACTTAACATCATTATCATCTAATAATTTAAAAAACATCTGTATCTCCTTCAAATCAAATCATAGCAAAAAGAGTGGGGTTTTTAAGGAACCCCACAAAACCTTTAGTACATTACGTACCCGATGAAGTAGTTGCCGCTTCAGTCAGTGGGTTGCGTGAGATATCAACCAAACAAACGTGAATACGGAAACGTGCAGCACTTTCACCAGTTGATCCCGCATCAAGGATGAGAGCGTCAATCGTGTCAGCACTTGTTAGGATACGTGCGTTTGAACCTGAAGCACCATTAGCTGCCTCAAGAAAGGGTGTAAATCCAGCAGCAAGTGCATCACCGTCAACAAAACAGTCTACATCACCGCCAGTAAACCCAACGTCCAAAGTAATTTGACCATTGCCACGAGCTTCTAATATTTCCAAAGCTCCTGCAACAATCATGCTATCAGCAGGGACATCAACCAACTGGACAACATCACCACCTGTGCCACCATCTGCAGTGTCATGGACCTGAGAGGTGATTACATATGGAGTGGGCATACGAGATGGATGACCTGCGGTCCCTCCACCTGAAATAGTACGATCAATAGTCGCCATAATCTATGCCCTCCTATTAGCTATAGTCAACAATGCCAAGGACAAGACTTTCGGGACGGAGAACCTTGCGACCAAAGACATGAAGACCACGTACAACGTCAGCAAAGGAATCTGGATCACGAATAGCTTCCGTCTTAGCAATCTGAGAAGCAGTTGCTGTAGAAGAAATGTGACCAGCGAGAACAACGTTCTCTCCTGTACCGACACCACTCACAGACACCATGTCTGTAGTTGTCGTAGCATCTGCAGATTGTCGCAGAGCATTTGACTTATACAGAGTGAAGCCCATGATTTTTTGATTCGTTACGAGACCGTTACGAAGAGGAGATACATCATCGCCAGTTACTTGAACTTCAACGATTTTAGCACCTGCTTTGTAAAGGTTCTCATAAACACGAGGCGGGGCTACAAACCAACGACCCTCTTCTGGCACATCTTGCTCATCGAGCTTTCGTGCCATAAGAGCCATGAGGTTTACAACGTCATCACCCGCATCTGATCCTGCTACTGTTACAGGAGTGCCTGAAGTACCAAGATTGGAATCTGTTTCAACTGTGCCAGAAGCACCTTTGATTCCAGCATTATCAATCATGTTCTGCAGGACATTTTTATCAAAGTTACGCTTTAGAGAAAACGCACCAGAAGAAGTTGACAAAGCCTCAAAGTTTACATGAGATTGTCTTTCTTCTATGTCATCTACTTTAAACGCAAACGCATTAGCCTGATCTACAGCCAATTGTATTTCATCATCTGCAAGGTCTTGCGGAGTTACCACAGAACCACGAGTGTAAGATGAAATGGTGATTGTTGGTTCTTTAATAATACGAACCGTGTCACCAAAGTTCTCAATCTCTCCCGCATAATCAGTATTTGTAATATCTTCAATTACTGATGCTCTACGAAAAAATTTAAGAACCTTTTGGCTATAGATTTCGGCCTGAAAATTACCCGAAGGTAGACTACCGTATCCGGCTGCAGTTCCTACTGCCATTTTTCAAGCTCCTTATCCATTAACGATACGTCCTTCTACACGAGCTTGATCTAGTTCCTTTTCATATTTATCAAACTCGCTAGGTTTTAGACGGCGTATCTCCGAAGTGGTCCACACCTTTTTGTTAGCATTAGCATTTGTTGCAATGTTTACAGAAGATGTTTTAGTAACAGCCTCTGCAGCCGCTGCATTGCCTTGCTTTCTAGGGCGACCACGTTTACTTTTGCCAATGTCGGCTTTGTACAAATCAAGAACTCGTGAAGCCCACTTAACGTCTGTGCTATTTTTTAGAATACCATCCGCTATGCTAGGTGGCTGCAGTTTGATCCATTCCTTGAACTCGTTAGATTTTTTGACTTCAGGAAAGTCATTGTGCAGGGCAAGCAATTCTTGGTAAGCACTTTTAGCCTTTAGTTTCTCCTCTTGCTGATTAAGACGAGTTACTTCCGCACGAAGCTCCTCAATCTCCTTTACAGCACCACGAGTACTTAGGGCCTCGACCACGTTGTAAACATCAGGATAACTCTCTTTGAAAGATTCGATGTCATCTTCACTAATACTAGGCTGAGAGCTTTGAGAAACCAAAGCGTCCTTTTCTTCTTTCCACTCATGCAGCTTGGCATCGTAATGTTTCTTGAGATCATCATAGCGTTTCTTGTAATCATGCTCTTCTGTTTTAACTTCAGTCTTTTCTTCCGCTTCAACAGAAATGGTTTCGTCTTGCATAAACGTTGTGTCTTCCTCTAGGGTAGCCTCTTCAGAAACTTCAGGAACATCGTCTTTGTAAACATCTGCTCTGTACGCTCCTTTGTAGGGGCCTAGATTTTCTTGTTCTACTTCTTGTACTTGTTCTACCATTTTTCCTCCTTGCGGGGCCGTGGGACGGGTAGCCGCTTATTTTGGTAGTATCTAACGCAGGGCCGTAAAACGGGTGGCTGCGTATTTGGAAAGCTAATTAGGTCTGTTTGGATCTTCAAATGTTGAAGCACCCGTAGCTTTTCCAGAATAGGTAAACGGAATACTTTCTATAGTACTCCTAATATCTTCCTCACTGCTATCAAGAGGTATTTCGATAGAGGGGGAGGGTTTGTTAAACTCTTTCATTGTTTTTTTAACGTATTTAACATTTTCTTTATCAACAGAACTGCTATGCCAATTTCTAAATATTGTAGCAGGATCTGTTATTTTACCTTTGTTAGTTGAAATAGAAAGACTATAATCTAACAACAAAGGATAAAACTTTTTATGTGTTTCTAAAGGAATATACCCAGGGCCACCTCCTTTTACTAAAGGCCCTATCTCTTTAGTAAGTCTTGGATTATGTTTTCCACCTCTATATATTTTTTTAAACTTCTGCATATTTATATTATCATCAGTTTGCTGTTTAAAATCAGCAACGTATTTTTTAAATTCTGGACTAAATTCTTTTGAATATAGTCGAACTACATCATCAACCAAACCTCCAGTAATTTGATGAGGACCAAAGGCTCCAGACTTAGCCGACTTGGAATGTATGTATCTTTTGTCTTCAGGGGTATTTGGCCCTGTTTCTACTTTTTTTATAGAATCTAATATTTTATTAATATTAATTGGACCGCCATTGCTCATTCCAATTCGTTTACCTAAAGCAGCTTGCATAGCAGCTTGTGGTTCTTGAGGCTGTTCTTTTTGCTTTTGTTCTTCTAATTTCTTTTCAGTTTCAGGTTTGCCACGATCATTAATCTTTTCAAGTAATTCATATCCAATTTCTTCAGCAAGCTCTGGAGGTATATAAAACTCTCTATTAGATGCTGCAATAGGAACATCTCCTTGCACTTGTTGTTGAGGTTGAGTAATAGCATTCAACTCAACTATTTGACCTGTTCTTTCTTTTAGAGATTTAATGTTAGGTTTTAATATTCTATTAACAAAATCTCCGTAGCCAAAAAGTTTCAATGCGGCAGCGTTGACTAGAAAAGATTTTTGCTCTGCATCCATTAATACATCATCCGCTACTCCAGAATTATCAGCACCTTCTTTTTGAATTGGCCCAGTAGTTGCAACTGGTTCTGTAGGCTGATCTCCAAGTGCCATCATCTCACGAGTGATTGGCGACATTTCATCAGTTTGAGGTATCTCTTGCTCTGGTTCACTGATCTTTTCAGAAGGCTCTTGCATAGGCTCTTGCATTGGTTCTGGTTCAGGTAAATCAAAAGTTATTCCAAGGACTTTTGCAAACGCTTGAAGAGTAGTCGGTTCATTGTTTTCTATGAGACCTGCTACCATAGCTTTTTCTTCATCCTGTAGAGTTTCAAAGTTTGTCTCAAATTGTTGTTGTGTTATTTCCATTTAAGTTTTCCTGCTAGGTAGCACAAAGACTCCCAGAATTTACGTTCCACTGTTACAAGAAGATTGCTCTTTCTTCCTCGTTTTTGTAACCAAATATCTGCGGTTCTTCTTCTAGCCATGCCTTCACCATACCAACGAATGAAACGAGCAAGAGCTTGGTCTTTTGTTTTTGGTGAGTAAACGTATCGCACGACAGGCTTAAAGAGTGCATGGTATCCTTTTTGATATGCAGGGCTAAGAGATTTACTATGCTGTAGCCAGATTGCTTGTCTAAAGCTACCAAAACCATATGCAGCGTTCATCGCAGTGCAGATTATTTTGCCGCCGTCATCACTACTACCTTCCGAATCTGGATCATAATTCAAAGCACTTTCTATTTCATCTCTATCAGCCATTGATGCTTTATCGGCTGCAGTCTCTGCCTGGGTATCAGGATCATCTGGTCCTCCAAAAGTATCACCAGGATCTACTGATCCCATAGAAATATCGCTTAAAGCTTCTATGTCTCTTTGCATGGATTCAGGATCTTGAGCAGAAGGATCGTCTGTAGGATCAGGTTCTCCATACAGACTAATATCCTCCATACGACTTTCAAGCTCATCTAAAGTAAGTCCTGTCTCAGGACCACCAGGAGCATTGGGATCATCAGGAGTATCTGGACCATCGTCAATTGGAGCATAAAGACTTGGTTTTCCAGTTATCTGTTCTTGAAGCTTTCCTTCTGCCATCATAGCGTAATCCAACTGATCATAAGCAAGTCCTTGCGCTACGTCTGAAGCATCCGCTGGGAATCCTAATTCTGGAGAACTAGGCCCCATCATAGAATCCATAGCACTAAAGGTTTCCTGATCATAATCACGACCTAAATCATAATATCCAACGATACCATCACCAAAATTAACTGCACCTATTGTAGTTTCTTGAGAAGAAAATGCCTGAGTTCCAAACTCTTCTTCAAAATCATCAACAACGGCTCCAGCCTGTTCAGCGGATATCCCTGCACCGTATTTACCAGGAGCAGTTCCTACTGCAACTCCACCTCCTAAATTAGTCCAGCCACCTGCCTCTGAAATATCTTGTAAAGATTGAAAATCATTTTGATAAGATTGAGTAGTGCTAAAAGGATTAGTTATACCAAAAACAGTAGGTTTTGTTGCAGCACTAAGAGCCAAAGCTCCTCCAGGTATTGTAGATACCGCTGCACTAACAAACCCAGGAGTAGTAGGATTACCAACGGGATCAGTAACGTTAAACTGTCTTTCTCCAAATGGACCTGTAAATGAAGCTGTTACGGGTTGTGTAGTTCCAAACTCAACAAAGTTACCAAAGTCTCGAATTGCTTGATTAAAAGTTTCACCAATGGATCTACTTCTTACGTCTGACGCAAAACCTTTGATAGAACCATAATCAAATGGATCACCTATTATATCAGGATCAATCCTTCCATCAGGCCCCACTGCACCAAACTCATCAAGATCAGCGATATCATCAAAAAAGTCTCCACCCTCCGTTGAACTAATAGTGCCAGTTCTCGTAAATCTTTGTGGGCTTTCTGCAAAACTTGTGCCTTGAGTAAGTAAATTTTCTACGTTTGAAAAAGATGCAGGATCTCCATAATCTACGCTTTGAAGCGGTTCATCTACTGCAGAATAACTTGGTCCTGTAGAGGGTTGTGAGAGAGACTGTTTTTTCTTTTTTGTTGGAAGACCAATATCAGGAACTTCAAGAGGATCAACGCCACCTTTAACATCAATTACAGATTGCTCTATCTGTTGCACAGGAGTTTCAGTTCTTATTCTAGGAGCAACGGCTTGTGCTCCCGATAAAATTTCCTGTAATTTTTCTGTATTAGTTGCCACTATCTAAATAAACTTTCTGTTGTTCGTTTACTTCATCTTTAAGAGATAGAAGATAATCAACCAGTTGGAGCTTCCCCTGGAGTCTCCGCATCTCTAAGTCCAATTGTTCCTTCATTAGCTGGTCCTGAAGGCTGTTCTTGAGGCCCTGCAGGTGGGCCTTCAGGCTGTCCCATGGGGCCTGACTGTTGACCAGGGGGAGCAGCGTTTGGCATGTTTCCTTGTTGAGCATTTAGTCCTCTTAGTACATCTGCAAATATTTGTGCATCATTAACATCATTTACAAGTAGATCTGGATCAATGTCTTGTGATATTGCAAGTTCACGCACAAGGTTAGGTATTTTAATAAACGGAGCAAGCATTGGATTACCAATCGTTTGAAGCAATGTCATCAAACGTTGGCTACGAACTTCTTTCTGCATTACTGCAGAAGTGCCTTGTGGTTTTATCTCAAGATCACCTTTTACCTCTGGATGATCTTTATTAAATTGCATGTTCCAAAAGAACATTGACTCTCCCATTGGTTTAAGAAGAAAGTCATCAATATTTTTAATTACAGTTTTAACACTAAGATTAGCACCACCAAGAAGCATACTCAAACCTGCAGCGGTGCGTCCTGTGCCAGAAACACCAGTTTGACCATGCATGATGCTAGGTAGTCCTGTCTCTTCATCTGCTAACTGTCTTGCAGCTTGATACATCTGAATATTCTCAGGTGCAGTGTTTGGAAACTTTACTGCATTGATTGCAGTCCCTGTAACACCAGACTGCCTTCTAAATACTTTACCAGGATAAATATCATAGTTCTGTCCTGGCACAAGAGATGCTTCATCAACATCAAAGACTACGTTGCCAGCAAGAGCTAAGTTATCAATAGCCATGCGAATGTGACCATTCATCAACAACTGTGCGTCTTCCATATTTTCAGGGATGCCCACACCAAATAATTGATAAGGGTTGATTTCATAAGGCACAGCAAAAAATGGTATGCGGTAGGGTGTAAATGGGTTTAGCACAAGCCTAAGAACCATGTTGCCACATATCCATGCATTAACTGGAACTTCAGTAAGATCATCCATGTCAATCGGTAGGCCCATCTCATAGGCTAATTTTGAGTCAAGGTTTCCCCAGTATTCAAGAACTTCAAAACGATCAGTGCTTTGTTGCACCTCCATGTTTTCATTACGAATGGTATCTTCAAAATACTTGTCATCGTAATTAGGCCCTTGGTCTAAACAAGCACCCACTGTCTCAGGGTTGAAGTAAGGCTTATCCATTAAGTCACGCATTTGACTTCTATTAAGCCTATGCCTTTGGACAACGTATGAACAATCTTCTACACTGGTGGCTGCAGGGTCAGGATAAAAACTCCAACATGAAACAGACTCTAACTTTGGCACTAGCCGTTTGTAAGGTTGATACCCTTCTTCTTGATCCCAGTTATGAACAGTTTTTGTTTCATTTAAGGGGCCTTTCATTACTCCAGTGCCAAGAAGAGCGCACTCAAATATTGAATTACGCAAAACATTTGTAGCATTGTTTTCATGTAGTTGATCATGGATTAGTTTTTCCATGAGCCTTGCAGTCTCTCGTGCAGGGCTAATTTGAGGTTCCCCTAGTCTTGAAGGGCCTTCTGCAAGATTTGCATTTTCATACTTATCCTCAAGACCCCCTAAGAACGTAGCCTCTTTAGCCCCTGGTTTTAACTCACGACCATCCCCAGGAAATCCGTAAGGAGTTTCAGGTTCTTCTTGTTGTTGCTCCTGCCCTGTAATATTAAGATGAGCAAACTCTGCAACACCTTCAGGTATGGGGCTTGATTCTACTACAATAGGAAACTTTTTATTTGCAAACAGGACATCAACTATCTGACCGTATGCAGCAAGAACTTTTGTTTTTGTAATCTTTAAGAATACTCTGCTTCTTTCAGAATCACGGAATTGTGTGTCACCATCGTATATTCCACGAAAGTTTTTGTATGCCTTCAGCCAACGTTGTTCATGCTGATAACGACCTGTTTCAGCATCTTCAAATTTTGAACGTACTGTTTGTGCTACGTTGGTAGCAGCCTCATCTACAAAGACTGCACCAATTGCATCTCCTAGTGGCGAATCAGCCATGAGATTTCCTTTTTATTAGTAGTCGCGTTGTTCCGCAAGCGAATCAAAGTTTGCATCTATCATATTGTCACCCTTACGAGGCATGTCAACCTGTAAAGCTTCACGATCAATAGG
>CAACVD010001249.1_pt1 | contig 12202 bp, 17 predicted proteins | sample 2381771 | NCBI WGS metagenome assembly CAACVD01 (sample SAMEA5211965, study PRJEB30684) | marine metagenome | biome: Marine; feature: Epipelagic; material: Water | collected 2015-10-15 | depth 15 m | reverse complement strand
CAATTTTTAGGAATAGAAATATTTTGTTCTTTCAATTCTTTTAATATTTTTGTTTCTCTTGTAGGTATCCAGTATTTACAAGAGGGGGTCAATTTAGCCAAACTAATAATTTGTTTCGCATGATCTAGGCTTTGCAAATCCCCGCTTGCATGAAATCTAAAATATTTAGTCTTTGTTTTAATAATCTGATACGCCATACCAAGCACCCAGTCAAAGCCATTGTCTAAACTTTTTAAATGATATTGATGGCTCGCGCCAACGCTAGCGTTTTTATATTGTAAATAGTTGCCCTTCATAGCGTAACAATCAGAACAAACAGATCCCGCAACTTTTCTTAATTGCGAACCTTTTTTACAATCCCACGCTGATAAATCATAATTATAGAAAGGCATCTTTTTATTTTTAGAAGTAATACCGCCACCAGTTAAGGCCTTTGCTTTCTTCAATGTAAAATTATTGTTTGTTAAATCTTTGAATATTATTTTTTCAATTCTTTCCATAGCTTCTCTTCCTCTTTTTTAAATTTTCTATAGTCTTTGTCTGAAAGGCATAACAAAGCATTGATCCTTGCTTCTAAAATTCTTTGCTGATATGTTTTTTTAATGCTCACACTCGCCCCCGTAATAAACTTCTTTTTTTAATTCATGGGATATAATTGACTCGATTTCAAGCCTTGAAAAAAAGGCGCTTACTATATTATTTTCTATTAGTTCCTCGATTGCGTCATCAAGACTAACTTCGTCTTTCATTATCTTTTCAATAACATTGTCAATTAGTTGCTCCGCTATGTCGTATGATCTATTTTTAAATTTGCCCATCTTTTTTTACCTCACTATTTATTGTATTATGGGTTAAAATATCCAAGATAAAATTCTCAATGGCGTATTCATCATTAACCATTTCAACTAAATAATCTAATGGCTTTTGATCTTGACCAATAAAGTTTTTAATCATTTGTTTTGTTATCTGCATAACTAACCTTGCTTTCTTTCTGTTTACTTTCTATACTATAAATAGGTTCTTCTTATGGCCTATTGTATAATGAGATCTATTATACAGTTATTCGTCTTAAAAGTCAATAGCAAAATGATATAAAATGCTACTTGACAGGAGTTATCAACATACTATATATAGTAGGTATGAAGTTCAGAAAGCTACTAGATATTGTGTCAAGCCAAAAATCCCGATACTTGTTTTTTTGCTGGATGTGTGATAATTTTGCAACAAAGAAAAAGAAACAAAAACGGAAGGCGCAAGCGTAAACTTCGAAAGGCGCAAGCGTAAAAAAACGAAAGGCACAAGCGTGGGAGTACCAAGAAAACTTACCGACAAGCAAATTATTTTCGTAAAAGAATTAGTACACAATGAAGGCAGGATCACAGCTACAGAAGCCGCGATCAATGCAGGCTACCCGGAAGCTACAGCTAGATCAAAGGCATCAATGCTTCAAAATCCTAAGTATTACCCACTCGTAGTAGATTACGCTAGACAAGTACGGGAAGAAGTACAAAAGAAATATGATGTCGATATATACAGGCACTTCAAAGAGTTACAAAAGATTAGAGAGAAGGCCCTGGAAGAAGGCTCGTACTCTGCTGCTGTACAGGCAGAAGTAGCTCGAGGTAAGGCCGCAGGCTTATATGTAGAACAAAAGATTATTAAGCATGGCAAGCTCGATCAACTAACAGAAGGTGAGCTAGATGAAAAGATTGCAGAACTCATGCGTGAAATGAAGATAGTTGAAGGAGAGCTGATAGATGATCCCAAGGAGCTCCTCAAAAAGAAAACTTCAAAAACCAAGTAATTAGTTATCTATATCGTTGATATGTTTCTGCAACATATCGAGTATCCAAGGATTATCTTTGTATACACCCATCATAAAATTAGATATCTGATTGACAACAAGCTCTTCCGCATCATCTTCTTTGAGTGGGCCATTGGCTTGGTTAAGTCCAGACACATACACCACCGCATGTAAAATTTCGTGCCACGTAGTATTACAGCGCTCTTGTCCGCAAAGATCATGCTGTATCAATATAACTCCTTCACGAGGACGATACTCACCATAACTTTCTGTCATATCATCAGTCTTGAAGTCCGGTCTAACATACTTTATTTTGATATCTCGGTAACCTACTTTAACCGTATTGGGCAGACCCTTGACCTCTACCGGTACAACGTTAGGCGTTTTTTTCTTCATATTTGGATATAACGATTTGCCAAAAAGAGAGTCAAGATTAAAGTTTATATAGCTCTCAAAAAATGAAATTCTTTTTGCTAAAACTGATTTCAATATCTCCTCCGTAAAATGTCAATAATTACTGTACAAAAACAACCTCTTCTGTACAACAAACTTACAAACACATATTGTTGTTTATCAACTACTTAACTCCATATTTACCCTTCTTGTACACTTGTAAGGCTGACTCAAATCACTTTCACTATATCTATTTCATTTTATATTCTCTATACAAACCGTTGTCCGTTGTCCATTTTCCGCCATACTTTGTTCTTTATCTGTTCTATCTTGCCATTTATTCGCTTTTCGTCCATTCTCTTCAGCTGTCAAATACTGCAGGTTCTCTCGTACATGCAACCCTGACACCGTTTCACCCTGCAAAGGGATCATATGATCCACCTCATGGCCTTCAGGACACGCTTTATAGAATTCACGGATCGCTTTTAAATGCTCACGGTCTACCCACAACGGTATCCGTTGCAGTTTCGCGGCCTTATATTTTGCGACTTTCGCTCTATTAACGGCTTTACCATGCTCTGAGGCAAAGTAACGTTGGTTGCGTAATCGTCTGGACTCGCGTCCGGCATCGGTCTGGGCATACTTGGCCGTCGACTTGCGGTTGCTGTCCTTGCCCTTCTCTGTCCCGAGATACTTCTTCTGGCGTGTGTACAGCGTCATTTCTTAGCCTTCTTACGCTTGACGCGTTGACTAGCCAAGGTCTTATGATTGGCGCACATATAGCCGCAATACTTCTTCTGTCTCTGCGCTACGTGGTGTATTTGAAATTCATCACCGCACTGTATGCATGTCTTGGTTTCCTGGAACATAGGCTTACGTCTCTAGAAATGCGCCACCTAAACGGGCGAGTGATTCGACGCGTTGACGTTCCTTTTCTTCGATCATGTTATGCAGTGACTGCAGGTGACCCAACCATATTCGGCGTGTATCTGCTTGAAGTGGTTGATCAAGAAGCTGTTCTATCTTCCTGATTTTTAGACCTATTCTCTCCATTATCGTTTCCTCCCTTGCCCTCGGCTTTTCTTTTTGTTAAACTTCTTGTTTGGCCTTTTTGCATGACGACCCGGCCTTCTGATTCTCTTCTTAATGATATGATCGCTGTTGTAGAACTTACTCTTCTTCACGGACTACCTCTGTATGGATCTCGGATACCTGCTTGCGCAACACATCGATCTCTGCGGCGCACCAGTCTGCGTTTAAAAAATTTGTATTCTGCACAACAATCGTCATCAACAGAGCGAGGGCTGTGACCTCTATAAACATTTTCCACGTCATACGAGAAACATCACCAAATGCTTTTTAACTTTGGCCCCGATGATGGGATTGTCCATCAGTTTAATCTCTGCAATATGAAAGTTATCTTGGTCATGTGAACGCCCGCGTGGCAAAGCTACCGTGATCTTGGCGTCTGCGGCGGACTCATCTTTGCAGAAATTTTGGAGTATCTGCATCATTTCTTTTGCATTCCATCTATGGATATCACCGCCCTTGACCGTGGGCGCTTGATTACGTTGTTCGAGCTCTTTATTCATTGTAATACCTCTCGCATCTTTTTAACCATTTATATTTATAGTCATCAAACCGTTGTCCGTCGAGCGTGAATACTTGAAAACTAAGCCCTCTCGATGCCATAAGGATAACGCCTGCTTCCATTTTGGTCTTATACAACGCATCATGGGCCATGGCGTATGCCGCCAGTTGGATATAATAGTCTTCGATCCACTCTTCTTTTTTAGGTTTATTCGTTTGTTTGAAGTCCAAGATCGCCGGTTTATCGTTCCATAGACCAACGCAATCGGTTGTTCCTCCATAGAACGTAGGATAAAACAAAGGGACTTCTGTGCCCCAGTATTCATTTACGTAAGGCAATCCCTTTTCAATAATCAACTTAGCCATGCGCTTGCCGATAATGCCGATGTTGGTAATATCATCGTAGCCTATTCCTTGTATATGACACTCAAGGAACTTATGCATCGCCGTGCCTACGGCCGCGGCTTGGTTTTTGATCTTCTCTGCCGTCTCTTCGCCAACTCGATCGCGCCACGCCTGTAGCCCTTTTTGATCTTTTTCGTCTTTGGTTGCGGAGATAATAGTTGTAACAGACGGTAAAAACTTGCCTTCACCCTCGTAATGACGCTTGCCGTTGATTGTTTTTCTTTTGACGTCTCCATACGGATATCTTTCTGTAATTAAAGAGACCGCCTGGTTATTTGTTTGCGTGTCCATTTAACTTCAGTGTTTTTGCTTTGTCCTTTGCTAAATGTTCGATAAGCTTGGCTAGTGAGAACGTAATACCGAGCTCGTCAGACATGTGTTTTTTCACTAAGTTTAATTCTTTGTACGCTGCTTTTGAGATAGAAACAGACGAGTATTTACTGATGTCTGGCATCTTATTTACCTTTCTTTATGTTTTCATAGTTTATAGTGTGGCTTCGCGACCAGTTTCCTGTTCGAAAGTAACACTAAGACTTTTTAACTGGCCTTGCAACTGTTCTACTTGTCGCCTAAGCAGCTTATTCTCTTCGTGTAACCTTGCGTTATCAAAGTCACTGCCGAATATAAAGTCGGCCATTAAATTATCATCCATATAGATTCCTCCATATTTTATTATAATCTACTACAGTATATAGTAATATACTATTGACTGTCAACTATATATTGATATTATTACATAAAAAGAAAGTAGGTATCATGAGAAAAGAATTAGAGAATCGAAGACCCGCTTTTGCATTTAACATTATAGATGCAAACGGCACACCTTATCGACTGACTACATCGTTTCAAAACGAAGATGTCAAAGAAGTTTGGATCAATGGTGGAGGCAAGGTAGGTACAGAAAGACACGATATATTAACAGAAATAGGGCGTATTATATCTGTTGCATTACAAAACGATGTTGCTTTTGAAGAGTTAAAATCTTGTGCGACGTACCATTCTGACGGCAGACCGGCGACTATTATTGGTGAATTATTTGACGCGATTGACTTTAAGGGCTAGTCTTCTTCAATCTCTGGCTCAAAAACAATATCCCCCATACCGTCGTCACCCTCAAATTCAAAGAGCAATTGTTCTTTCGTGCGCTCAATGGCTTCGGCTACAGGCAATGGGATATAAATTAACTTACCATTCTTGTATTGTTTAAATTTTTGTTTGCAGTTTTTGCAGAAGAATTTGTCTTCTATGATCTTCTTCATCACTGTCAGACGTGCGCAACCCGGACAGATACAGACATTAATGACTTCACTCACTTAGCCTCTCCCCAGTTCTTAGCCAATGCATAATCAACAACGCTTGGTACATTTAATTCTACGCAATCCTCCATTTTTTTCTTGATACTTAGTGCCTCGCTCTTGTTTTTCACAGATATGTTTAGTTCGTCATGCACTTGTATATGGGGTATAATACCATCTTGTTCATACAAGTCTACCATTGCTTTCTTTGTCTGATCGGCAGCAGATCCTTGTATTAGTTTGTTTAATGCTTTGTACGTTCCGGCGCGTTTGTAGTTGCCGTGACCGATTGCGTCGATAGCTTCTTCTTTTGTTTTGTAAAAACCTTTCTTACCAAACTCACGGGGCTCGTAAAAAGGGAACCGACAGTGCCGGCCCAGGAGTGTTTTGATCTCACCGCGCGCTGATGATTTATCCATGACATTGTACGTAAGCTGTTTTACAAACGGCACTTTGTTTTGATACGTTGATATAATTTCTTCGGCTTCTTCTTTCTCAATGCCCAGTTCGTTCATCAGTTTGCCTTTGCCCATGCCATACATCATGCCTAAATTAATAGTCTTTGCTTGCGGCCTTGGTATCTGTGCGATCTCTGCAACCATGGTATGAAAGTCTGCATCGCCTGCCCGGTAGCCGTTGACAATCGTTCGTACATCGAGGCCATCAGAGTATGCATAATGCACAACCAAACGTGGTTCTTGCTGTGAGTAATCAAACGTTCCCCATTGCATACCGTCTTCAGGTATAAACAAACTACGAATAAGTTTCTTGATGTCTTTGTTACGCGAAGGAATTTGTTGCAGGTTAGGATTCGAGTAACTGAAACGACCGGTGACTGTGCCGCCGTCATCACTGCGCATCTGGTGAATCTCAGAATGTATTCTGCCTTTGTGTTGGTGTTTAAGAATGGTGTCAATAAAAGTTGTGTTGGCTTTGTTGATCTCTCTGGCTTCAACAATTTTCTTTGCGATGTCGTGCTCGTGAGAAGACAAAAAGTTTTTAGTAAAGCTAGGCGCTTCGGTCTTTGGTGTTCGCGGATACGTTATGCCCAGCTTGTCAAACGCTTTAGCAATCGATGCCGCCGCCCATATTTCTATGTCGAGCCCGCATATCTTCTTGATTTCTAACATTAATTCTTTTTCTTTTGCGGACAGTTGTTTCTTTGCAATGTCAGCTTGAGCGAGGTCTACCCGCACGCCGTTTGCACGCATGTCAATCAAACAAGGCTGTAATCTTGTTTCTAGATCGTAAATGTCCTGGAGCTCTTGCCTCTCTATTTCTTGTTTGTTAAGTAAATATAAATCGTACGTGAGCCGTGCATCGTATTCCGCATACTCTCCGACATGCATTGAAGGCAACTTGTACATTTCTTTTTTAGGATCAACACCAAACTCTTTGGCTGCTCTGATCAATAAGTCTTCGTTCTTTGTTTGACCGAGCTTCTCTTTGGCTAAACTGTTAAGTGTATACGAGTATCTGTTTTCATCAATCAACGCACTAGAGATCATGGTATCGTGCACCTTGCCGTTGACCGTTATCCCTAGACTTCTAAGCCATCCAATATCGTACGACGCATTATGAAAAACTTTATCACAATCAAGTTTGGCTACACCTTTAAACCAATCTAAAACTTTTGTCTTATCTAAGTTGCCACCGTTATGTGCAATCGGATAGTAGCCTGCCCAGTCTGCGGTTGCTACAGCAATGCCGGTTACATAACCGTTGTTCGTTGCCCAACCAGAACCGTGCGTCGTCAACTGTGTATCGCATGTTTCTAAGTCGATGGAGATTAATTTTTCTTTGGACAAGTCTGGATAGTGTTCTTTGGGTGTCCACTCTGTAGGCGCGTTGTATACAAATTTATTCATTGGATCTTTCCTTCCTTGTTTTTTCTTTGTGACACTCGGTGCACAATAGCTGTAACGAAGCGTGTTGTTTATGAAACTGAACCCACTCCTCTTTTAGTTGGCGATCTGTAAATACATGAAAGCCGTCTGCCGTAGACAACTCTTCTTTAATAACACTTGATAAATATTCAAATTCGTACTTTTTTTCGCTAATAAACTTTTCAACCAATTTTTTAAACGAATCGTCTTTATGATCAACTTCCCCACCTAATCGTTCTGCCCTCGCTCCACACTTTTCACATATTGCTTTTTTGGTGCTACGAAAACTTAACGATTGTTCTCTGACTGCGTTTCTAAAAGCGTTGCTCACTTTTGTTTTAATTGAAGTTTCTTGCCTTCCCGGAAAACACGTAAATACTTTTGGAGCGGCACAGGCCTGCTTTAGTTCGTGTAACTCTTTTTGATATTCTCCACATATAAAATGTTTAGCACATGTCTCACACGTCTCTCTCTTGTGCTGCATAAATTTTTCGTAGTGCAAAGCATAGCCAGGATACCCGTTATATACAGTCGCAAACCAAAAATGTTTTATGCTTTTCTCGTAAGGCTTTGTAATGTCTTTTCTCTTCAAATATTCCTTGTCCCCATAGTCATACAAAAGTGCATACATGGCACTTAAAGAAATGGGCGTATCTTCTGTGAAAAATCCTTTTTCATATCCGGTTAAATGATTTTTAACAAACTCGTCTCGTAAGATTTGAAAATAATTGTAGGCATCCTTTTGAGAAGAAAAATCTTTTTCTAACACATTGCTATATTTAATTTTCCTTGGCATATTCTTCCTTAAGTTTATTTAAAAACCAAATAGCTTTATCTAAATCTTCTATTGGCTTTCCTTTATGCTCGTGACGCCAAATGTATTTTATAGCCGAACCTTGTAAATAAAATTTAAACCCGTCTCCTTGGCATGCTTTTATTGCATCGATGCAACCAATGTCTCCTTGGTTATAGTGTGATGGAAAATTTACCGGGTCGTGTTTTTTCTTCATAATGCTAATTTAAAATGCATTGTTGTTTGTGGTAATAACACATGCAACTCCTCTTTCGCTCTGGTCGCGCCAACATAGAAGACGCGTTGTTCGTCGTCAGAATCTTTCTGATATGATTGATATGTCTTTATGTTCATGTCTGTCGTTAGTAATACTTTATCACATTCCCCGCCTTTTGCAGCATGAATTGTCGATATTTTTATTCTTGGTTTGTTCGCAATGTTTTCTTCGTTGAGGCTAAGACGCAACAAGTATGCACGATCTTGTACGTTAATTTTATCTAATGACTGATACCACTCACCTACACTAAACGGGCCAAATAAAATAGTGAGCGTGTCAAGATCATATAAATGTTTATCATTCATCAAATCAATTTCTTGTTCGTATCTCTCTGATACTTTCTTATAAAAGAAAACTTTCTTAATTGTTTTCTTGTCAATCATGTTGCCGTCTTTTAATTCATTCCAACCGATTATTGCATCAAACATCTTTTGAGATATCGGCTTAATTATATTTTTTCTCTCTTGTTTTTCATACCAGAGACCTTGGTCACGACACGTCTCCTCTAGTCTATTTAAAATAAATTTATCTCTGCCCAACAATAACCAATTGCCTTTTGATAAATCAACGCTCTCTATGTTCTGATGATACTTGAGGACGCCGTCATCTTCTTGTGGCTCCCAATCTTTTTTTATTCTGTTCTTGGTTATCTGAATAATCTCTTGTGCAAAATTTTGTACTTCTCTTTTAACACGGTAAGACTTTGGCAACACGATCTCTTCTGCAGGATAGTCAATGAAACGTTCTACGTCTGCGCCCAGCCACCTGTAGATTGCTTGATCATCATCGCCCGCTAAATATAATCTTTGAGAAGTTGATGCAAAATGCTCAACCATAGCCCACTGCAAAGGCGTCAAGTCCTGAGCTTCATCAATAAAAACAACGTCTAACTCAGGTAATAAATTTTCATTCACCGCCTCGTACAACATGTCCGCATAGTCAATATACTTGTTAACTTCTTTGAACTGTTCGTAGGCCGTTGACAGGTGTTCAAGAAACTTCCAATCCACCACTGTTGTGTCTACGTACTTTCGGTAATGCTCTTCTAATGAGATGCCGCGTGCACGTGCCAAGTTGTGATGGTTAAGATATATATTGTCCGACATGCCTGTTTCTGTGTCCACCAAGAGCTTTGCTTTCAAACCAATCTTATCTGCAAAAGATTTAAACTGCGGCCTGCCCATCACGGTTCGTCCTTCTTGGTCAATCGAATGATAGCCACATGAATGCAATGTCGAGAACCACTTAAAACTTTTTTGATCGAGATCAAACTTATCGATAGCTCTGTCTCTTGCTTCGTTTGCTGCTTTCCGTGTAAACGAAAAGTAGCCTATCTTTTCTATCGGCACAGTTTCTAATTCTTTTTCTACGTAATCGAGAAGAGTGGTTGTCTTGCCTGTTCCTGGCGGCCCCAGTAACTTTATGACTCTAGCCATCAATATGATTCTTCCTCTTTCATATCAGGAATAGAAACATCGATGTCTTCCATTTCATCAACAAACTCTGGCACTGTCCATGGTCGCATAAACACAGCTTCGCCATCTGGTTTAACAATTTTAATTGTTTTCTTAACACCTTTTAAATCTTGCTCAATGATTCGCACCATTTTGTTTCTTTGAAACACTGTAAACTTTTTCTTTTGTAAGAAGTCTTCTAAGTCTTTTAACAAGAAGTGATGCTTTCTGTCTGAGTTAGCTTCTCTGTTTAGCCACGGCTTACCTAAAGATATTTCTTCTTTTGTCTCTGCAGCACCCTTACTAGTGCACCACGCTTTTAGATACTCAATAAATTGTTCTGTATTGCTGACACCTTTGATTGGCGTCTCTACAGGGTTGCGTATCAAAGCTCCAATCTTCTCAGTCCATCGAGGCGCAGGAATAATCTTAGGCATAATGTTGGCTTGCTCCATGCACTTGCGTTGAAACCTTATTTGATTCTGCAGATCTTCAGTCTCTAGTTCAAGAGGTTCTTCAACACCATCTAAAGATAAAAACCATAAAGGTGGTTCTGATCCATACTTCTCTAGCCCTGTTGGCGTCACATCAAGATCTGTTTCACCCTTGCCAAACTTTCTTGCAAAACATTCTTTGCGGTTACAATTAGACCGCAACGGTTCTTTGTTACACGCATAGTCATATTCTTTTTTGGATACTGATTGTTCTATCTTTGTTATCTCGCCTTGTGTCAAAGGAGGATCACACATTTGATTATTGACGTTTAACAAATCAGATAAAAATTCTGTGCGCCCAGACTTCTTGTAGAATACAGCCACGTTTGTCATGGTCTCATCTCTGCCGCCTTCTGGAACACCGTTATGGTACAAAGTATTTAAACAAGGAGGGCCATCAGCAAAGTAATCTTTTTGTTTAATATACTCTACATCTGCATTGTTTTGAGCATACTTCAAATGCATAGAATAGAATGATTCTAAACTACACGGTTTACCTTCGTCATCCAGTGCGCAACGTGTGCTGCCATCACCGCCAAAATAAGGTAGGTTTAAATAGTTTCCGGTTTGTCCCTTGTCCAACAACAGCTTGACCTGCTTTGGAAAGATTTCTGAGCCCGCACAACCTAGAAAAGACGCAAATTCTTTCAACCTAGATTGTACGAGACTCGCTTTCACAGGGACAGTGAAAAACATAAAGACATGTGCACCACCACTTTTTGATTTAAAAACAACCAGTGGTAGTTTCTTGTCTCGAATCTTTTTAATTAATTTTAAATGATCAAACCCATTGTATTTATCTATATCTATACAGCCCCAACGACACTGATTGTTTTCATCTATAGGTATGATACCTAAACTTGAAGCGCCGCTAAGATGATCTTGCCATAACTTATCTGGTAAACCCTCTGGCTGTCTTATAATTTTATTATCGCCCTGAAGCTTGCCCGATTCATTTTTGTCAGAGGGCTTAAATTTACCGTAGGCAATATTCAACCCCTTAAATATCTCTTTAAATTTCTCTATGTCCATTCTGTCCCTTTATGTAAAAGGGCGGCCGAAGCCGCCCTAGTCTTAGTAAGATGAAGAAGTTGCTGCTTGTGCTTCTTCTTCGTGAGACACTTTCACGGTGTTTTTACTGACACCTTGCGAGAACAGCTTCGCCGCCTCATAAGTACCTCTTTCTTGTACAGGACCAACTTTCTGTATGTCCCATCCAAACCACGTTCCCTTCGAGTTGGATTGTGGTACGGTTTTCAGCTTATAGATGTGACTGTAAGAAGGGGGTGTAAAAGGCCCATTCTTACCTTGCATCTTTATGCCGAGCATCATGGAGTTCCACTTACGTGAAACTTTCCTTTGGGTAGCTTTCATAGTTATAAGCGCTTGCTCATAACCACCCTCACTCACGACCAAAACATAGTGATTGGCTGTTTCATCAATCACGTTACCGCTTGGTAATCTGTTCTGATAGTTTGCATCCCTTGGTGCTTGACTGATATCATAGTCTGCATCATGGACAGCTACGGGTGCACCGCTGCCTTTACCACGTTCGCCCCACTCTATAAACTCACGTTTATAGTGGCAAGGTATTATATCAATACCTTGTTCTCCATCAAATAGTGTGCCCGAAACAGTATTGTAAATCATGCCCGGTTCTGCACCTTCGACATAATTGTTACTTGTTTTGTTGCACTGAGGAGATAGTTGACTCAACACTTTCAAAAATGGAAGTGCCAGATCATCGGCGGAACTAACGTTCTCAAGACCGCTCTGTGTTTGTGCATCTGCCATAAACATATTTGCATCGA
>CAACVD010001248.1_pt1 | contig 12203 bp, 12 predicted proteins | sample 2381771 | NCBI WGS metagenome assembly CAACVD01 (sample SAMEA5211965, study PRJEB30684) | marine metagenome | biome: Marine; feature: Epipelagic; material: Water | collected 2015-10-15 | depth 15 m | reverse complement strand
GATCCTTTACCTATAACTTGTATTTCTTTTTTACCACCAGGTAATTTTTTTTCTAAAGTTTGTGAAAATGTTTTTAATGCAAATGCATCATCTGCTGATCTTGATAAATTTTGATATGCAAATGTAGGCAGTCTATCTCTCTTTGGATCCATTTTTCTAACTTGTTTAATAATATCATTAACCATACCTTCTGCTTCTAATTCTGTAATAGGGTTTTTATTTTTAGCTGCATAACGCATAAATATATTTTTAACTCTATCTATGTCTTGTCTTGCTGGTTTATATTTAGATAAGAATCCTGCTTCTGCATTTTCAAATATTTCAAAAGTATTACCTATATAGTTTTTAACTCTGTTACCCATTATCTTACGTAGATCAACACCTACACCGGCTGGTAAATCAACTTTTGCGCCAGGTCCACCGGCTGTTATATTTAATATGTCTGTAAACTCTTCTCTTGTTTTTGCAATTGATCTTAAAATATTATTACCAACAACAGTTCCTTCTTTTTTACCCATTCTATTAGTTACTGTTTTCATAACTTTTTTCGTAAGTTCTGTATCTAAAGGTTTATTTAAATCACCTTTGAATAAAGTATCATCCAATAATGTTAAAAATTTCTTTCTTTCTTCTGCAGATGAAGCATTAAAAAATTTTCTAAATTCTGGAAATGCTCTGTCTACTTCTCTATCTATTCTTGCTACTTTTTCTTCAGCAAAGTTTGTGTCTCTCATTTCTCTTGCTTTTTGTGTTTTTTTTGCTTCAGCAACTTCTATTGGTTTTGTTCCTCTAAACCTAAATGCACCAGCAAACTTATCCAATGCTTGATTAAATACACCACTACTGTATGCAAGTTCTTTACCACGTTTCGCTAATGTTTTTGCAGCAACTCCTGTACCATAAACAAATGGTGTAAGAAAAACAGACTCAGCACCAAACTTAGCTCTGTTCATTAATTTTCTAGCTGCGTCTTCAGATGGATCTATTTCTTCTTCTCTATCTAAAGCAAGATATGCATCCGGTCCAAATAAATCACTTATGTTTCCTATTTTTTCAACATCAGCTACAAGCGTTTCTCCAGCTGCACCACCTAATACAACTGCACTAAATCTTTGTTTACCAGATAATTTATTTAATTCTTCAGCTTTCTTTTTTCCTTTTGCTATATTTGGATTTTTAAAACTTGTAAGTTTACCAGCTCGTTTTGCTTTTAATGCTTTTGTTGCTAATGTTGTTGCAAGTTTTGCACCCGCAGCTCCTGGTATACCTACCTGTACTAATGCTTCTGTTAATCTTCCAATTGCTCTTTGTTCTGCAATTTCTTCTAATGGATTAAGTTTATCAAAGAATGCTTCTACCTGCGCTGCAGAGTTTTCTGTTGCTCCAAGGTCCAAGAGCTCTGCACCAAGAGACACTACACCTTCAACAGTTTTTATAGCACCAGAACCAAGTCCGGCTACAAATGCTGTTGCACCTGATACTTCGTTATTATCTTCTGCTTCCGGTAATTCAATATCTGTTTCATCTGTACCTGTGTACAAATTTTTATTTATATCTTTTTCGTTATCTTCTTTTTTTTGATTTTTACCTAAAGATTTCTCAGGTACTAGACGGCCTGTCTTTGGATCTATAACAAATGTTGCCATTCTTACTCCGTTCCATCAACGTCTTGTATCGGCTGTAAAGTTATTGCATCTATTTCTGTAAAATTAGTACCATCTCTTTTAAATGCTTTACCTGTGCTAGCATCTAAAAATACAAATCCTGGTGGAACAGATTGAAAGTTTGGTTCAAATTTTTTACTTTTATTATTGTATTCATAATTTAAAGTATAAACAGGCATATCACTATCTTTAGCTCTTAATCTAAAATCAGCTATGTTAGCTGCATTGTCTTGTATAATTTGATTTGGATTATCTTTATATAAATCAGTCAATACTTCAAATTGTGCTTCTCTAGTTTGCGCTGCATAACCTTCTTTTGATTTTATTTGTGCTATCTCAAGATCACTTGCTCTATCTAATTCTGATTGACTAGCTTCAAAAGCTTGTTCAGCTTCTGCTGCTCTTTTTGCTGTATCAGTTTCTATTGCTTGGCCCACTATAGCTTGTTGTAATGCTCTATCTTGTAATGATCTCTGAGCTTGCATAGTTTGAAATGTATTAAATGGTTCTTTAGCTGCAGTAGCTGCAGTAGATAATAAACCACCTCTTGGTGAAGCAGACATTAAATTTAAACCAAAGTTGGTTAGAAAACTAGATACAGATCCAGGCATAGATTGTGTTTGAACATTAGGTGCAAATTTATTATATAAATCACCAATTCTTTTTACTTCTCCACCAACATCATAGTTTGGTCTTTCTAAACCAGATGTAATTCCACCACCAGCAGATCCACCTCTTCTAAACATTGGTCTTTTTAATGTTCTATTCATTAGCCTCTATTCATAAATCCAGCAAATGGATTTTGATTAACAACTGATCCATATATACCGGCAAGTGTAGAACCAACTCCTAATGCAGTTTGTAACGGCGTAGGGTTTGGAACATTACTTGTTTGTGTTTGTCCCGGATAGCCACCCATGATTCCTGCAACTTGACCTGCGTATCTATCTAATTGTTCTTGTGGTTGATAAGTAGCCATTCTTGTAGCTTCTCTTGTAGCATCTAGTTGAGCTTGTGCTTGTGCCTGGTTTATAGCGCCCAACGAACCTAATTGTGAAATATCTCCTGATCGTAATCCAGGCACAAGTGATGCTAGACCTAGCTGCGTTTGTAGATCAGCAGCTCTCTGAGCTTGTGCTTGACCGAAACCTTGTTGATTTAATTGTGCAAGTACTGATGCTCTATTTCTATCAGAACCAGTATCATATTCTGCTAATTGAACTCCTTCTCTACCTCCACCAAATGCTCCTGATTGTACAGCTCTATCTCTAATAGATTGTCTATTAATAGCTGCGTTTCTATCAAATTCTGAAAGTGTTGCATCAATGACTTGTGATTGATATGGCGACATATATTGTTGAGTTTGTGCCGCTGTCATTGGTCCTGTTAAATTTTGTGCTGCTGTTAAATACGGTTGAAAAGAACCAACACCTTGTGTTGCTAAAGTTTGTGCTTGTGTTTGTAATGCATCTTGTGCAGCAACTTGTGGTGCAAGTCCTGCTAAACTATCTTGTCTAATTCCAAACTGTGTAGCTGCTTTTTGTCTAGCTGCAAATTGTGCAGCGTCTTCACCTGTTTGTTGTGTTAATGATCCTAGCCCTCCTGTAACAACAGGTGTACCTGTTTGAGCTGTAATCTGTGTTGCAAGATCTTTACCTAAATCTTCAACAAACTGTGCGGGTAAATTTCTTACTGTTTCTGTTGCCATTATATGACTTCTCCTAATCTTTGTGATGTTTGAAACATTTGTTTTGCGCCATCTAATCCTTGCGATTCTCCTGATACATCACCTCCGGATTCGAGGTTCTTCATCATGTTATACATAACTTCAGCGCCTTTGTCTATATCTCCATCACCTGCATTTCTAACAGCTTCAGCTGTAAATACAAACTCATTTTTAGATAATCTTGCAGGCACATCGTCTGCTTTTTCCATTCTTCCTATTGGTACAAAACCACCTTCAGCTCTTAAATCCATTTCTTGTCCACCCATATCTAATAGTGGCATAACTTTTTTAGCTACAGGTTCCGCAGAACCTCCTTCAGCCATAAATCTTGGTGCTATATAATCATATGGGTTAGCTCTTATAGCTGCAACATCTATACCTTCACCTCTATATAAATCTTCATCTTCTTCTTCAGGAGCACCAACACCTAGTAATGGTAATGCAGATGCTATACCTATTGCTTTTAATGCACTAATACCACCTTTACCATCTCCTAATAATGCTCCACCTATTTTACTATCATCTATTTTTTTAGCTAGTTCTGCAAACTTAGATAATTTTTCTGGATCTGTTTTTGAAATTGTTTCTATAACTTTTGGATCTATTTTTTCTAAAGCTTGTGCATCAACCATAGATTTAAATTTACTAGTTTCTAATGGTTTAATACCATAAGCAGCTGATTCATAATCAAATACATTTGCACTTGGAATACCTCCTTGAATATTTGCAGCACCACCAGAACCACCTAAACCTAAATCATTAAATTTAGACATATCTGAATAATCTACCATTGCTGCTTTATCTGCACCTGTTGTTGCTGCTTGTGCTCCTTGGGCCGGGTTCATTGCACCAAGAGCTCCACTAATTGCTGCTGATCTTAATATGCCTTTTGCATCTAAACCTTGACCAGATGCTAATTGTAAACCACCTTGTGTTAATCCTGATATTGCTGCTTGTCTCATAAACGGACTAGCACCAGCCATAAATCCTGTACTACCAATAGCGTATGGTGCATAAACTGCAAGAGCTGTTTGTACGTATGGATTTTTTAATACTTTTTTTCTAGCTCTATTTACTTTAGATGCAACTTTCTTAACTGCTTTAGTTGCACTTTTAATAATACCACCAATAAAATAATTTTGTCTTGCAACTTCGGTATTTGCAATTCCACCATCAGCCATAAATCTATATGCTATACCTGGTTGTTGGGTTGTTGTTGGTACATTAGAAGCTGCTGCTGCGTTTGCTGCTGCTTGTTGTTGTGCTAGTAATTGTTGCACTGTCAAAACATTGTTGTCGTTATCATTGTCTTGATTAATAGGATTACCATATGCATCTATTGTGCCAGCCATTCTTGCTTGCATATAATCATCATATGTTGCATATTTATCCATATTTAATTTACCTGCAGGTACAACTTTTTCATTATAAAAATCTAAATTATTTAACGGACCAAACTTAGTAGCTATATTTCTTATTAGATTTAAAGGTGTTGGAAGTTTATTATAAAAAGCTTTAGCTTTATCAAAAGCAGTTGGGTTATATACAAAATCTCCAGTTTTATTTCTACCTGTAGGACTAGGTCCTCTATACCCTTGTGTTTGCATACCTGATGGTGAAGTTACATTAACTTTACCAGTCATAATATTAGCAGCTCTTGCTTTATCATTTCTTCCTCCACTTCCATCACCGTCTTCAGAATCTGGTCCACCTGGACTTGCATCATAACCACCAAGATCACCTTGTAATGACATAATACCATTTGGTCCTTTGTTTGGTTTACCATCTTCAAGACCACCGTGCATGTTAAGTGCAATCAAAACTTGTTTTTCAGGTTCTGTAATATAAGCTAATTCTGTATCAGGATGTTCTGGTGATGATTTCCATTTTATAGGTGTTGTAACTTCTTTTTGTTTACCAAGATAGTTAGGTCCACCTCCCTGCATTACAGGTTCTTTACTTCCTTCTTTATACATTTGTCGTGCTTGTTGTGAATTTGTTATAGCCATTATTCGTCCTTGTCAGAAGATGCACCTAATGTAGGTATCTTTGCAACTTTAATTTTTACAGTTCTAGTTATATGTTCTCTTTGCGTATCGGTATCTGGATTGTTAATATCGTCTTCTGCTTCTTGATCTGAGTTATATTCTTGATTAGTTTCTTTATTTTTTAAAACTATCTCAGCTTCACATTTTACAACAGGTACTTTTTTACCGTCTATTTCTACGTATTCGACTGTTCCTTCTTCTATAAATGACATAATTAATCTCTATTTATTTGTAGCACAGAAATAACCATATGTAACCTATTTCCTGTACCAGCTGTTGCTTTTAAAATTTCACTCTCTTGCATTATAAGAGGTTGTGATAATAACTCAACTGTTTGATTAGCTGATATAGCCTTTGTTTTAAACAAGTTAAATACAGCTGCTCCAGCTGTTAATGTTATTGATATACTATCAGCATTACCAGAGTCTTCAGATACAACTATTGATTTGATAATACTAGTTGTAGCTATTGGACTAGTATAAACAGTCGTATTTGATGTATCTGTAAAATCTATTTTTGCGTTTGTATATATATTAGCCACCGATAAACCAAGAGATTCTCTCTTGCTCCTGTTTTAATTCATCTAGAAATGTTGAGTTTAATTGTTCTTTCATAAGTGTCAACGCTCTATTGATTTGTTTTTGATTTGAAAAGTCATATTCTTCTTTTGGTTCTGGTATTCTTACAGTTACTTTAGCCATTATCTTCTACCGTCCGGTTGTATATCTAATCGTAATGTTCCAAATCTCCAAGACTCACTAGCTGCATCATTTGCTATTTTAACACTTGCAAATCTACCTCTAGCTCTTGTGTCTTTTTTCTGTGTAGTAGATGTAATTGTAAACGGACTATAAGACGAATTACTTGTTGTATCTTGTGGATATCTTTTTAATCCAATAGTTACTTTAGCATTACCTAGTAATGTTTTAAAATCTGGTATAAATCTTCTCATAGCTAAAAATACCTCACCTGCAACTTTAGGTCCTGCACTTCTGCCTTGTGCATCTTTTGATTTTTGTTCAAGATCAAAGTCAAATGATTGTATAAAAGATTTAAGAGTTGTAGTTGTACCATTTGGATTTACTTGATCAGTTCCTACTTCATGTTCAAAATAAGTTGTTTGACCTAAACCAGTTTGTCCAACGACTATTGGAAATGTTCCGTTTGCACTTGCATTATATTTAGTTGCATATGGATTTTTATATATAGTAGCATCCATCCAACTTGTTCTAGCTTCTGTTCCAGTATACCAAACACCACCTCTTACTCCTGCTGATTCACCAAAATTAAATACAACATATTTATCATTGTAGTCTGAATTAGATGATGGGTAGTACCAAGTAATTTCTGTAAATAAATTATTTAAACCTGCTGAAACTTGTTGACCTTTTGTAGTATCAAAATTATCAAATACAGAATCTTCAACAGTACATGGTAAAGATTTTACTGTACCATCGTAAAGAAAAAATCCTTTTGGACTTAACCAAAATGCAGCACCATCTATTTCTACAACAGCGTTTTGACCTATTAATCCACAGTTTGTACCTACTTGTTCAACAGCAAAGGTAAAAGGTGCACCTATAAATTTCATTGTGTACAATGCATTATCGGTCCATATTAGAATAACTTCTTTTGCTTTTAATGCACCCATAATTTTTGTGCCATCTTGTAATCTTTGTGTACCAGCTGTGTTAGTTGCTGATGGTGTAAATGTATTAATATCTTCTTGGTCTGAGAATCTTATAAACATATCATCTTGTGAATCAGGTGTGCCTATTGTTGTTTCTGTTCCTAAATGAATTAAGTGTCTTGTTGTTGGTGATATAAGAGTAGATCTTGTTTTAGTTGGATTGTTTGTTGTTTGAAAATTAGAAGTTGTTGTAGATGCACGTGTCGTTAGTCTTTGTGATATACCCGAGTTCCATGTAAATGTTTTACCATTTAAAATAGTTGCAACTAACACTTCACCAAAATTATCTAATGACCATAACCCAGGTTCAAGTGTAACATCTGATGCAGCTGCTGCTTCACCCCAATTACCATTACTATAAGGATCCATACCCCAACCATAACCATATGTTTGTTCTCTAGGACCTACGGGTTCAAAAGGTTTTATACTTAAACTACCACCTGTTGATACTGTGCCACTTGCATTTGCTGATTGTGTAATTGTAAATGTACCTGTTGTTGGAACAGTTATTACTTGAAAATTTTTATCTTCAAAATCAGAATTTTGATAACCTGTACCACCTGGTAATGTAACACTATCTAATTGTACAATGTCACCAACAACTAAACCATGAGTAGCTTTTGTAATTGTACAAGTAGGTGATCCATTTGTTGTAGCAATTGTTGCAGATGTTAATGTAGTTTTAAGAGGTGTAATATCATAAAGCTGGCCTTCAAAATATATAAGTAAAAATTTATCTGTTCCAAGAGCCACGTACCTATTACCATCGTTATCTACAAATGCGTGTTGTTTTCTAGCAACACCAACGATTGTGTCTGTTGTAAGTGATGCCCAACCACCAACTTTTTCAGGAAGACCATATCTAAATCTTACGTTATCAGAATCAACCCAACGGTTTTCTGCACCTGCTGGTGTATCTTGTTTATCGATTCCAGGTCTAAAATTAAACTCAACAAGAGCCATCAGTAGCTCCTATATTTTATCTTTGTAAGCCCAACCTCTAGTCGCACTTACGTAAACTAAAGTAAATGCTGCGCCATTTACATTGACTACTAAGTTTGATGCTGAACCTAAGATGTTGGAACCATTTCTGCCTATGGTTAAGTTGTTTGAATTAAAATTACCACCTGCTCCACCACCATCTATAAAATGAACTTCTGCGCCAACTGAAGGTGATGCTGGTAATGTTACGGTTACTGGTGATGCACTTGTGTCTACTATTACTTGATCGTTTACAACTGCAGTATAAGTACCATTAGTTGTAATATATCCTCTTTCAACAATACTAGAATTTACATTTGTACCATCAGAATATAATACTGATTTTGATTGTACGGGTAATGATATGCCTGTGCCTGATACTGTTTTAAAAGTTAATGTATATCTATTAGATGTTCTACTTGTAGCATCTTCAACCACGTATACTCTTTCGACTGAATCTGGAACTGTAACAGTTCTGTTCGCCGCAAGAGTACCCGTTAGTTTTAAGTACAGGTTTTTACCATTTGATACAGCTCCATTAGAAATCGCTAACGCTATGTCAGACGATGCTACATCTATAGATATGTAGCCAGATGAGGCTTGTTCTAATTGCTGAAGATTGGTGTTAGTTATAGTACCCCATGTACCTGACTTCTCACCGGTAGTCATTAATTCTAGTTTTAAATTACTCGAAAATGTTGATGCCATAATTCTCCTATGGGTTAAGCGGATCTATTGGGACCCACGTTTGCCCTGCGTTTGGATCTATTGGGTTCCATGATACCACAGAAACCGTACCTAATGCAAGGTTAAATCTATTACCAGCTGGTCTAACTCCAGAAGCAATTGTTGTATTTCCAACGGCAATATTGACTCTTTGGCCGTTAGCTAAAACAACTACATTTTGTATTCCAACTCCTGCAAATGTTGTTGCTGAAAATGATGTTGCTCCAAAAAACATATTATATCTCCGTCCAAACTTGGTTTGCATTCATTGGAACTGCTTCCCATTTTCTAATTAAAATTTCAGATGTTCCAATATCTAAACCATTACCTGTTGGTAAAGCTTTTGCTTTAGCTATAACCGTTACATTACTAGTAGCTATATTAACTCGTTTTCCTGTAACAATAGCCGTAGCATTTGCTTTAGCTGTTGCATTACCAAGAGCTATTTCAAAACCATTACCTGTAACAGATAAATTACATTTACCTATAATAGTTACATTACCTGTTGCAAGATCTAATTCTTGACCTGTAATAGGTGGTTTAGATCCTGCTTTTACTATTACTGTTCCATTTGCTAATTCAAATGCATTACCTGTAACTGGTACATTTTTTGGTATAGAAGCTTCTGCATTACCAATACCTAATTCTAATCCATTACCAATTAATGCTTGTCTAGCTTTAGCAACAATAGTTACATCACTTGTACCAATATTAACTCTTTTACCAGTAACTGAAACATTTGCTTTACCAATAATAGTAGAATCACCAATAGATATATTGATCCTTGATCCAAGGACATTGACGAATGCGTTAGGATTAAATCCTACATCTGAAAAAGCTGCTGCTGAAAAGGGTGTAGCACCAAAGTACATGGCGGCCTACCTGGCCGTTGCCGGAATATTATTACTGCCAACTATGCTTTGACCTATTGCCATGTAGATGTATGTATGACTATTTTCATTATGACCACCACCAGTAGACCTCATTTTAAAACCATTTGATACTATGTCTAAATCTGTACCAGCATATTCAACAGCACTTAAATTTGGATTTACATAACTATTACTAGGATTATATCCTAATCTTTTATCATCATGTAAAAACCAATTTTTAGTTGCATTAGTTTTTTTAATAATTAAAAAAGCTGGTTTAAATCCAGTATAAACAAATGTACCATCTGCATTTCCATTACCAGTATAAGAACCAAACTTGCTGTAACCAACTTTTTCTGCAAAGCAGTAGGCTATATAATTTGAACCAGAATTATTTACTCCATTACTTGTTCCTATACTAAATACAGAACTTGTTGGTGATGTATCATTAAAATAAGCACTATCGGTATCTGGTGCATTTATTGCATTTAAAAATAATGCTTTATTATTACCAACACTTTCATGATACACAACCCAATCACCAGCTGCTACACTTGTTCTTTTTATTATAATCATTTTTGGTGCTACACCTAATCCATGACCAACAGTTGCTGCACTTCCTGTGCCTGTATATTTACATATTGAAAAACCTGCAGTAGTATTAACAGAAGTGGCTGTTGTGTTTATAGAACCATCTGTATTAGCTGAACCTGCACCATTTGCTTTCCAGTTCCATGCTACATAAGTTCTTCCACTTTCATTCCAATAACCATAACCATCTGCTCCACCATCTGAACCTTTTGTTGTTGTAAAACCATCTGAAACTGTTCCTGACAAATATCCATATTGGTTTGAATTTGAACCACCCTCTACTGTATTTTCACTACTAGATAATTCTTTATCGTTTCCAAAAGTTCTAACACTATCATAAAGTTTATGATTATAAGCAGTGTTTCGGCTCTTACCCCAGATTAAATCAGGAGTAAATCCTACTCCTGTAATATTTTTAGGTGTAGTACTGTCTCCACTCCATGTTACTGTATTAAAATTATCTGTAGATTTATTAATTGTTGTGTATGCCATATTATAAATTTAACCCCTTTGTTGATAAAGCAGTATACCCTGTTGGTACATCATATTCAAATATTCCATTATTACTAGCATTACTTCCTGCACTAGATACTGCAGTTGTTCCAAAATATCCGTTACCGAAATTAAATTGTCCGCTTTGTCCACCACCACCTGAGAAATCTCCTGCACCTACAAAATAAGCACCTGCTGGAGTATCTGCTGCTGCTACTATAGTATATCCATTTGAACCTGCTGATGGGTCACCACTTTGTTGCCAAGAACCATTTTTAGAAAAATAAATTTTATTATTATCTAAATCAAAAGCACAACCTAATATATCTCCATCATCATAAGTAGAACCCCAAGGGTCTACTGTTGTTCCATTTGCTCTTAACTCTGCATTACTTTCATAAGCATATCCATAACTGCCTGAACTACCCATCCATGAAGATGTTGAAGTTCCTGCTGCACCTACTATACCAAATTCATAATCTGTATTTCCCTCATTAACAACTTTCATTTCAAAATAATATTTACCACTACTTGCACCTAATGTACTTCTAGTAACACTATAAGGTGAACCACTTACCCAAGATGTATTGCCATTTGTTATAGTTAATCCATTATAAAAATTGTCTAAAGGATTTATTGTAGCAAAAACATTGCTTGGATTATCTTCTGTTTTTGTAAGTGTACCACCACCAACTGAAAAATTACCACTTGAATTTCCTGCTTGATTGGTAACTGAATTTCCATCTTTTAAAATAAAATATCCATTATTTCCATAAGTTGCAGTAACATTAGTTTTAATTTTCCATTCTCCAGTTGTACTATCGGTTTCGCCAAATACTGTAGGTGCATAACTTTGACCATCACAATAATGAATATGTGATAAACTGCCATCAAAATAACTTCCTGGACTACTAGCTTGATATCTTCCATGAGCCATAATTTTTTGACCTAAATTCATTGTTGCATTTTGACCAGGATAAGTTGGCGAACTACCATTAGCATTTGTAATTTCTTCAAGCTGACCATTTACATAAAATCTTACTCTATCTGATGCTGTACTTTGTGTAGAATCAAATCTAAAAACGAAATTATACCATCCAGAAGTATCTCTAAAAAGTCTTTTAGTATCAAGATTATATTCATTACTTCCATCCCACCAACTCATTCTTATTTTATTTGCTGTTGTAAAATCGAAACCTAATTTTTGAGCATGGCTTGATGCATTTTCATGCATAAAAAAGTATTGAGTTGAACCTAAACCACCTGCTCTTTTTATCCAATGAGAAAAAGTAAAAGTTTTATCACTTGTCACACTTCCTGTTGCTGCTCTGCTTATATATGTATTAGCCATTAGTTAAATTGTCCTCCTCCCGACGCGCCGTGAGATATTGTAATTGTAAACTGTCTGTCAGC
>CAACVD010001247.1_pt1 | contig 12203 bp, 17 predicted proteins | sample 2381771 | NCBI WGS metagenome assembly CAACVD01 (sample SAMEA5211965, study PRJEB30684) | marine metagenome | biome: Marine; feature: Epipelagic; material: Water | collected 2015-10-15 | depth 15 m | reverse complement strand
TAGGGTCATTACCATCAAAAGGTGCAGGTGCATCATCAAATAAAGCAACACCTCTTCCACTATCAAATTGGTCATATGGGTCCTCTATTTGGTCTATTGTAATGCTTTTGATAAATGAGACATCATAAATAGCTGATAGAGATAGACTTTGATTAAGGGTATAAAAACCTTCATCATCAATATTACTATCTGCACCACCTAAATCAAAATTACCAGAGGCACTATCAAAGTTTCCAGTCACATCATCAAAATCATTTTTAGTATCTAAAACTATAGATGTCGTGCCACTGCTATCAGTTAAAGCTACATCATCATCAAATGTACCTGCGGTAATATCTTCTGTTAATGTTTGAATATTTTTAAAACCCTCTGTGATTTCTGCAATATTAGAGAATATTATTGTTTCATTATTACTTTCATTACCAAGTTTATCTACTGCCTTTATTAAAAATGCACCACTTCTTATATTAGTTGTAATTGATGTACCAGATGTTCTAGGAACTTGTAGCCAATTTACTGATTTATTCCATTGAGCATTTGAAGTCACATTTTGATATCTAATCTCATAGAAAGATATATCTAAATCAATATTAGCATCCCAATTTAATTGCATTTGAGAACTACCAAGCATATTTACAGAGAAGTTTTTTACATCTGTTGGAGGCTCTGTAGCACCTACAATTTTTCTATCAGCAGTAATAAAAGAACTTGATACGCCTAAACTGTTGATTGCTTTGACACGCACATTGTAAGTTCGGTCATCAATAACATTCAGTAATTCATAATTTAAATCATCACCTTGACCAACAACTTTAAAATTTGTTTCTGTATCAAGTTTTGCTTCTACTAAGTATTGACGGACAAAACTATCAGTGCTTGATGTAATATCTATATTTAATCTCGTAATAGTAATACCTTCTGCATATTCTATCAGTTCATCTGATAAGGTAATTGAAGCAGGGGGTTGTACTGTAAAGGGGTCTGGCAAGGTAGTATCTGGCTCAACCGCTACTTCTGTTTGTGTTTCAAAAGTATAAAAACTATCTTGATGCTCTGTTAATGATAAAGAAACAGTGTAATTAGAATTGATTGCTAATCCTGCAACTCTAAAATTCTTAGCTGAAAAACCTGTTAAATCTTCTGTTAATGCAACAATATCACCTACTGCTAAATTCATGGCTTCATAATTTGCAGTCAATGAAACTGCTAGACTATTTCTTGAACGTAATAAAACAAGTTTAGCCATTTCTCTAGCTTGGTAAGGGGAGGTGAATGTAGGTAAATCTATTGCACCTTCTTGAAGAATACCTCCATCTTCACTCAAATAAGTGGAATGATTGGTATCATAAACAATCGTATCACTTTGATAATTCTTTTCAGGATTAATGAATGTAGCTTGAATTTTATTAAACTTAGAATTTTTCTTTTCTGATTGTATTTGTAAACCACCTACAACATTATCTTTATTTAGTGTTAATACTGATGAGCCTGTAGTTTCTACAACAAGTCTATATTTGCCTTGCTGATAAGTTAATAAACCTCTCATACCTCGTAAAAGGTTTTTAACATTATCTATAATTTTATTTGAAGTATCTAGAACAACATTTGTATCTATAAGATTAATTTGTGATGCACCTGAATAGGGAGTTATCTGTGTGGCACATACAGTAGATGCAGTATAGAAACTAGGTATATCTATATTTGCAATCGGAATACCTTTACCAAATCTTGTGTCTGTTAAATAGTTAAGAAGAATAAAAGCAGGATTGGTTGAATATTGATTTGCAGTTTCACTACTACTTCCATCATAAGTAGATATTAATTTACCTTGAACTTTTGCTTGGATTTGAGGAATACCTGTATATTTATCTGCATCCCATTCTATTCTAAATGCAATATAAGCTACTCCAGATAATTTATGATTACTTCCCCAATCACTTAAAGTTGATAATAGACTAGATGCTGATTGGCTATCACCACCAAAAAAAGGTTGAATAGTGATTGTTGTACCAAAGCGACTATCATTAGAAGTTATTTGTGTTCCATCTGCAATAGAGCCACTAAAGGTCACTACATCATCATTAACTTTTATTTGAGTTATATTATTTATTTTGCCTTCACATAATACTAATGCTCCATAAAGATATTGATTATCTGTTCCAGATACCTCTAAAAAGATACGCGTTCCACCAATTAATCTTTCACCATAAACAATAGGGATATGTGCATTATTAGATTGTTTATTAAGTAAAACACCTCTAGCATTTTGGTCAGCTAAATCACTATCAAAATCAGGAACATCAGGAATAGGGATAATCCAAGAAATAATATTGGTAAATACTTGTTGAACGCCTTTAAAAATATCACTGATTGCTTTTCCTATGCCATCAAATAAGCCCATTATTTTCTACCCCATAAAATATCTTGAACTGTTAGTCCTGCAAATTCAAAACCCACATCTGTACTAAAGAATCTTTGTTGGCTTCCGTTATTTGTTTTTCTTCCTGCAGTTCTACTAAAGTCTGCAAAGTGTGAAGTACAATTTAAAACTATTCTGCCTTTTTCAGTATCTATTCTAAAGCTATCTATAAAACCTATTTCATAAGTGAATGTATCTATTAAAGCATCTGAACTATCTAGAAAACCCATATCAACAGTCACTTGGTCATTATTCACTACATTATTTAAAACAATAGAGACAAAGGCACTATCAACTGCAGATAATTCAATTTGAAAGCTAGATACATCAATAGATGAATTTTCACCTTTACCACTAACACCTAATAGGTGTGAACTTGAAGTATAGGTATTAGAATTATGAGTTATGTCTTTATAATGATTAGTTATTCTTTGTGGTGTAGGAAAATTTATTTCTACTAAAGCAATCGTTTTTATATTTTGATTGCCTAACTCTGTGGTTATAGCACTAGATAACCCCCTAGTCATTACAGAGCCTCTATGAAATCAACTTCAAATTTATATAAATCTATATCGTCAGTATTAAATTGTTGAATGTCATTTGTAAGTCTTACAGTAAATGGAACATTGTCATAAGTTATTGTAGCATCATCAGCTAAGTTCTCTCGTAGTGGTGGCTCTATCGTTAATGTAGATGCGTTTCCTGATGGAGTGACATCTTCAACAATCATATAGACTTTGCTATGGCTACCAAATTTAATTAAATCACCTGCCAAAAATGCACCTGCTGAATTATTATGGTGTCCGTCTACTGCTATGGTTGTATCACCTGCAGTATGTGCTCCATTAACTGCAACATTATTTACTTCATGACCTCTAGCACTAGAGATGACAGGTGGAACTATTTGGAATGTTTCTTTTTGACTTCTTTGTTTGATTATAAATGCATAGACAGGAGCAAATTTAGTTCTTCCCATAGGTGCATATGAAGCTGAGAACTTCCACCTTTGACCATCTACTTGAACACTAAACATCTTACCACTGTCAGTAGTAGATGTGATTGTTTTTTGTTCAGAACTAAATCCTAATGCTCTGAATGTTGGTGATGTTGGATATGTGCCACTCATTAAACTAATGCTTCCTTCCCTTGACTGTTAAGTGCATCATTTATCACATTAACAATCGTACTTCTACGTTTAACTAATAAATCATCAAAACCCTCTGTGTCATTAGCATATACATTTACATTGACTGTTGTTTCACCCATTCTACCTATTTTATTGTTGGGTACTATTGTTCCTGCTTGTTGGGGAATGAAAAGTTCAGGTCCTGCCTCACCAACCATTGAAGGACGACCAACTGGAGGTCTACCACCTTTTTCAAATCCTTTAATTTTATTAACCATTCCAATACCTGTTGCTATAACACCTGCCGCTAGGAATGGTCCTAAAACTCCACCTTGTGCTAATGCTTTAGTTCCTGCTTCGTATGTATTTATCAATGCGGTTTTTATAGCCTTCATTTGGAATAATGATTTAGCTTTACCAATAGCGGCAGTCACTGCCTCACCTATTAATGCTTCTACTAATGCTCTTTTTACTGCATCTGAAAAACCTTTCATGTCAAGTTTTCCTGTAATGACAAAATCTGCCATTGTTTTCTTTAAAGAACTAAATGCAGTTTCACCTGCTTTTTGAAACGCATTAAATTGGCTTTTGTTCATAGCATCTTCAAAACCTTGTTTAAATTCACCCAATTTTTCAGTTAAAAAACTAATTTCTTTTGTTGTTTCTTCAACACCAATAGTCACTTCTCTAAAAGGTAAAGAATCTAAAGCATTATTTACCTCTTCTATAAGATAGCCAATATTTTCAAATTCTAATGATGTTGGTTCTAAAGTTTCTTTAAGTGCATTTAATTCATTTTTAAGAATTTTTGCTTCGTTTTGAAGAATCCCAAAATCAGGGTCAGTCACATCAGATAATGATTCTAATTCTGTTGATAATAAATCGACTTCTACCGATAAATCTTCTAAAGATTTTGGTTTTTCAAATGCCTTGAAAAATTCATCTAATTTTCCTGTTGTTTCAGCTATAACAAAACCTGCGGCGGCAAGTAATCCAATAAGATTTTTCATGGCAGTTCTATTGAATGTAAGCATAGCAACTGAGGCTCTACCTATACCAACTGCAAGTGCTAAAAATGCTTTTGATAAACCAAATACTGCGACTGCCATACCTAGTCTTTTAAAAGTTTCAAAGTTCTCAGTGACAAATCTTACCCCATCAGCAAGTGTTGTTATTGCACCTGCTAAACTTTTACCTACTGCTTGTGCTAAAACTTCTATTTGTTTTTCATTCTCAGCAAAAAAAGTATCTAGTGCTTTAAACTCACCTTTTAATTCATCAAAAAATTCTTGTGATACTCTTTTTTGAAATCCAAAATATTTATCCCCTATCATTGATAGAGTTCCTTCAAGTGTTGTTGCTAGGTCTTTAGTGGCATTTGCAAATTGACCATCTCCTGAAAATAATTCTTCAAATCTTGCTATTGTTTCTTCTGCGGTGACTTTTGCACCATTTTGAAATCCTAATAAGGCTCTAACACCTCTTTCTCTAAATAAATCTGCCGCACCAATACCACCTGCAAATGCTCTTTGAATTTGTGATGATGTAGTTTCAAAATCCAATCCTGTGACTGCCGCTACATTACCAGTAATTTCTAAAACTCTTGTAAGGTCTTGTGCATCTTTAGCTACAACCGCTAAATTACCTGATGCTCTAGATATTTGTTCTAGAGAAAATGGAACTCTACCTGCAAAATCGGTAAGACTATCAAAAGCTTCTTTGCCTTCTTCTACTGAGCCAAATAAGAATTTAAAACGAACTTGGAGGCTTTCTACCTCTTTTCCAACATCTACAAAAGATTTAACAACTGCACCTACACCAATGCCTACTAAAGCATTTTTTAGGTTTATTACTGATGCTTTTGTTTGATTTAGATTTCCCTGAACTTGTTTTAATGCTTGTTGGGATTTATCCTTTGCAATAATGTCAATATTCAGTTTTTTTGTCATTATCTTCTTTTACCTTGCATCTTCGCTTTGTTCAATGCTTTTTGTTCTTCTTCGTGTTTGAGATTATAATAAGCTACCCACATAGAATATTCTTCTACTGGCATTTGCATTATTTCGCCAATAGTTTTGTGTAGCTTTTCTGCTAAGAAAAAATGAAATCTAAAATCTGAATCAGAATTTAGTTTTTTTTTACTTCTTTAGTATCTGATACAGTTCCGAGAATTTGACTAGCAACTCTCCCAATAATATCTGGGTCAACAAACTTTTTCATCCTAATCTTGCTTTCTAAATCAAACATTAACTCACCATCTTTTGTTTGTGCCTTTTTTACAATGACATCAATTAAGACAGTTAAGTCATTATCATTAGAGCCTTTAAAGATTTCTGATTTTTCTAAAAGTGTAAATGGTTTAACATAAATGGCATCTTCGCCTGTTAATCCCCATTCTTCTACTTCAATAATTTTAATCTCTTGGTGCTTAAAGTGATTGATAGCACCTTCAAGATAATCTTTTTTGGGCATATAGATTAGACTGTTGTATGTGTGACGCCACCAGTAAATTGAACATTAAATGTTCTACTGATTACACCATCCATTGTCACTGCTACTGATGCACCTGTCACTAAAGCAGTTCCAGTATAATAAGCATCTCCGCTATCTGCACCTTCTGGGTAAAGATTTAATGTGACAGAAGCACCAACATCAAGGCTTTCTTGACCTGATGAATCTGTTTCATCCCAATGGCATTCAATAGTACCAGTGGCATCTTTTCTTAGTGCAATATAGGTTTTTGCAGTATCAGTTAATGATGTATCTTCAACAGTATCGTTAGTTTCGTCAATGTTAAAACCTATTACTTCAGCTACAGTTGCTGATGCAATTTTGACTACTCCTGCGGTTCCGACGTGTGTTGCCATTCGTTTACTCCTTCGTTATTTGTTTCTACCTTTTTTTTAGATTTGGTAGGTTTTTTTTCTGCTTCTAGTTTATAACCATTAGCAAGAAACTTGTCTATATTATTATCCCATACTTCTATGGAATTACCATCTTTGTATAGCTTTACTCTTTTAGCCATTATGCTGTACCTCGTACAAATTCATAAAATACTCTTACCACAATTCTTACTCCACCCAAAGGATATAATGTGCCTTCATCTGAACTAACTTCTACTATTTTTGTTTCTAATGCGTTTCCACTTCTAGTTCTGTCAGCATCTAAAGTTTCTTCTATAACCTCAATTAATTGGTTTCTTTTGGTGTCTAGATTGGTTTCTGTTCCTTTAACATACCCAACTAATACATAATCTATTGTACCACTTCTCTTTCCTGCCGCAGTATCACCTAAAGAAAAATCTTCTCTTACCTCGTCACCTGTGGAAATGTACAATGCAGGAAATTGTGGGTCGGCTAATTCCTCTGGTAAAAATGGTTCACGAGTTATTTTTTTTAATTCAATAGGGGAAGTCACTGCATCTAATACACTAATAATATTGGCGGCTATATTTTCTCTTTTACTCATAATCTCAGTTCTCTTTCTAACACATTAAAGAATATCTTTTCAATGTTTGTTTCTTCTTTTTTACTTATTCTAAAAAAGGGTCGGATAATCTTCTTTTTACCTACACCTGCAACATCATGGAAAAAGGCTTTTCTATTAGCTGATGCTTGTCTAAAAAATAATTGACCTTTACTTGGGGTGACTTTACTTGTTAATGAACTAAACATTTGACCAGTATCAGTCAAATCAACAACACCAGATTGTTTTACTAATCTTCTTTTATATTTAGGTGAATAAGGTTTAAATGCTCTGCCTCTAAAATCTACACCTTTGCTTTGGGTTCGGTCTTTAATAGCCGCAATCTCAAAAGCAGTGGCATTGGCTAAGGCTCTTTTAATAGCTTTAGAAACTTGTTTAGAAACTTTTTGAAGTGATTTACTTACTTGAACAGAATTGTCCTTGATGCGAACACTCGCTACCATTATTTACAGACACATTCACCATTACAAAATTCGCACATTATCTCACCAACCTTAAATGATGTATGGGTTCTTTTTCACTAGCACTAACTGTGTTATCGCCATCTTCATCATATTCAACACCATCTCTTAATACTGCATTAAATTCTTCTGCATATTTGGCTCTATAAAATTCTATTTGTACTTGGAAAGCGTCTTGTCCATCACCACCTTGTGGGTCTTTCCATTTCGTTAGTTGAGGATAAATATATTCTGCTAATGCTTTATAAATAGTGGCTCTTTTAAACTGTGCAGGTGTTAATTTAGAACTATCTAATTCTAGTGTAGTGACTTTGGTAATATCTTTATATCTAACTGTATGGCGATATCTTTCCCACCATTCTTCTCTTACTTGTCTAATAACATCATCTTCTGCAAATTGTAATTGAGTATCAAAATCAGTAATACCATAACCCAGAATATCTGGTTGATAATCTGTCATGTTTGCACTAACTACTGAGAATACTGATGTTGCCGCCATTAATCTTCTTTCTTCTTCCTAGTTCTTTTTGGTGCAGGTTTATCTTCCACTAATTCAAAACCTCTCATTTTCCAATGAATTAAATTTTTTTCATAATCAAATTTTGTTCTGGTGATAATTTTATCGCCTTTTTGTAATTTAACTAATTCCATAATAGTTCCTTTATATATTTAACAGGTGGGGAGTATATCCCCACCCATACTCTATACTACTGAATTGATGAATCAAAGTGTAATTCAACACCATAACTATCGTGCAATTCTCCAACTCCGTACACTGCAGAGGCGACCACCTCATCTGCTCGAAGGCTAGCATCTCGCTGTGTTTCAATTTTGATGTCTTGCATCATAGCGATTGCTAATGCATCCTTATGGAATACTGCACCCTTATAGTCACCTGCATTACCTGTGTTAGACATATTTGAAGTTTCAAATACACTAATACCTGCAATCTGACCTACAAAACCGCTTCTTAATGCTTCGTTCTGTAAATCACCTGCATTTGGGTTTGCAAATGTGTTTGTTAAGTTTGCTTTTAAGTCAAAAGCAATTTTTGGGTGTAATACTGCATAACACTCATTAAGAGGTAAACCCTCTGCTCTTAGTGTTGATGCCGCATTGAAGATAGAAGCTGCTGTAATAGCCGCTGTACCATCACCTAATGTGACTGAAAATCCGTCAAATAATGCGATTAAGTCTTGGTCCATTTTCTTTGCAATACCTTCACCAAATAATCTACCGATATCTGCCGCTACGTTTCTTGGTGCGGAGTTTCTCGCTAAATCAGTTAGTGTAGTCATTACGCCTACTTCTGATGCAGTAATTGTCACTGATGACGGATTAACTGCTGTGTTTGATAAATCAGTTGCTTCATTAACTGCCGCCGCCGCGATAGCTGAGTAAATCGGTACTTCTACGGATTTACCACCACCTGCGATAGTGTAGTTTTTTACCAAGTTCTTCATTATTGATTGCTCTTGAATTACGAACTCAGCTTCAGCAACGATTTCTGTATATAGTTCACTTAACGTTGAACTTGTACTTTCGTTTGCCATTTGTTTTTACCTTTCGTTATTTATTTAGTTTAATTGGAATAACACTGTCTCTAGATTTGCGATACTCAGCGTATGCTTTTCTATCAGCAGGATTACTCATGTCTAAGTCCGAAATGTTTAAAGTCTTATTCGTATTTGACTGACCCACATTGGCTACACTTCCACTTCCTGACGGAGTTGCGCTTTGAAAGTGTGCGTTCTGCGTTAAAAACTCTTGTACTGCCTCATCAACAGTCAATAAGTCACCATCCTTGTTATATCTTGGAGTTCCAGAATTATCAACAACTTCTACTTTCCCATCTTTGTTTAGATGAACATTATTCTTTAGTAGAGATTTGATTTGCTCTGGATTGATGGCTTTATGTTTTGAAGCGGCATTGATTAATTGCTTATCAACTCTTTCATCTCTGAGTTCTGCTTCTAGCTTATTTAGTTTATCATTATATTCTTGAGTTTTCTTTTTGATAACTTCGTCAAACTTACCTCGTTCAAGTTGTTTTTCTTCTTCAGCTTTTCTTCTTTCGTCTATAGCCGCTTTTACATCATCTAATGAACCCACTCCTAATTCATTGAGGATTTTTTGTTCTTGACGATAAAGTCTGTCTTTGACTACCTTGTCAATATCAACTTGTTTTGGTTGAGGTTGTTCTACTGGTTGTTCTTGTTTTACTTCTACATTTTCTGTTGTTGTTGCTTCCACCTGTTCCGTTTTATTCTCGTCAGACATAATATACTCCTTTAGTTAGTATTTATTTAAGAGATATATAAAAAATTTCTATTCTTCAATCAAATTTTCCCATTCAGGGTCATATGGGATAAAAGAATGGCGGCATCTATATCCGCCTCTATTGATAAATGGGTCTGTTCCTGACTTTCCTGCCCATCTAGTAGATGCCCATAAACTATTGGCTTCTTCTTCTGAAAATACTTTATTGAGGTTATTTCTACAAAAAGGTCGTGTAGTCACAATATTCGTTCCTGTATATTTATAATTAGTTATCCCTGCCTCTGCGGCTTTGTACTTAGTAAACTGTCCGTCAAACTGCATTAAACTATCGTGTGCCATTTGACTTGCATATCTTCGCATATTATCACCATAAATATCAGCGGCATATTTAGACTGTAATGTTTCTCTAGCTACAGATACTTGTGCCTTGATACTAGCATTATTTGAGTATCTATTTTTATCTATGAAATCTACTAGGCGATTAATTTCAGTTTCATCACTTCTTTGGTAAACGCCATTTATCTTTGCTCTAATATTTTTTACCATATCTCTAAAGTCTTTGCCTACAATAGCGGATTGATAAACTTCGTTAGCTAGTGTGTCTAGGTATGTGTTTGCAATATCCTCAAACCCACTAAAAGATAAAAACTTTAGTTGGTTAATAACTTCAAGATTAGGTTTCGTTAATGATTTAAACCTTGCAGGGATAGGTAATGGTCTGATGAACTTCTGATATTCTTTGATAATCTCATCATAGTCACTACGAATAATATCATCTACTTCTGATAGATAATTTTCTTCAATTAATTTTTTAAGATTGGGTCTAAGTTGTACTGCTAGTTGTGTGGTTAGCTTTTCACCACCTGCGGTTGACTTGGTTAAGTCAGCGATAATGTCATCTTCTAGTTTTTTAAGTACGCCAATAACTCTTTCTTCGTGAGTATCAATTAATTTGTTGAGGATATCTTGTTTTGCCATTCATCAAATCTTAAAACCTTTTTTCCATGATTGCACTGCCCAATAAGCAGGGGATAGGTTTTTCTGTCCTTTGACTTTGGCTAATATGGGTCTAAATCTAGCCATAAAACTTCTTTGTCGAGCAGGGATATTTTTCTTAATAGATAGGTTAGGGTCGCCAAATCTGACTATCTGAACATTACCTGTAGATTTATTCTTTACATAAACACCAAACTTTTTTGACTTACTTGGGGTTCTGAATGGTTTATTCAGCTTAACTTGACGACCTCTATAAATAGCCATTATTTTTTCTTCCTTTTTTTGTGTGCTGAGTTTTTCATTAATCTACCATCTGGCATATAATGATAACCTCTAGGTGCTTTTTTACGTCTTTTTGCCACTATTTCTTTTTCTTCTTTCTTTTCTTCATCTTCATAGCAGATTTAACTGATTTTGTTTTTCCGTAATGTTTTGGCATTTTACTTTCCTTTCTTTTTCTTTTGTTTCTTTAGAATAGCTTTTTGTAAAGCCATTGGTAGTTTCTTTTGCTTCTTGGTCAGTGCCATTATCTATCCTTTCTTGATAATGTTTAAAACATAATAGTTCTAACATACCATATCTATAATTAAAACCTATACAGGCAAATTTACCACAAAAACATTTCTTCTCACCATGTTGTTGATGTGTCCAGTTATAGAAATCACTAACTGAAACTGTTTTACCTTTTACTTTTTCTTTTTGCGTAAGTCTAAGTCGTGTTTGCGACTACCTCGTAGGAATGAGTTTACTCTACCCATAGCCCATGCCGCCATAGGAACTCTACGACTACCTGCACCCAAAAACGCACCCTGTCCTCTACGATACACTTTGGCTAATGTTCCGTAAGTATATCTCTTAGATGCTTTTGCTTTTCTTTTTAGAGTAGCGACTGTACTAGCTGATAAAGGTTTTCTTCTAACTGCCATTATGCCTTAGTCCTTGAACGCAGTAATGACATGGGGATTCTTTTCCCTGCTTTATACAAAGCTGAAACTCTTTTGATTAATGATGCTCGTCTTGCTCTCTTAGCACCTTTTAGACCTGATAAATATTTCTTGGGTACTTTAGTTTTCTTATCTTTAGGAACTCTACGCTTCTTCAATTTCTTCACCCTCTATTGTTGGTGTTGAAAATTGTCCAATAGTGACTGCCTTTGCGTCTATCTCACCATCTATGGTATTAATTTTTTCATCATCATCTACAACTGCTCTAGCGATTTGTTTATCTACTTCTTTCAAGAAACTATCAGATTGTACGCCAGATGCTTTTGCCATTTGTAGGAACTGTAAGTCGGATGCATAATCTCTAAGGTTGAAACTATCAGGATAAATGATTTCACCATCAAACTCTCTGCCTTGCCATTCAGCAAATAAGTTCCAGATTTGTTCTTCTGCGTTTTGTAAGTAATCAGCTTTCTCAGATAATCTTGCGTTTA
>CAACVD010000022.1_pt1 | contig 12210 bp, 17 predicted proteins | sample 2381771 | NCBI WGS metagenome assembly CAACVD01 (sample SAMEA5211965, study PRJEB30684) | marine metagenome | biome: Marine; feature: Epipelagic; material: Water | collected 2015-10-15 | depth 15 m | reverse complement strand
TCTCTCTCACCATCATGATGGCTTCAGACTGAGAAAACTCTTTAGCAAGCTCTTCCTCCGCGTCCCTCTTTTGGTCTACAAGTTTAAAAAGCTGCCCTCCATTGGCTACATTCTCTGGGTGCAAATCTAAAAACTTCATCAAGTTTGGCTTTTCTTTCGGAACAAGAAGCCTTCCCTCTCTAAAGATAACTGCCTCACGAACTGAATTTTCATTCTGTTCATCTACATACGGAGAGTTTTCGCGAGGGCAGTAGCGAAGATTGCGAATCTTACCAGAATTATCGTCATATATCTGAATTTCTTTTTGACGAAGAATTGTAGCAATACCACCAGTCTTGATGGTTTCGTAAATTCTATTCGTCGGTTTAGAAACTTTTTGACGAATGGCTGGCTTTTTTGCAGCAGCCTTGACAGGAGTTGATTCGACAACAGTTGTCTCTTGGGTCTTTTTAGGGCGTCCCGGAGCCCGGCGTGTTTGTTGTGCCATAATAAATAAAATTAAAGTTTATAAAGTTCATGTAAGTCTCTAGCAAGTCTTGAGGCTGTTGAGTGTCCTATGTCTCTAGTAATCACTCCGAATCTACCAAGGCCCCCCTTAAAAGATGTCGCGGTGTTTGATCCTGCAGATCCAACTTGAAGGATGTTAAGCTCTCCTGATGTTTCTCCATCAACAATAATAGATGACTCAACCCCAAGGCTTTCGAAAACATTAGAAACAAAACTAGCTATAAGTTCTCCTTGATAGTTGTAAACAGATATGTTAAAGTCAGAGTCTCTCCTAATAACAACCACCGAAGGAAGGTCTTTATCGAAGGGAACACTAACCTCGCTAATAGCGGGAAGTCCAAGCCTGTCTTCGTGACGTAATCCAATCAAATTTTTTACCGTAGGTTGCTTAGAAAGAGCTTCTGTTGTTGCGCTAAATCCTACAGTCTCTCCCGAGGAGCTACCATAAAGAACACCGTTTCTCCCCTCTGACCCATCTGCGGCGCTCGTAAATACGGCATATACTGTGTAGTCACCTTTTACTTTAAGGGCATTTGCTAATACAGCGTGTGAATCAGACAAGAATGATACTGGATTTGTGTTGAATCCATTAGTAGCACTTCCCGTCCCCTCAGTAATAGATCCAACCACACTAGAGACGTCTACGTTATATGTTGATCCACCTGTTCCTTGGTTTGCCCAAGCAGTCAGTGCACCACTATAGGTAGCGTCTCTACAGTCTAAATCAAGGATAGGCTTGTTGTCGACATCTCCAAAGTCGATATCTCCAACTATGGACGCAGTAGAAGCTGTAAACCCATTGTCTACTATTCTGCTTTCAACACCTGTGACTCTGTTGACAGGGTTTGACTTCACAAAGGCCTTGATGTTGTTTCCGTATCTACCAAACGTAGGGGATGCGGTTGCATCAAAAATAAGAAATGGATTGCTGGTCTTTGAGGTTGAAAAGACTGAAATGCTTTTCATAAGCTCTACTTCCTGTCCTTCCTCACACGAGACTGTCACAAAAGATCTCTGAAGAGATTCTCCAGTAGACAGGTTGTTATCCTCATACGGAGAGACGTCTTTTAAAAAGATGTTTACGCTCCCCAAGGATGCTGTCATATATGAAATACCATCAATGGGTGTTGAGATAACCTCGATACCCGATCCATCATCTGACAAGAAAGACCCTGAGGGGGTTATGTCTTTCAATTTAAATATGATGAATTTATTCATACTGCAAATATAAGGGAAAAGAAAAAGGCCCCGCAGGGCCTATTTCAAATATCAGTATGTATCAAGAGATGTATCCACCAACGTTACCAGCAGCAACAGCGATGTCGTCTGCAGCAATAAGGCCACCAGCACCGATGATTCTTACTTGCCAGTTAGTGGCAGATGAAGAAGTGCATTCAATCACATCACCAATTTTGTAATGTGATGCATTCAACTTCACCATAGTATTATTTGTACCATTCACACCTGTAGCCGTACTTGCAGTCTCAACCACAGCACCCGCCTCAATAGCGAAGTACGTGATGTTAACTGTAGCGGGCACAGCAGAGGAAATGCCAAGAAGCTTGTTAACTACTGCAGCGTTCTGAGGTACAATCTTAATCTTCTCACCAATCTGTCTAGGTGCAGGAAGCTGGAAGGTTACATTGTTGGCCCCGTCAGTAGCACCAGCGATGCCTGTATCGGTTCCAAAAAAGTATTCCTTACCAGACTCAAGCACATGGATAGATGTAGTATCTGAAGCAATGTTAGCAAGAGCTACAGTGTTGTAGCTGTTTACTGCTCCTCTAGCTTCAATGTCTCCACCTACCTTTAACTCACCTCTTACGATTAGTTCTTCTCTAAATGCCATGATGTTTTATATTAACCGATTGAAGCTGTTCCTTGAAGTCCAACACATCTCCAGCCATCTTCGAAGAACATGCATTGAGCAGAGTCTCCATCAGCAGGAAAGGTGATCACATTGAAAGATGCACCACCAGCTGCCGTAGAGAACGTAACAGTAGCGTCGGCTGTAGAATCAGTGCAAAGAAAGTTTACAAAGGTTCCAACTTTTGCAGCATCATTTAAAACCAAATCAACGTCAGTAGCAAGATTCACATGGCTAGAAATCACATCGTAGGATGCGTTTGTAGCAGGAGTGTCAGGATTGGCGTCGAAGTAAAGGGGAAGAATTCTGTTTGCCATATTTTCAAAGTTTATGAAGTTGGGGGAAAGGCCGAAGCCCCTCCCCCTCCCTCAGTTAAGATTAAAAGCTGAGCAACACGTGTTGGTTGGCAGCACGGGTAATCAACGCAATCTCAGAGCGGTAGTGGAACGTAGCAACGTCCTTACCATCGTCTCCGTTATTCGTGTGACCCAAGACGCCACCACCAGTCACCCAGTGCTCCATCTCGCGAGAGTAGCCGTTAGACTCCTTGTAGTTCATCTCCAATGCTGGAGCTCTTACGCCAGTGCGAGCATCAGCAACGGTAGCCAAAGGAACCATAGCTCCTGTAACACCACCAGTGCTAACAGCACCAAGCAAAGTAGGATCATTCAACAGTCTCCAGTCATGCTTGTGGAAAGTGTATCCACCACGAGTAAAGCTCTTGAAGCCCAACTGAACCGCCATGTCAGCATCGTTGTTAAACGCACCGAACTGTCCGGGCAAACCAGCAGTAACCTGCGTAGCAACACCAGCAGCCAACATGTCGTCGATAGCCAAAGACTGCTTTCTGTTCAAGTACATAGCGTACTCAGAAGGAGCGCCCTGACGATCAAGCTCAGTCAAGATCAAATCAAACTCAGTGAAAGTGTTGAGAGGATCAGTGCCAGTAGCAGTGACTTTAATTCCTCTAGCATCGAGAGCAGCGAAGTATCCTTCAGAACCAGCAATTTCACCCAAAGCTCCACCTCCGTCAGCCAACTCACCAAACAGCATCATCATTTCCCGACGATCCATAAAGCGCTTACGAGCTTCCTGCTCACCGTGCATGAACCAACGGTAATCACCGTTACCGGTATTGATGTATCCAATGTTTGTGGCCTGTGAACCGTTAACCTCAAAACGATCCTTAACGATCATGTAAGGCTGTCTGTAACGCTTAGGAGTAGTCTCGATAAACGTTTCAGGCTGATTCTCTCCCTGTGGGTGCATGTTACCCAAGGTGATGAACTCCTCGTCTGCTTGAATGTTGACAGTAACGTTTTCACCGTCGAGGGTGGTGATATCAAAAGTCGTTCTGTCAGCAGCGACGTTATCTACGATAAACTTGGTAGCACTCGCAGTGTGCATAATGACGTCATACTTGTTTGGCGTCTGCTCTACTGGGGTAGAAGCACTACTAGGATCAACAGCCAAGCCGTTTGCAGATGCTGCACCTGAAATGTTTGCTCCAGTTTCAACAACCAACTTCTGGTGACGACGAGCTTCTTCAAAGTATTCAACTTGATCGGCAGAACCGCCGCTGTTGACAGCTCCTGTCATCTGAAGAAATCCAGTGATACCCTGTTCACCGTAAGTCTTAATCAAAAGCTCACGAACGTCAGGCTTGTTAAACTCGCCCTTATTAGCGAGGAAATCCCCTACAGCCTGATATTTTCTGGGGTCTTTAGCTACCGTACTTGCGGTATTATGTTCCAATGCGGAACTAGCAACTGTTGCCATAATATTTAGATGTTAAATCTCATACCTGATTTGCCGAGCATAATTTGTTTTAGTTGATCGACAACAGGATCAGAATCGTTGTTATTTGTTTGTTGTTGTGGGGTGCTAGCCTGAACATTAGCAGCCTTTTCAACAATACCGCGTTGACCATCACTGAGGCCCTGTCTGTAAATAGACTGAGCAATCTGATCAATGTTGTCAATCAAAGCGCGGTGTGAAGAAAGGGTGTCAATGTCCCAACTACCATCATCCCGAATGTAAGGATCGAAGTAATCGTCGAGACGAGCATTCTTATCCTTGAGTTGTGACTTATAGTTGTCCTCCAACCCGAACGTAAAGGTCTGATCTTGACCGAGATCAAATTCCAATCCAGTCAATGAATCAACCTCGCGGCTCATGTTGGCGATCCACTCATCGTCAACGACAGACTGTGGCTCTTCGAATTGCTGCTCAAACTCTGGGGCGGTATAGGTCTCTCTCAGATCCGTGATACGCTTACGAGATTCGGCAGCATCAATCTTGAGCTGCAGTTGTGAAAGCTGAATCTCTTCTTCCGAATGGACATCGGGATTCAGTTTGTATTTGCTCTGCATGAGAAGGTCGATCTCTTGTCCGCTGAGATCTTTGTACTCCGTAGCCATGCTCACTCGAACCGCCATAACGTCATCCATCTCGGTTGGGTTAAGGGATTGATATGTGAACCAGTCTTGCGGAGAACGTCCAGTCTCTTGAACGAACTTAGCGATAGCTTCGACCCTCTCGTCGAGCGGGTTTGCAGGCTCCGTAATGGGCGACAAGTCGTCAAAAGAAGTGATGTCGCGTCCGAGCCTCTCGCTCAGAAAACTCATCACAGCACCTTCAATCTCTTGATCGCTGTAGTCTGCAGTTTCTGTTTCCTGCACCTGAGGTTCAGATGCAGTTTCAAATGTTTCTTGTGTAGGTTGTACAGGAGCAGCCTCAGGGTCAACGTAAGGAGTTTCCTGAGCAGGAGCCTCTTGCGTTTCTACTGGGGCTGATTCTTGAGTAGATGCTTCCTCAACAGGAGCCTCTTGTACAGGTGCGTCAGGCTGAGTCATGCTAGCCTGAAGATCTTCAGCGGTGTTGAAAATTTCAAACGTACCGCCTTCTGTGGGATTGTTATCCTCCATTTAATTAAATTATTGATTTGTATTCTTATCCGAAGTAGCAGATGATTCCGCCGTCAGCGTCAGCGTCAATGGTTGCTGATTCCCATCTGCCGTAAATCGTAAGACCCTTTGGGAAAGAAGTATGTGTACCAGTTGTGCTTATGACCTGACCACCTGAAGCTGCATTACCCTTTTCGTTAGCAGCATCACCAAAAGATTTGCCTGATGTTCCGTTCTCAGGAGAAAGCTCAACAAACGTGGTGTCAGCCAAAAACTGAATGGCAACGATAACCATACCTGTAGGAGGTATGATCTGAGTGTTGGTATTTGTAAACGAACACCCAAGCTGTCCGAAAGCAACTTGGTTTGCTGTAGCTGGGTTAGAAAGATTTGCCATAGTCTAATATTTTATGAGAGCGTTACTGCTGAGCTGTCCAATCCAAACACTGCGTACTCAACCATCTGATCAACATCAGTTCCAAAAGCCTTCAGCGTCTGAGCGCTGTTGACAGGAATAAATGCGAACTCTCCTCCACCGAGCTTAACGACAGTAGGGTCGTCACTAGAGCTGTCAGCAAAGATTGAAATGTACTTTTCTTTCTCTGACGCAAGGTTCTTGATGTACAGGTAGGCGTTAGACAATTTGTCGTTAGCCTTGTAAATCATAACAGGGTCTGAATCTGCTGATGTACCAAGAATCTTAGCGCGCTGAACAGTTCCAGAGTCGGCATTAACAGTCATGTTCGCTCCAATGTTAATCGGAGTCGGCATAACCGTTGTAGAGGAAAGACTAATCGTAGCCCTTACCGTAGCCATTACGCTTCGTAAATAACGAGGAACTCAACAGTCATGTTGACTGCAGAAGTATCAATGTCGATGTCGTTTTCGCCGTCGTAAGGAATAAACATAAAGTCTCCAGCGTAGAGAAAACCAAGAGAAAGGTTAGATGCTCCGAGCTCAACCTTCACAAACTCAGAAGCTGTTGTCGAAGTATTCTTGATGTAGACTTTGTGAGCCTTACCTGCGGTGTAATCTGCAGCGGCGATCAAGGTTGTATTAGCCTGTTGCTGCGCAAAGAATTTACGTGCAACACCAGTGGTCTGATCCAGACCAGTAGCAGTGCCCGCTTTTGTAAGTTGAGTGGTGGTACTCAGAGAAAGAGCATCTCCAGTCAAGTCTCCGCTAGAAAGCGTGAGTGTTGCTGTTGTAGTAGCCATTATTTATTTTGTTGTGTTTGGTTTTGCAAATATATCACTTTTTCTTTTTGCGTTTACCTGCTGCAATTTTCTTTGCCTCACGCTTTCCGAAAGCGGACTTCACCCTAGCAGCAGCCCATTGGTGCTGAGTAACATTCGGTCTGTTACCACCACTCATGTAGGCAGCAAGGCCTCTATCATACACTTCTTTTTGTGCAGCAGACAGACCAGCTCTAAAGCTTCCACCTTTCTTTAAAACTTTCATTACATTCCGAGCATTTTCTTGGCTTTAGCTCTTTGCTTGGGGTCCTTCATAAGAGCCCCCAAAAGGCTACCACCATCTTTGAAGACTTTACCTCCATACATAAACATTGGCATGTCTTTCTTTTTCATCATGCCGCCTCCGGGCATTTTTTTCATCATACCACCTCCGGGCATTTTGACGACTGGCTTACCGCCCATCTTCATAACCTTGGGCTTCTTCTTTTTTGAATGATACATAGTTTAGATTTTATCACGTTGTTTCATAAGTTTCTTTAGTCTAGCAGCTACCGCAGGAGGGAAGCCTTTCTTTTTTCTTTTAGCTTTGGTTCCACGATGCTTCTTGTAGATGTTCGCAATTTCAGCCATAAGCTGCTTTCGCTTTCCTACATCCTTACTGCCAGCCGTATATTTCTTGTTGAACTTCATTATCCTTTGGGATGATTCACAAGTTTAAACTTGGCTTTTGCAAATGCTTTATCGTGAGGCTTATAGTCTCCTTTCATAAGAAAGTATCTTCCACCCTCTTGCATCCAATGAAACCCTTTGGGTGGATCAACAGAAACAGTCTTCTGAGAAATCTTGAGCTTACCGCCCTTGTTGTACTTTACAGTATTCATTACCACTTTACTTTGTTGGCCCAGAAAGCTGCACTCATCTTTCCCTTAGCAATATTCTTTCTATGGCGAGCCTTAAATGATGCACGCTTCTTTTTCATCTTCTGGCCCTCTCCAGCTTTTGGTTTACCCGCTGTCTTTGCTCCTTGCTGTCCAAATCGAATCGTCTTGACTTTATCACCAACTTTAGCCACAACGATGTGTGACTTCTTAGGGTGACCGGGAGTTCTCTTGGGTTTGTTAAAGCCACTAACTCCAGCTCTTTTTAGTCGAGGATCCTTTTTGGATTTCATAGTGCAAATATAATCAATCGACTGTATTGACTTTTCCTATGCTTGTCGTAGCTACAGTGTTGACTTTTGCGATGCTTCCAGAGGCTACACCACTTACCTTGTGGCTGTATCCAGAAGCTGCCTCGGTATATGTCAATGTTATAGTAGTGCCAAAATCAATCCCAGAAGAAACAGTGCCACTAGTATTGGCTGTGTTCTGAAAATCAGAATCATGTTCTATGATGGCTACCGTAAGGTTGTTATTAGAACCTATGTGATTAAGACCATCGGAATTTAAGGGTATGCTATTTGACCCTGTGCTCCAAGAAGTAATCTCTGATGAAAATGGGAAGCTGTATGCTATGCTAGAAAAAAACTCTGATGCTGCTAAAGCAGTACTCCCATCAGCGCCCATTGCATTGCTCTTAACAACTATAATATCTGCACTAGTCTGACTGTTTCCAGCAATGTTTATAGACGCATCTTGAGGTGTTGATGATACGCTGCTTACATCAAAATGAATAAATACTCTTCTAATCTTATGGGTTCCACCCCCTCTACCTGAAGAGAAAAAATGGTTTATAGCATTTGCATCAGTGTTAGATGGATTATCAGAAACACTTTCAGCATTACCCTCACGAGCCGTAGTAAAAGAAGAGTTTCCAAAACCTATGGCGCTACCTACCCTATTTGCGTTAATCGTTGGCATTACGCACTAACCTCTACAAACGCTCCGTCTGGATTAAACCAGATCTGACCGTTAGTTGCATCTAGGCAATACCCAACAACTCTCACAATGTCTCCGTTACCCGAAGGGGCAGTAGCCGTTATATCTCCAGCTGTTGTAGAAACAAATAGCACATCCCCAACACTTCCGGGGTCGTGATCAATGGTTACCATTCCGCGAAGCAACACACCATTTGTATCAGATGCCGCACCCAAAGCGATTCCAAGCAACCCATCACAGGTTGAGGCCGCGTCAGCATCAGCAAGCTCCCAAGTGCCGTCAGACTTATAGTGGTACAAGGCGCCAGTTGTCATAGAGGTAGTACCACCTATGTAAACAACATCTCCGTTAGAGTCTCCATCAGTGTTGCTAGTCTTTGTAAACTTCCTGTTGTCAATAACATCGCCTACCGTGTCAAACGATAAGTTGCCACTACCATCAGTCTTTAGAACTTGGTTGGCACTTCCGTCAGCAGCAGGGAGAATAAAGTCTACATTCGACGCAACCACTGTTGGCGCCTGAATAGAGATGTAATGGCTGTTGTCGTTGTCGTAGATAATGAACTCCCCCTGAGTCCCCCCAACTGTTTTTAGTTCAAGGATTCCAAATAAGTCAGGATTGTTTTGTTCAACAACAGTTGCCCAAGACAGAGTGCCTAAGCCGTTTGTACTAAGCACCTGTCCACTAGACCCTGCTCCATCAGGCAAAACAAGTGTTGTGTCTGCAGTTACAGATAGAGGGGCTTCAATAGCGATAAAGTGCTGGGGGCTTAGAATGCTGGTTTCATACAGTTTGATTTGACCAGTTGTTACTCCACCAGTTCCGTCAAAACGAATGTCATCAGATCTTAGTATGATTGCACCCGTACCATCAGGGTCAATCGTAATGTTTCCACCAGAAGCAGAGACAATACTGTTTCCGTTTACATCAAGATTGCCACCGAGCTGAGGGCTAGAATCATTAGCAACCTCTGTGCCAGTCATGTCATCTACAACAAGATCTATCGTGCCGTCGCCGTCTTCATACGTCGCAGCAACACGAGTCTCAGTATTACCAGTAAACATCGCTCCAACAATGTCTTGAACCTGCTCAGTGCTAAGCTGAGTGTTCGTGTCAGTAGACGCTATGGTTACAGTATCACTTGAAGCATTGGTTGTTACAGTAACGTTAGATCCTGCAGCAATAGTTAATGTATCATCAGTTGCATCAGCCACAACATTATCTTGACCAGCAACAGAGATAGTGGTAAACGCATTTGGTGATGTACCATCAGACCCAGCAGGTCCCTGTGCTCCAGTAGCTCCCTGAGCTCCAGTAGCTCCTGTAGCACCAGTAGCTCCAGTAGCTCCCGTAGCTCCAGTAGGCCCCTGAGGACCTGTGGCGCCTGTTGCTCCAGCAGCTCCAGTATCACCCTTGTCGCCCTTAGGTCCCTTCTCTGTAACAGAAATAGATGGCGCAGCAGAAACAGATACGTCTACAGACGTAGATGCAGATACTGTTACATCAACAGAAGTGGCGTCATTAACAGTTACAGAAACATCGCTCATTATCTAGCGCTCGTTTCTATTGCTTCAGAGATATCTTCTTTCACAACAAAGTTTCCAAATAAAACAGTCCTGTGAGTATCAAGTCCTCCGGTAGTGCTTGGCTTGATATATTGAATATCGTACACATAGCTTCCAGAAGGAATAGATCTCATAACCTTAGCTGAAGCTTGAATGGTTGCATTACCACTGTCATCCACAGCAACTGGTTCAAAGTTGTTTTCAGAGCCAGCTCTATCTACTGCTTTATCCCCTATATCTTGAGTACCCAGAATCAAGCCACCCTTACCTCTAGATGATCTACCCCCCACAGAAGTTGCAGGTTGCCTAACTTGAACAATAAATCTGTATTTGTCTGTAGTTAATGGAAGGGCAGTACCTGAAGAATCTTTTAAGGTAATAGTTAAGGAAAACGTATCACCTCTTTTGCAGGTAATGTCCAGCTTGGACGATTCGTCAAGATTTACTTTACTCGTTGCCATTATTGAAACATATTCATGAATGATGTGGACTGCTCTTGCATTTCTTCACGCTTTCCTTTACGCTGTGAAATTAGTTGCGATTGCTTCACTGCTTGTTTATCAACTCTTTCATCCTTGCGATCTTCCTTAAGGACTTCAAGTTTTTCTTTGAACTCTTGGTCTTCGGTCTTGAATCCAAGGGTGGCTTGAGCTCTAATCATTTCGATTTGCTTGCGCATCTCGTGCTCTATCTGCATGCGCTGAAGCTCCAACTGACTCTTCATCTGCTCCATCTGCATGTCTATCTGAGCTTTCATTTGCATCTCTTGCTGTTTTGCTTGAGACGAAGCGGCGGCTGACTGCTGAGCTACTTGAGCTTGCATAGCTGAGTTTTGCTGAGCCTGTTCTTGGAGTCGCTTCATTCGTTTGTTGCGACGAACAATAAGAAGTCTTTCTGCTTGATTAACGTCACGCATGTTTCTAACAGCAATCGCGTCTTCAAGGTCAATCTCTTTTTGTCCCAAGGCCATTTGAATATTTTGCTCAAGGTACATGCGGTCTTTATCCTCCATGTCCTTTACGACCTGAACCCCAAAGTTGTACATGGGCAAGTCACCAAAGCTGCTAAGAACCTTCATGTTGCTTTCGCCAATAGCATTGGTGTAGGCTTTATATATGGGAGTATCCTGAGGAAGGATCTGAAGACACTTGACAATGTCTTCACAAACCTTCTTGTAGATAACCATAGCAGCATTGGTGATATCATAGATGGCATTGTTGCCAGCTGCAATAGCATTCTGCTGAACGCCAACCAACGTGTCTCCCTTGGGGGTAGAGGCATCCATCATCTCGTTGATTCCCGTGACGTCACGGATCATACGCAAGTAGTGGTTGTACAGACTCACCAACTCGTTGATGTTGCGAATATGATTGTCAATCGTTCTGACAGGTGGGTTTTGAAATCCACCCTCTGGATTCTTACTTCTGTAATAGAAAACACCAGTTTGCTCGTAGATGTCGTGAAGCTCCAGAGGCTGAAGCTCACCACCTTTTCCAAGCTGTACATTTTCTAGTCCTTCAATGTCAATGATCAACCCATCTGGCTTAGCCTTGGCTAGCGCCTGCTGAAGCTTGAGGTGTGTGATCTGCAACATATCGGCAAAGCCAACACATCCGTCAATCAAAGACTTAGGAATCATACGCCTAATGTTCGTGGAAATGCACGAGTAAGACATACGGGCCTTAGAGATATCATGAAGGTTCTTTGGAACATTGCTTTTCATGCCGTAGTCAAACAACATGTCACAACCCATAATATATGTGCCACCGTATACGGTTTGAATCTCTAGCTTGTGTGGCTTACGAGAGAAAACAGAGTTCTTTTTTTCTTTGTATGAATATCCTTCATAAAAGAATCCTCTGTTCCCGTACTTGTTTTCTTTCTCCTCAAAGTAGATGCAGTCAGTAGAGACAAATTCAAACTCAAGAATGTCAACCATGAACTCATCGTATCCGTACATAGTCTTGTTCAAAGACCTATCATACTGCGTGTCGTTGATCTTTGATTTATCATAACCGCTCTTGTTTGCTATTGTAGTAGCAATCTTCTTGAAATCTTCTTCATTGAGAGAATCTGCGGCAAGTCGCTTTAGCTCACTAATGCTTACCTGTTTAATGTGACCTGCATATTGCAAGTCGTTCATTCCCGGGTCTTCTGTATAGCTATGAATAAAGTTGATGGGATCCACGTACTCCTCGCGAATCCCGTAACTTGGATCATTGCTTCTCTTGACAACGCCCATCCCCAAAGAGACGAGATCATTAACGACTCTTCTAAAGATGCCGTCATTAA
>CAACVD010001245.1_pt1 | contig 12213 bp, 15 predicted proteins | sample 2381771 | NCBI WGS metagenome assembly CAACVD01 (sample SAMEA5211965, study PRJEB30684) | marine metagenome | biome: Marine; feature: Epipelagic; material: Water | collected 2015-10-15 | depth 15 m | reverse complement strand
CTATGTTCACTACCAGTATCTGCCTGGACTTGGTTGCCGCATACTCTTTGTCTGACAAAGCCTTGATCGCTTTCTTAGGGAGGTATCTTTCTCCCGTAGCTTTTTTACCCTGAGTGCTTGGTTTGCCAGATTTGGTTTGCCACTCTTGTTTAGTCCACTTCTTGAGCGACTTTTGAGATTTTTTCAGGGCCATAAAAGTTACTCGTCATAATTCAACGTCAGCTCCTCTCCCCTCTCAATGTTACGAGAAGAGAAAAGACTGTACACAAAATAATCATCCCACTCTTGGGTGAGGGTCAAATAACAGTTCGGATCTTCTGAGTGATTAACAAAACCGCCCAGGGGCGTTCTTATGTAACCGAGAATCATTGGCACCTTGATATGGGTTTCTCCCAAATCAAAGCCCTCTTCAATATCATCCACAGCAAAAACGCCAAGACCTTCTATTTCACTGGCAGATATCGTCAAGCTATCAGGTAGCGGCTTATAATAAAAACGGTTGTATCTTAGACCCACTAGTCTTTATAACCACCGCCAGCTTTTTTATAAGCAGAGGCTAGCATTTGCGCTTTTCTTCCTGACCATTGGCCTGGCTTTCCGCCCTTGCCGCCAGCCTTTATTCGATTGAATAAACGCTTACGCATCCCAGGCTTGGTATAATTTCCAGCCTCGTTGACGCGAGACTTGGACTTTTTAGTCTTGCCGCCTTTCTTGTAATACTGTCTCATCAGCCGTAGTTCTTCTTCAGTTTCAGCACGACAGAGTAAGTATCGCCACTACTCGCGTTTGTGGTGGTGAAAAGAAGATCACCCGTCTTGCCAGAGGCAGCGGCAGTGTTGGGAAGACCTACAAACTCAGAAAAGTCGAGCGTGTCGCCATAGTCGGCAATTAGCTCCCACGCCAAAACATTGGTGGTTGCATCGCAAAAAATCTGCACACCCATGCCCTTGGTCGTGTACCAGATGCATTCGATGTTGACGCTGGTACAGGCACCCTTACCTGCTGGGTCTGAACTCAGCGCAGATACGTCCACCTTGGCTACAGCCGACTCACCGGAGCCATCACTGACATTGGTGAAGTGCATAACTGCCGTGCGAGGGCCATCTTCAATAATCTTGGTTGTGACTACATCAGCCATCTTGTCCTCCAGATAAAGGGGGCCATGCCCCCGTCAGTTTATGATGCGTCTGAAGTGGTAGAGATACCGAAAAACTTGAGGACAATAACTGTGTCACCACCTGGATCGCCAGAAAGCACTAGCTCTACCTCATCGGCAGTTTCTGTAGCCGCAGTGGTTGTGCCACCGGACATTCCAAGAACGCCATTGCAGGGGAAATAACCCTTGAAACCTGTAGAGTTGACAGCGGCAGAAATGCCATCGACAAAACCATCAGTGTCTGCGTCCGTGCCAATGTCGTTAAGGTTGACGGAGTTTGAGGCGGCAGTGGTAACAGCGACCAATACGCCCATAGGGATGAAGTTTGAGGGGATACCAATAGCGGCTTCTTTACCTGTCGTTGCACCGTTAGCTACGGTAATCGTAGTCTCGTAGTTGGAGAGCGTCATGGTGCCAGTAATAGCGCCAGTGGTGGAGTTTTTGGTGATATCTTTGAACCCGTTTTCAGAACGGACGGGGCCGCTGAATGTAGAATTAGCCATGTGATTCTCCTGTCGTGGCTAGTGTCTAATGTTCCATGTGGAACAGTTAGTCAGGGAAAAAGGGGGGCAAAGCCCCCCGATGTTTTAGGAAGTTCCAGGCGAGCCGTAAATTCCTAGTGGGTCAGATACTCCGAAAGAGTAACGAGCGCGAGCTTTGTAGCGCACGTTTCCTGTGTCAAAGTCTCCGTCCATTGAAGTTTCAAGCGCGGTGCGCTCAAAGTGCTTCATGCCGTTCGGTACATCGGTAATCAAGAAGAAGGCATTGGTGTCAGTCAGGAAGTGATTGACAGAGTAGCCTTCTGGGATTGACCCGTTGTTGCGAAGGGCGTTGATGTCGTTGTCAGATGTTCCGACTCGACCCTCAGTTTCGAGCAAGCGAGTTGCCACAAACTGAAGTGCGGGGGGAACAATCAAACGACGAGGCCGTGCCGCGATCAGCAATCCACGCTCATCGGTAAATGCCGCAATGTTAATCACAGCATCTTCCAGTGAGGTTTCATTTAGATCAGCCGCAGTGGTAGGACGGTTGGAGTTGGTTCCACCGTTTACCAACGGGTGAGCCGTGCTGAACAGCGTAACGCCGTCACCAGATTGGAAGGTGTTGAAACCGTTGTTCAACGGATTCGCTGACTTCACTTGCTTGGTATGCGCCATAGCGCGAGCCAATGCTTTGGTGTAGCGAGCAGAGAGAGAATCATAAAGATTATCCTCCATCGCCTCTTCAGTAATACTGAAGCCAAGAGCAATCGTCTCATGGTTATACCTAGCGGTGAACGACTCTTGCGCCGAGTCATAGCTGATGGCAGAGCCTTCAGCCTTGACAGGTGCAGCACCAAAGCCAGACAGCTTCACCTCTTCCTCAAACGAACGATCCGATGCTTCAGTTTCGTAAATCATCGTATGTTCGTCATCGTACCGCTCATACTCAAGCCCAAATAACGCATTAAGGCCAGGGAGCAGTTCTTTCAACATTTGTGCGCGTGAAATAGCCATTTCCTAAGTCTCCTTAAACGCCGAGCTTGGTTTCGTAGGCATGGCTAAGTGGAAGGTACGTCACAATACAGTCGGTGAAAGCATCACCTACCGTACTCTTAGGCCCATCCACGAAGTCCACAATACGAAGCGGAAGCGTGTTGGTAGTTGCGATGGAGCCACCGTCAAGAGCATTCTTGCTCCTTCCGATAGCAGTTGAGCCAGCAGTGCTGACAGCCGAAACATTGTTGCCCAGACCTGTCTGAGCTATTGCCTCATCTGCCTGCATCTGGAACAACAGCTTGGGATCATCCACGACATAAGCCATGATGTCATCCGCCGCTGTTGACGCAGGGAAATACTGGTTGAAAGTCAGTTGACCAGTACCTGGATCAGTGTAAGAAACGCCGACAAAGATGCCGACAGTTCCTGCCACGACAGCAGTGGTAACCGCCGCCTTTTCCAAAGTACCAGTAGCAACCAGCTTGACGAAATCGCCATAAAAGATGTCCGTTGCATACGCATTGGCAATCTTGATATGGCGCACTTTTCCGGTGAAAGAACCAGAAGCACTGAGAGTGCCTACGGGTTCTGCACCCATCGGAGTAGCTACTGTAGCCATTTTAAGTCTCCATACTTAAAGTTAAAGCCCAAGCTCTCCGGTAAACCGGAATTAACTTGAACCAAAGGTAGTCCGAGTTTTCCGTTCAGGAGCCAGAACGGGCATTCGGGGATCGTTTTGCTTTAAGAAGTTGTTGTCTACAGACTCCATCTGACTATCGGCTACTTGCTGATAATGAGCTTCCCTCTTCCTTAAAACCTCCTGTGGAGCTTTACAAAGAAGAAGACCGCCTATTTCGATATTACCGACAAAGCGGGAATCGATATCAGACATTACCTCTAGCTCTGGATGATCCTCTGACTTGCAAGGAACCCATCCCTCCCTAAACTTCTGGGAGACATTTGTATTATCCGCGTGGCCTAGTGTGCTGGTGCGTACCCAACGAAACTCATATCCGTCTTGCGGAGCAGGAGTCGGTAGTACGGAGGCCGGTATCCACGAATCACTGGGTCTTGCTTCAACCTCACGAGAGTCTAACTCTCTATCCATGCGCTGTTCAGACATTACAAATTCTCCCTTGCGAGTTGTCTGGCATATTGTTCAGCGGTTAGTCCCAACCGCTTTCTGAGATTATCCTGAGAGCGAGTCAGTCTAATCTTGCGCGGCATCGCACCATTATTCCTAGAGGAAGGTGCAACGACCACGGATGGGCTTTTGGCAGACCTGGAGGGCTCGATAACCGTTTCAATGGTTTCTGGCTCGCCATCTCTGTTTTGAAAGTACTCTGGAAACTTGCCCCTCATTTCCGAATCTATTTTTTCAAAATACTCATCTGAGCGAGGATCATACCCTTGCTCTTCTACCAGCTCCTCATGGAGCCCATAAGCAAACCCCGACATACGCCGGTTTTGCCCAAACCAATCCTTGTTTTTTTCTGTCCACTCCGCAGACTTTTCATCCATCTGAACTGGAGGCTGTTGTTGCGGTGGTGGCTGTACCGCTTGACGCTGTGGAGCCGGCTGTTGCGCTGCCTGTTGGTGCTGGCGCTGCGCGGCTACCTGATTAAACTGATAATCAGCAGAGTTTAAACCGGCTTGAGAATTAATCAGCTCCTGTTGAGCTTCAATAATCTTGTCGGTGTTTCCCTCTTCATACGCCTGGCGATATTTATTTTGAGCTTGCTGTACCTGTAAAGCAGCTCGCTCTCGAATCTGATGAACAAGATGGCGCTCTCCCTCCTCAATAATCGCATGATATTTACGATTATCTTCTGAATAGATTTTGGCCACCCTAACCGCTTCTTCACGCTCTCTCTCAGCGGCTTCAGCGCGTCTGCGCTCCTCATTTTTTTGAAAACTGAGCTTCTTGATGCGATCCTGTACGCCTTTGCTGTAGTTTTGGTACTCTTCTTCATCGACAGAATCCTCCCTTTGAGCTTTATTCGCAGGAGCCCTGCGATCCTCTGGGGGTCTATCATCTACAACTTCTACGTCTACATCACTATCAGGGCCAGTAATTGTAGTTTTTACACCGAAAAACTTATCCTCACTGGATGTTTCTTGAGCTGCCGCTTGATCTTCACTCATATCTTCTCAATCCCCCTTGGGTCTTCAACAACTGCTTCAACGGTGTCATCGTTGATTAATCGCATCTCTTGATGAGAACTGAGCCCATCTTCACTGACACCTTTTACCCTGAATCGTGTGCCGCTATAAGAACGCATCAGCACCCAATCACCAACCTTGCAGTACGGGCCATTCGGGAACTTCTTAGGATCTTGATAGGCGTCCTCTCCCATCTCAACCACCATCCCGCATATAGATCCCACTTCCTCTGCATATAAGGTTTGTTGTGCCTTGAGTATCCCACCCTCAGTCATTTCCTCTGGGTCAGGCAAGGCGATAAGCAGTTTGTAGCCTTTGGGTTTCGGCATTTTGCTAGCGACCGTTGGTTCAATATCTTCGCTAGGTATCTCTTGATATTCCGTCATATCACATTTCCTGCACCAGAAATAGGTGTCTGGTGTCACCATGCGTTACCTTTTGTAACGAATTATTCGCGCTCTATCCTTTCATCCAGGTCTAGTAGCGTTCTCTCTGCAAAGGCTAGCCCTTGGATGATGCCCACGTTACGAGAATACTCGTCCATGTCCTTGCAACCGCCCATCGCCATGTGATCTGAAACCTCATTCATCTGGGTTCTCAAGTCATTTTGTATGGCTTCAAGGATGTTATTGCTGGCCTTTTTCGCCATCTAAAGTGTCCTTGATTAAGTCAAATCCAGCCTTGAATCCCTCAATTTCTTGTTGAGATTCCTCTTTGGATTCTTGCAGCGCCACTTTGGTGGCGAGTCTTGCGCTTTCTAAGCGTTCCTCTTGATCCATTTTTTCCAGATCAAGCATAGTCTTGGCTTCCGTCTTCTGAGCGTCGAGCTGGACTTTTGCCATGTCGGTTTGCGCTTTAGCCATCGCCGTGCCTTCTTTGATAGCCAGTTCACGTTGTTGCATCTGGACGATAGGATCTTGCGATTGCTTGGCGTTTTGCTCTGCTTGCGCCATCATCTGAGCCTTGCCCGTAAGCTGCTCTGCTGCTGGGGCGGCTAGCCTAGAAATGCGTAGCTCTATATCTTCTGGTAGCTCTTGCCCAGGAGCTGGTAGCTCCATGCCCAACTCTTTCTCGATGTTGCGCCTGTATTCAAACGCAACGTGTTCTGCTATGTGGGCAGACATTGCCGCCTCAATCGCCTTCCTGTTTGGCGCTTTAGAGACCATCTTCGTGATATCTGGGTTTTGTAACGCCGCCATGTGGACTTGAATATGAGCTTGATGATCCTGGTAGATAAACGCTTTCACCGGCTCACCATTAATAATGTTCATATTCTCTGAAATAGGATCAGTCGGCTTAATATCATCCTCTGTTGGAACAATCTTATCCGCATCCTGTATACCCAGAACATCTAGCATCTGACGGTGAAGCAGTGGCAAATCGTACATCTGGGGTGCTTGAGTCGCCAACTGCAACGCCGCCTGATACTGCATGATTCTTTGCGCCATCGTCCCTGCATTGGGATCGCTGACGGGGATAATATCTATTCGATCATCAAAGTCTTCAGCAACTAAATCGTCCTCTTCCTCCAAGTAAGGATAAGAGTCGGGGCCATAGTCTCTGACTATCTCTGAAAGTATCTTTAGCTCTTTAGAAACAGAGGCGTGAACGCGAGCTTGCACCGCGCTCATCACTTTCATCTCTCTTTCTAGGATCGCTAAGGTAGTGCCAACTGGCGCTTCGCCGTTGATGTCCGAGGCTTTGACATCTGCCGCCGATGCAAATCGACGCCCCTCCTGCACAATGTCTCCCAGCAACTGATAAAGAACATTGCTAGGCTCTTTGTAAGGCAGGAACGTGATGTTGTCGCGGATCGCACCACCAGGAATATCTACATCCCTGAACTCACCAGGCATGATAGGCGTATCATCACCCTTGATTCTAAGCCCTCTGGCCTTCAATCCTCCTGGTAAATTAGAAAGCGTCCCCGCATCTACAAGCTGTCTGAGCAGTGACGTTGCAGACTTAGATAGCCCACCGATCATGTGGACTAACCCAAATCCGTAAAACCCAAGTCCAGGCAGATACTGGTAGTGAACATAGTGATCCCGCTTCATTTTCATGGGATCGTCTTCGTACCAGTTTCGCCTAATTGACAAAATGGTTGTGGATGACTTGTCAATCGTTACGACATAGGGCAGCGCAATGCCTGTAGGCTGACCCTTTTCAGTGTCTTCAAACCCTACAAGATCAATATCAACGTGCATCTCCAATAGCGCGTGTCGATTATCAAACTCGTAGTTATCGGAATCTCCTGTCAATCTGTCGTATTTTTGCTGAATTTCCGATATGTCCGGTGATGGTGCGGGTAACTCTACATCAGAATAAAAGCCAGCGACTTGCAACTTCCTGATTTCATTGGAAGTTTTCTTCATTACATGGGTAGCGCGTTCACACGTTGACAAGTCAGACGCACCATAGCTGACCACAAAATCTTCTGCTGGCACAAACATGGCGCAGGGTCTGCCCATATTTGGGTCAAAATACACCTTACGGAAAGCTGATCCCGCAATGGGCAGAGAAAACAACAGCTTTTCTGTTTCCGTCCGATACTCTGTCATTTGCTGCGTAATAAGATAGTTCAGATAGTTCTGAACCCTATGCGCCTGTTTGGTTTTCTCGTCATCTATCTTGCCGACAATCGAGGTCTTTACAGGGCCACTGGCAGGATATATCTCCTGTATGGTCTGAGCTTGGAACCGGATGACTGCTTCAGATAGCATGGGGTGAAAAACACCACACGCACCCTCCCAGGGCGTTGACCGATCCTCAAACTTCAGGCCAAGCAGATCGAGGCCGCGCACATAGGAATCTTCCCAATCTGCACGGCTATTGCGATCAGCCTCAAACTGAGAAACCAGCTCGCTTGCCAGGGACATAAGATCCCTGTCATCCATATAATCTGCCAGATTCGAGCCATGCTCAATGTCCAGCAGATCAGTGGCATCGGGATCAAAATCGATAATTACGCCGCCATCATCGTCTATCACACTGACAGAATCAGGGTTCTCGATAATGACTTCAATTTCCTCTCCCCCCTCTTGGGAAATGGGAGAGAATGCGCGATCTATCGCCATTTATCTGCCGCCGCCTTTTGCGCCGCCTTTAGTTCCCATCTTGGTTTGACCGCCCATTTTGTACATTTTCTTCATCTGACGGATTGGGCCTGTTGGCAACATGCCGCCAGGTGATTTTTTAACCTTACCCAGATCGTTTGGCCCTTTGCCATCTACCGCAAAGGCAGGAACCATCTTGTCGCCTTTAGCAACCATATCGAGCTTGTCGTTGGTTGCTCCCCCAGGCTTCATTCCGATTGGCGCTGCTTTTGGAGACATCTTGGTTCCCATCATGCCGCCACCTCGATAGCCCATTTTGGTTCCCATTTTGGTGCCGCCACCACCTTTATAACCCATCTTGCTCTTTCTCATCTGCCTCACCCGCATATAAATTATCAAACGTGATTTCAGGACTCATATAACTTGAATCGCATTCTGCGCTGTGAGTCCACTGACTAGGCTTAAAATCAGGAGGCCCGTCTCCCGCCATCCATAATGCAGGATTCGTTGCTCTCACCCTGTTGTTTGGAAGGGCCACGATATTACCCGTGTATTCTTCCGCATCTGTTAGCTCGATGACATGACTCTGTTTATGTTGTGCAGAGTCATCAGCGATAGCGCTTCCCGTGTAATCCACGGTGAACATATATTTGCCAACGTAAAATTTACCGTCAATTTTACACTGCCACGGGCTAGAGCTTACTCTGTCGATGACAATAACATCATGCTCTCTAGCGCTACAATCCCAAGGCTGCACTAGCCTGGGTGCCATTTGTTCAGGCCATTGATCCAATGGCGTATCTGCAACCAGAGCGCTGATCGGCATCCTCGCCCACATCGCCCCGCCATGCACATTCGGTTGATCGCCGCCGTAGTCTTCTGCGCCTGTGAACACCACCTGGAAGCTCAAGCTCCTATCAGGTATGCAAGTCACAGCGACAGCTAAAGCGTGGAGATATTCTCCGTGATATTTCTCATGGTTGTGCGTGTATTCACGCCGCACCCAGCATTTAAAAAACGGGATGTTGCTTTGCAGAAAGGCCATAAACCCTCAGTAATAGTTGGCAACCCTCGCGTGAGGATCGAAATCATCGTCCTCGTCAGAGTGAAGCGCAACAAAGCCTCCCTGACGAAAACGTAGAAGCGCCTGCGTAGAAGAGTCCACCAGATCGTCATGCTCTCCTGCTGGAAAAGCTGCGAACTCTTGAACCACATCTTCCGCAAAGCGGGTTTCTGGAGCCCATACCACCCCAGAAGCAAACAAGTCAGCAACGGCGTTGACCCTTGCTATCTTGTCGTTGCCACGGGACGGAGTGTATTCCGATACCGGAATGCCCATCGCCCGTAGCTCGAATATCAGCGGCATCCCTGCCGCCTTCCCTTCAACAATAAAAGCGTCTGGCTGCATACTGGCCCACATTTCATAGGCTGTTTTCTTGAGCTGCGGGAACTCCAGACGTTCTTTATAGGCATCCAACAGGATGATATTGGGCTGCGATATTCCATTATCGTCTGGATGATAGAACACGCCCCATGTTGTGCAGGCAGAATAGTCTGCCCGTTGAGTTTTCAAAAAAGCCGTATCCCATGATTGGATTACGAAATCGCATGGAGGAGGATCGGCCTTTTCCCAGACCTTCCACCACTCACGTTTTATCAATGCGCCTTCTTCAGACGTTGGGTTTTGCTGATACTGCGCGTTCCATTTGGAGGAGGGCAGCTCGCTCCGCAGAGCTTCAAGCTCTGTTCGACTCCAGAACTCAGGCCAAAGGGGATTTCCCGATGGCATGATTGCTGGAAACTCAATTAACTCCCACTCATCAGAACCCACCCGTTGAGCAGAAGATTTAATGATCTTACCCGTTAAATCCCTCATGTGCCAACGGGTCATCACGATAACAATCGCGCCACCAGGCTGTAGTCGCTGACGAGGCCCAGAGGTATACCAATCATAGGTTCGATCAAAGACAGAAGGATCTGCTGACTGACCCTCTTGTTCCGAGTGAGGATCATCAATAATCAAAAGGTCTGCACCCTTACCCGTTACAGCACCACCAACGCCGATAGCAAAGTATTCTCCATCTTTGTTGGTACTCCAGCGTCCCGCTGCCTTAGAGTCTGCTCTGAGCTGCAAGCCTGGAAAGACTTGCTTGAAGTCCTCTGAGTCAACCAGGTTTCGCACCTTTCTGCCGAAACCCACAGACAGCTCCGCAGTGTGTGCTGTTTGGATAATCTTTTTCTCAGGCATCCGACCCAAGAACCATGCTGGCAGCAAGTAAGAGGCAAACTCCGACTTGGTGTGTCGTGGCGGCATATTCACGATCAGTCGCTTCAGCTCGCCCCTGGCGATACGCTCGAAAGCCTCCGCCATTGTTTTGTGATGTCTGCCCTCGATAAAGGCAGGCCACATCCTTTTCACAAAAGCCATATAGGACTCTTGTGCAACTTCTACTTCTCTTTTATCTTGCGCCTTGCCGATCAGCTCTGCTGCTTTGAGCCTGACTTCAGGGGGAGCGTTCTGTAATTTCTTGGCTAACTCTGGCGTAATAATGTCAGACATTAAAGTATTTAAGACGGATATCTATTTAATATCCATAACCGCCTTTACCGCCTCCCATCGGCTGGTAGGGCATTGGTCGCCTCATCCCGCCTTTTGCGCCACCAAACCTGGGTCTTTGGTATCCACCATAAGGCCCAAATCCTGTTGAGTAACCAGACATCAAACCACGGTTAGGCATATACTGCGAGGAGTAACCGTAGTTAAAAGGTTGCATTGGCGGGGCAATCATCCCCATTGGCTGACTCATGCCGTATGGCATACCGGAATAAAGCTGATTGCCGGTGATGTACTGCCCAGGCATTCTTCCAGGCATTCCTCCGCCGCCTTTGCCGACAATACCACCTCCGCCTCCATAGGAGCCGTCTGGACGCTGGTAAAGACCTCCCTTGCCAGGGACAGGGACACCTCGATCTGGGAATCCTCTCCCAGGGGGAAACGGAAAATCATTAATAATCTCACCTCCCGATGACGGTGGAGCAGGCATTCCTGTATCTGATGGGAACAACTGACTTAGATCAGAGCCATAAGGGATGTTTCTGAAGGCTCCCGTTGCTTCATCGAAAAAGGGAGAGCCGCCTGCAACAACAGCGCCTTCTGGTATGCTGCCCCTCAAGGTGTTGAGATATGCTTGATAGTCTCCGCTTTGCCCTCCACCTTCACCACGGTCATATGCAAGCTGGACAAGATTGCGTCTGAGCTGTTCGGGTGTCAGTTCTCCTGCATCAAGCCTACTTCTGTACTGACCAAAGCCGCCTTCAAGCTGGCCTGTTTCTGGGTTGAATGCTCCCCTTGCCGGTCTTCTACCAAACAGTTGTTGTGTTGCGTCAAATACAGGGCCACCTGACTGAGAGGCATCGTAGTAAAGCCTGTCTGTTCCTGTGGCTCCAGAAATGATGGCATCTCTCAAGGTATCTTCTGTCAGATTGCCAGATCCTAAACGCCCTGAAAAGTAATCAAGCCCAGGCTGAAGCGCCTGACGATTAAAAAGCTCTTGATAATACTGCTGTATTAGGGGGTTGAAGTTGGTTGTGGGGGTGGCGGTAGTGCCGGTGGAACTGCTTGCACCGCCAGTAACCGTATCGTTGCCTGCACCGCCAGTAACGGTGTCTGCGTCTGCACCAGCGGCCTGACTTGCGGCGTAGGCTTGCCCCTCTTCTGAGTTTTGAATTGCCGCCACGGCCTCATCAAAAGTCATATCCCCAGCATTAACGGCATTGACCCAATTCTGCACGTTCTCTGGATTTCCGGTGCGGCCCAGCTTGTCTGCATACACCCCCTGCATGGCTTCCAGTGTTGTCTGCGCCACTGTCGGTTGTGTTGCTGTCGTCTGATTATCGTAGAAGCCAGAGTCCACTAAATCTTGATAAAACTGAAACGACCCCACAGGTGCCGTCCCAGAAGTGGTATCCTGCTCAGGAGGGGGTGTGGACGCGACACCCGTATCGAGTATGCCGCCAGGTATTACCGTTGCTACGCCAGCCGCAGGATTGTATAACGCTCCCTCCGGCACCGTCCCATCTGGGTTTAAGGGGATCACTTCACCTGCTACAGGCATAAATATTCTCCATTATGGGCGCAAAAAAGGGACTTTACCTAGTAATTCCTAGTTAGGAAATAAAAATAAACAAAAAAAACTAGAAATACCTCCCTAGAAACACTAAAGCTAGTAATTCCTAGTAGATAAGATAGAAATACCCTCTGGATTGTACAGAATATAACCCCTTGACAAGACTAATTCCAGCTAATTATTGATTTTTTTTCTTTTTTTTGGAGAGATCAGCTCCTGGCGGTAATTTTTGT
>CAACVD010001244.1_pt1 | contig 12213 bp, 9 predicted proteins | sample 2381771 | NCBI WGS metagenome assembly CAACVD01 (sample SAMEA5211965, study PRJEB30684) | marine metagenome | biome: Marine; feature: Epipelagic; material: Water | collected 2015-10-15 | depth 15 m | reverse complement strand
AGGGATAAGATTTGCAGAATGGTTAGGATTAGAGAACGAGGGATTAATGAAACATTATGGGTTTGATGGTTCAGACCAATACAGATATGCGAGGATATTCTAATGGGTTGGCAGATGGCAGTAGTCGGTGCAATAGGTGCAGCAGGAATACAACAACAAGGTGCGATTGGTAAATACAATCAAGCAGTTGCAGAACGATCAGCTAAAGTTTTACAAAATCAAGCAGAAGCAATAGAGAAAAAAAAAGAATTTGACATAGCAAGATTTGATAAAAATTTTAGAAGGATAGAAGGAACTACAAAAGTTTCTTTTGCAAAAGCTGGTGTAGTTCAAGGTTCAGGCACAGCATACAGAATAGAAATGGCAAATGCTATGGAAGCTGAATTACAAAAACAACTCATTGCATATAATGCTAAAGTTCAAGCTGATAAAAAATTAGAAGAAGCAAAATTTGCAATTATTAAAGGAAATATTGCAAGTCAAAATGCTAGAATCGCACAAATTAATACCTTAACTTCTATTGGTACAACTTTATTAACAATGAATAGTGGTGGTAGTACTAATCTTAAATCAGATACATTTACAGGTGGATTGCAAAGTTATGGTGGGGGATATAGTTTCTAATGGTAAAAATACCTACATTTACAGCTGAAGGAACTGTTACAACAGATATTGGAGTTACTCAAACTGGTGTTCAAATACCTTTAGCATCAAATGTAAGTACAGCTTTAGCACCTATTACAAAAGCTGTAACTAAACATGCTGTACAAGAAAAAAATTTTGAAAATAAAACAGAAGCATTAAAACTAGAAAATGAATCATTATTAGAATTAGTAGAAGTTTTTGAAGAAGCTGGTAAATTAGATAACAAAGAAAGAGCATTTGAAATTATACAAAACAAATCTGAAATCATAAAAAATAAATATGAAAGTCAAGCATCTAATAAACATGTTCAAACATTATTTAATAATAATTTTTATTCTGAAGTACAAAAAGGAATATTTAAAACTAATACAAGGGTATCAAAAAATATGTTAGATTCTTTAGATAATGAAGTTTCTATTAAAAAAAATAGATTACTTACAGAAGCATATTTAAGTGATAATCCACTTGCATTTGAATTAATAGGATCAGAGTTAGAAAAACTATATGAAGATAATTTAAAAGGTAGAGTAGATGATGATGTATATAATCAATTAATTAAAAATATACCTAGTGAATTAGAAATTTTTGAAGTCAATCAATTAATTACTAAAGATCCATTACTAGCAATTCAAAAATTAAGAAATAAAGATGAATTTAAAAATTTAAATTTAAATGATAGAATAGATTTAGAAAATGAAGCACTATTATCTTACAAACCAATACTTCAAGAAAATATTAGTAATTATTTAGTTGCATTAGAAAATAATGAAACAATACCTTTAGATCAAAAAGCAGTTAAAGAAATTTTTGGTAACGAAGCGTTTAAAAATTTTAAAGAAACAGAAAAAAATATAATTAATTATAGCACTTTTAAAGTAAATTTATTTAATTCTAAAATAGGTAATGAAAGAGCAATCATTGAGTCTTTTCCTGTAACTAATGAAAATTATGCAGAAGATTTAAAATATAAACAAAAACTTATAAATTCTTTAAGTGTTAAAGATGAATTAATGAAAGAAGATGCTGCAACTTTAATAATTACTTTTAATAAAGAAGTGAAAGAAGCATATAACGATTTTAATAATGAAACAGATGAAACTGTAAAAGATCAAAAATTTTCAAAATATATTAATATGGTTTATCAAGCTCAAGTTGAAATGAATATTGATTCAGATTTAATTAAAATTTTACCAAACTCACAAGCAGCAAATATAGTTGCAGATTATAACAAAAGAAGTGCTACAGAAAAAATAGGATATTTACAAGGTTTAGAAGAACAATATGGTGAGTATTATGGAAAAGTTTTATTACAATTATCTGAAAATGGTTTACCTGTTACTGCTAAATTAGTTTCTTATTTTAATGATGAAAAATTTGCCTTGTCATCATTATCAATAGATACTAAAGAAGAAAAAGATAGATTAAAAACTTTTTTAAAAGGTACAGATACTACATTTAGTGAAGTACAAAAATCTGTTGCAGATGAAATAGAAGAATTTAGAAAAACAGTTTTAGTAGGCAATCCTTACAATACATCAAAAGCAAATCAAGAATTAGATCAAATTGGAGAAGTTTTAACATACATGGCTATTAATGAAATGAGTAGAGGTACAAATTTAAAAGATGCTGTAGGTTTTGCTACTGATTTTATTAATAATAATTTTGTTTTAGAAGATACATATTTTATTCCAAGAATATATGACAATGGACCTTTAGGTTCTGGTCAAGTAGAATTTGTTGCTAAAAAAGCAAATGTAATTAAAGATCATTATTTAGAAGAATTTAATATGGAAACATTTAGATCAACTAATCCAGATATACCAGAAGAAGAGCTTAATTCATCTATGATTGAACAAGCAAAAAAAAATGGTGTGTGGTTAAATACAGCAGATGGTAATGGATTAGTTTTTGCAATTAAATTTTTTGATGGAACTTTTGGTTTAGTTCAAAATGAAAAAGGCGAATTATTAAGATTTGATTTTGATGATGATTCTTATGAGTTACCTGGCACAAATATTATTATGGATAAATTAACTAAAAAAGATGATGACACACCACCTGCATAATTATGGCAAATATTTCATTTGGATTACAAACTGATAAAAACGCACCTGAAAGAGGTTATGATATATTTAAAACAAGTTTAGGTGAAACATTATCTACCACTGCTGCTGATGCTTGGAAATATAATCCTGTATCATCTATATGGAGACTTTCAGAATTAGAATACAATAGAAATAAAGATGATGATGAACCTTTAATAAATAGAAGAATACTTAATGAAAAATATAAAGATATTGGTTTATTTTTTGAAGAAGATGAAAAACAATCTACTGTAGATATTTTAGTTGAAAGAAAAGAAGAAGAAAATGAAAGAAAAAGTATAATTAATAGAGGACCACAAGGTTTACCAGTTGGAGCAGCTAAATTAGTTACTTCTTTTGTAGCAAGTGCAGCAGACCCAATAAATCTTGCCGCAGCTTTTATTCCTTTTGTTGGTCAAACTAATTTTGCAAGATTAGTTGCAAGATATGGATTTACTAGAGCAAGACTTACAAAAGGTGCTATTGAAGGAACATTAGGTACAGCACTATTTGAACCAATAGTTTATACAGCTGCACAAAGAGAACAATCAGATTATGATTTGTTAGACAGTTTTATAGCAGTAAGTTTTGGAACTATACTAGGTGGTGGACTTCATGTAGGTGCAGGTAAATTAAAAGATTTTATTAAAAGAAGAAAGTTTGAAAAAAAAGTAAATGCAGCTAGAGAAAAAGCAGGTATTACTGATGGTGAAACACCAGAATGGAATCCTTATAAAGAATATTATGGAGAAAACGCAAGGATTATGAAAGAACTTGCAGAAACATCACCAGAAACAAGAGTTGCATTGTTGCAAAGAGCATTAACAGATTTAATAGAAGATAATCCTGTTAATGTTAAACCCATGGCAGACCTTGATCCTAAATTAAGAAATGCACAAATAAATCAAAATGTTCCTAAAAAAGAAAGAGTTAATGTAGATCAAAAAGATGATAACATAAAAGGTATAGATAAAAGAGTTACTGATGAAAATTCTGGTAATACTATTCTTAAAAATCCTGATCAAAGAGAACTTAATAATTTTGAAACATCAGGTAGAGCTAAAAGTTTAGAATCGAGAAGTTTAGATCAAGAAAATATAGATTTAGAAAGTCAACTAAATATATTAAAAGAAAGACAAAAAGGATTAGATATTGAGGATAGTGTTGAAATACAAAAATCTAAAAAAGCAGTAGATGAATTTAATCAAAAAAATAAAGAAATAAAAGATGCAATTAAAGATGGTATTAATTGTGTAACTAAAAGGTAGTTATGGCAGAAGATAAATGTTTGGTACAGATACGAGAGACTCTTAAAAGATCGTCTATTGAAACAACTAAAGCTGAAGATATTTTAAATGAAATAAAAAAAGCACAAAGAGAAATTGATGTTAATAATTTAGATGATGCGATTATAAGTGATTTAACTACAAAAGTATTAAAAGAACAAGAAATACAAACTAAAATAAATGCAAGAAATAATTTAGAAAATGAAATTAAAATTAGAAATTCAGTAGAATATGTCATTAAAGAATTTGATGATGATCCTGTAGAGGGATTAACTGCTGTATTAGTTGGTTCTAATTTACAAAAACAAGGGTCAAGATCATCAGTTGCTCTTGCTCAACTATCTAAATATAGACAAATCGCTACAGCTTTTTCAGAAAAATTAAGACAAGAAAATTTAACAACATTATTTGCTAGAGCTAATTCTGATATTGATAGAAAACTTACTAGAACTATTTGGGAATTAGGTGAAGGAAAAACAATTACAGAAAAAAATAAAGACATTGTAAAACTTGCAAAAATTATTCACGAGTTTTCTGAAACATTAAGATTAGAATATAATAAATATGGAGCAAATATTAGCAGACTTCCAGGTTGGATTGTAAGACATTCTCACGATCCTTTTCAGTTAAGAAATGCTATTGATGTTTTAAATTTAAAAAATAATAAAAATATAAAAGAAATTAATGGTTCTGCTGAAAGAAATTTAGAAGCATGGAAAGCATACATTAGACCTAAACTTGCTGAACGAACATTTGAAAATGTAGCAGAAAGAGATAGAGATCAATTTTTAACTTATGCTTACAATTCTTTAATAAGAAACGAACATCAAATTGTAGAAGGTGTTGGTGGAATTTATGGTAGTAAAAATTTAACATCTAAATTAAATGCAAAAAGAATATTACATTTTAAAACTGCTGATGATTGGTTTGATTATAATTCACATTTTGGTGGTGGTAATTTAAGAGAATCTTTATTTGCAGGATTTAATTATGCTGGAAGAAATATTGGTATAATGAGTACGTTAGGTACAAATCCAAAACAAGATTTTGTTAAAATAGGAAGATTAATTGAAGATTATTATATTAAAAGAAAAGAACAAGGCAAGGTCAATAAAATTAGTGGATATTTAAAAGATCAAGGTAGATGGGAAAGACATTTTGCAGAAATAGATGGATCAGTAAATTCTATTAATAATTTTTCTGCTGCAAGATGGGGTGGTATTACAAGATCAATTATATCTATGGCAAAATTAGGTGGTGCTGTTGTTTCAGCAATGGCAGATATTCATCTTTATGGAAGAGAATTAAAATATCAAGGTAGATCATATTTTGGTGGTGTTTTTGAAGCTATGACAAGATTAGCCAAAGTAAAAAATTCAGCTAAAAAACAAGAAATAGCAGAACAGTTAGGTTTCATGGCAGATAATATTATTTATGATTTAGCTGCAAGATATTCTGTTGGCGATACATTAAATAAATCTTTTACGAGATTACAAAGAACATTTTTTAAGTTAAATCTATTACAATGGTGGACTAACTCTCTTAAAGAAGGTGCAATGTTAGGTATGGGTAATTATGTTGCAAAAAGAAGAAATACATCTTTTAAAAATTTAGATCCTAAATTTAAAAGATTAATTGAACATTTTGGTATTAATGAAAAAATATGGAATACAATTAGAAAAATGGATGTTGAAAGAGCTGAAGATGGTAAAGAATTTTTTTCTGTAAGACAAATTGATAATTTATCTGATGATGCAATTAAAAATTTAGCTGAATTAAAAACAATGTCTAAAAGACAAATTGATATTTTTAGAGATAATTTAAAAACAAAAGTTATGGGTATGTTTTTAGATAGATCAACTTATGCAGTAATAGAACCAGATGCTAGAACAAGATCATTTATGAAAGGTGGTTTACACGCAGGTACAACACATGGAGAAGCAATGAGATTTATATTTCAATTCAAAGCATTTCCTCTTGCGATACTACAAAAAGCTCTTGGTAGAGAACTTTCTTCACTCAAAGCTGGTAGAAAATTAGAAGGATTTTTTGGAATAGTATCATTAATATTAGGTTCTGGAATATTTGGTTATATATCTATGACCGCAAAAGATTTATTAAAAGGTAAAACTCCTAAAGATCCAACAAAAAAAGCTACATTTTTAGCGGCTATGCTTCAAGGAGGTGGTTTAGGTATTTATGGCGATTTTCTATTTAGTAAAAGTTTTAGTGGTTTAGATATATTAGCAACAGCTTCAGGACCAGCTTTTACTGAATTTGCTAAAGCAGCTGCTGCAATTAGATATGCTGTTCAAGGTGAGCCATCAAAAGCAGGAAAACAAGCATACAAATCTATAGTTAATAATATACCATTTTTAAATTTATTTTACTTAAAAACTGCGTTTGATTATGCTATAGGTTATCAAATGATGGAAACTCTTTCTCCAGGTATTTTAAGAAAAATGGAAAAGAAAATGAAGAAAGATACAGGTCAAGAATTTTTGTTGACTAAACCATCAACTTTATTTAAAGGATTTAGATAATATGACAGTATCTTCAACTACAGTAAAAAATTCCTACTCTGGTAATTCAAGTACAACAGTATTTGCTTATACCTTCAAAATTTTTGCGGACACAGATTTAGAAGTAATTATCAGATCCTCTACAGGAACTGAAACAACCAAAACTCTAACCACGCACTACACAGTATCTGGTGCTGGAGATGCGTCAGGTGGAAATGTTACATTTACATCTGGGAATACTCCTGCAACTGGTGAAACAGTTGTTATTAGAAGAGGTGTTCCGCAAACTCAAGCGATAGATTATATCGCTAATGATCCATTCCCTGCGGAATCTCATGAAGAGGGTTTGGATCGTGCAACTATGACGACCCAACAGATGCAAGAGGAATTAGATAGATCGTTTAAAGTTTCAAGAACTAATACAATTACATCATCAGAATTTACAGATGATGCTGCAACAAGAGCATCTAAAACTTTAGGATTTGATAGTGATGGTAACTTAACAACAGTTGCAGACTTTTTACCTGCTGGTGGAGATAGTGCAATGTTTCAATATTCAACAACAACAAGTGATGCAGATCCTGGAGCAGGAAAATTTAGATTAAACAATGCAACAATATCTAGTGCAACTGAAATGTACATAGATGATTTAGAATTTAATGGTACAGATGTTTCAGCATGGGTACAAAGTTGGGATGATGTAACTGGTAATGATACCAATAGAGGAAGAATAAGAATTTCAAAAGCAAATACATTAGATACTTGGATGGTATTTAAAGTAACTGGTGCAATTACAGACGCATCTGGTTATTCTAAAATAAGTTTAGTTTACATAGATACTGCTGGAACTTTTGCTAATGATGATAAAGTATTTATATCTTTTGTAGCATCTGGAGAAGATGGTGCAATACCAGGATATTTCTATAAGTTTGATACAGGCACATCTGATACAGATCCTGGTGCTGGAGAAATAGCATTTAATAATGGTACTTACGCATCTGCTACAGAAATATATATAGATGATGCTGATGCAAATGGAGTAACAGTTTCAACAGATATTTTAACTTGGGATGATTCAGATTCTACTATTAGAGGTAACTTAATGATCTATGATATTAATGATAGATCAACTTATGCAAGATTTAATATAACTGGTGCTTCTACAGATGCTTCTGGTTATGTAAAATTAGCAGTTACTCATGTAGCAAGTAACAATACATTTAGTGCTGCTGACGAACTATCAGTACATTTTTCAAGGTCTGGTAATAAAGGAGATACAGGTTCAACAGGGTCTACAGGAAGCACAGGATCAACTGGTGCTACTGGACCTGCTGGTACTAACTCACAGCTTTCAATGACATTTAATAATTCAACTTCTGATGCTGATCCAGGTTCAGGTAAAATAGCTTTTAACAATGGTACATTATCAAGTGTTTCAATTTTATATGTAGATGATGCAGATGATGCTAGTGCAGATATATCTTCATTTGTACAATCTTGGGATGATGTATCTAATGGAGCTGCAAGAGGAATTGTAACTGTAACTAAAGAAGGTACACCATCTACTTATGCTTTATTTAAAGTGACAGGAGCTGTAACAGATGCAAGTGGCTATACTAAAGTTCCAGTAACTCATGTAGTAAGTGCAGGATCATTTTCAAATACAGATGGTGTTGGAGTACATTTTAGTTATTCTGGTGTTGATGGAAGTGGTAATGTTTCAACAGATGGAACACAAACTTTAACCAACAAAACTTTAACATCACCTAAAATAGGTACATCTATTTTAGACACAAATGGCAATGAATTATTTAAACTAACTGCTACAAGTTCTGCGGTTAATGAAATAACTTATAATAATGCAGCTACTGGAAACAAACCAACATTTACTGCTTCTGGTGGAGATACTAATATTGGTATATCAATTTTACCAAAAGGAAGTGGACAAGTAACTATAGACAATTTAACTTTTCCAGCAGCAGATGGTTCAGCAGATCAATTTTTAAAAACAGATGGTTCAGGTAATTTAAGTTTTTCAGCAGTAAGTGGTGGAACAGATTGGCAATCATCAGTAAAAACTGCAAACTTTACAGCAGCAGCAGGAGAAGGTTATTTTGTAAATACTTCTGGTGGAGCTTTTGAAATTGATTTACCAGGTTCTCCAAGTGTAGGAGATGAAATAGAATTTGTAGATTTTTCAAGATCATTTGCAACCAATAATCTTACGTTAGATCAAGGTTCAAATAAATTTCAAGGAAATGTAGCTTCAACTAAAAAACCTGTTTATTCCACTGAAGGTCAAAATATTAAAATAGTTTATTCAGGTTCAACACAAGGTTGGATTCCAACAACAGATGATGACGTAGCGGAAAAAACTACCCCAACTTACACAGCAGATTTTTTAGTTATTGCTGGTGGTGGTGGAGGCGGATTTGATAGAGGTGGTGGAGGTGGAGCTGGAGGATATAGAAATTCTTATGACAGCGAAGCATCAGGTGGTGGAGGTTCATCTGAAACTTCTTTATCTTTAACAGTAGGCGCAGTATATACAGTTACAATAGGAGCTGGTGGAACTGGACAACAAGATGGTTCAGCAGCAGCAGTTGATGGAGGTAATTCTTCAATATCAGGAACTGGAATTACAACTGTTACTTCAACTGGTGGGGGTGGTGCTGGAGGAGGTAGTCAATCACCAGGTAGAGATGGAGGTTCAGGTGGAGGTTCTGCTTATACAAGTGGTGCTGGAGGAAGTGGAACTGCTAATCAAGGTTTTGACGGAGGTGCATCTACTGCTCCTACTGATGGTGGCGGTGGTGGAGGTGCTGGTGAAGCTGGAGATACTGATGGTGCTGGATTAGGAGGTGATGGTTTATCTTCATCTATAAATGGAGCAACTGATCGAGGTGGCGGTGGTGGTGCACACCAAGGACCATCAAGAGGTGGTGGTGGAACTGGTGGTGGAGGAAATGGTGGAGCTGACCCTGGCATTCCTGGAGCAACTGGTGGCGTAGCAAATACTGGTGGTGGAGGAGGTGGTGCAGCAGGTACTGGACCAAATCTATTAGGACAAGGTGGAGGAAGTGGTATTGTTATTTTAAGAGTTCCAACTGCAAATTATTCAAGCACAACATCAGGTTCTCCGACAGTCACAACATCAGGTTCAGATACTATAATGACATTCAATTCAAGTGGGAGTTATACAGCATAATGGCACATTTCGCAAAATTAGGTAAAGGAAATAAAGTTGAAAAAGTTATAGTAGTATCAAATGATATTGCTATTAATGAACAAGCTGGTGTTGATTTTATAAATAATCTTTATGGTACAAATGATATTTGGAAACAAACTTCATATAATACAAGAGGTGGAAAATATTATTCTGTTAATGAAAATGGAGATATGGCAGAATCAGAAGATCAATCAAAAGCATTTAGAAAAAATTTTGCTGGTATAGATTATAAATACGATCAAACTAGAAACGCTTTTATTGCACCTCAACCTTTTAATAGTTGGACTTTAAATGAAACAACTTGTATGTGGCAACCACCTGTTGCTAAACCACAATTAACTCAAGAACAACTAAATAATAATAATTATTATAAATGGAACGAAGATACAAGAAATTGGGATTTAAAATAAATATTTAGTATTGGTGTGAATTTAAAAAATTATATATTTCACTTAAATAATTGGATTCCTAAAAATATTTTAAATAAATCAATAAAAGAATTATCAGATAATAAAACTTGGAATAAACATACCTTTACAAACAGTAAGACATTTGAATCAGCATCAAAAAATGGAGATAAAGAACTTGATGTTTGTATGGGAAATAATTTAACTTATTTAAAAGAACTACACAATTTAACTTGGAAAGCATTAGAAAAATATATTGTTATTGATAAAATTGGAGGAGAAACTTTTAATGGTTGGAAAGGTTTTAGTAAAATAAGATTTAATAGATATAAAAAAGGTCAAATTATGTCCAAACATCAAGATCATATTCAATCTTTATTTACTGGAGATATAAGAGGTATACCAATTTTAAGTATTGTATGTGTATTAAATGATGATTATGAAGGCGGAGAATTTATTATGTTTGATGATTATGAAATTAAATTTAAAGCTGGAGATTTAATTGTATTTCCATCTGTATTTTTATATCCTCATTTAGTAAAACCAATAAAGAAAGGAATTAGATACTCATTTGTATCTTGGTGTTATTAATGATTAAATATCAGTACTATTACTTTGGACCATATCTTTATAAAGCTAAAATGAATGAAAATGAAATAAAACAAATAAAAGAAATTTGTTTAAAAGATAAAGACAAACAATGTAATGAATATTTAGCTGGACTTATAAAAGAAGAATATACAATAAATAAAAGTAAATTATTTTCTGTCATAGAACCTTATATACAAAGTTATAAAAGAACTATTCATCAACATTGGAATTTAAAAATTAATGGAGAATTAGTTTTAAATAAAAAACCTTGGGTTAATTTCATGACAAAATTTGAATCAAATCCAATGCACTCACATGATTGTGATGTTTCATTTGTTATATATTTACAAATTCCTGATAGTTTAAAAAAAGAATATAAAAATAATGTATCAAATAATAGTGGACCAGGTGTTATAAATTTTATGAATAAAATTAATAAAGAAAAACTAAATATAAATACACAAGCATTTTTTCCTGAAGTAGGAGAAATATTTATTTTTCCAGCTAGTCTTGTTCATTTTGTAAATAGTTTTACAAGTGATGGAGAAAGAATATCTGTATCTGGTAATTTAGACATAATTAATGAAAAAAACTCAAATAAATAATTTATTTCCTACCCCTATATATATGGCAAGTATGGAAAGACCATTTACAAAACAAGAATTAAAATTTGTAGATGAACAAAAAAAACATTGTGTCCAAAATGCAGGAAATATTAATACAAAAGATAATTATATATTAAACAGAAAAGAATTTAAAAATATTAAAAAATTATTAGAAGAGTGTTGTAAAGATTATCTTAAAAAAATTATATCTCCAAAAAATAATATTGAACTTTACATAACACAATCTTGGTTAAACTATACAGAAGAAAATCAACATCATCATCAACATGCACACCCTAATTCAGTTGTATCAGGTGTTTTATATTTTAATTGTGATAAAAATAATGATAAGATTTTATTTACTAATCCAAAAGGTTATTTACAATTAAAACCTGAAATAGATAAATATAATTTGTGGAACTCTGATACATGGTGGTTTGCTTTAGAGACAGGTCAATTAATTATGTTTCCATCTTCAACCATTCATCAAGTAGAAACTAAAAAAGGCAATAACACTAGAATAAGTCTTTCTTTTAATACTTTTTATAAAGGTACAATAGGATCAAATAGTGCTTTAACTGAATTGATTTTAAAAAATTAAAATGTTATAAATTATCTGCAAGTGGGTATCACCACACACCACATACTCACTTGCTTAACTATAATTAAATGTTATGAAATATATTTTAATATTATATATGTGTAGTTTGACTACAGGTCAATGTCCAACTAATACAGTATCAGGTTATCAGTTTAATTCACACTATGATTGTATTAATGCTGGTTATGCTATTGCTCAAAAAACTTTTAGAGATTTAAAAAAATTAGAAGATTGGGATAAACC
>CAACVD010001243.1_pt1 | contig 12213 bp, 36 predicted proteins | sample 2381771 | NCBI WGS metagenome assembly CAACVD01 (sample SAMEA5211965, study PRJEB30684) | marine metagenome | biome: Marine; feature: Epipelagic; material: Water | collected 2015-10-15 | depth 15 m | reverse complement strand
TACATGGCATTTGCCGAGTCACCTTTTGTAAATTCTAATAAAGTACCGAACAACGCAAGGTAGCTATTGTAACGCAGTTACAACTAATAATATAAATAATTTTTTTTAAAGATTAACTTGATTTGATCTTGCGGTTTGCTAAATGAATAGCTTAAACTTAACAAGGAGAATCCAATGGAAAGATCAATCAAAGAAGTAGTAAAAGATGCGATAGAAGAACTTATCACAGACAATGCTATTATTATTGAAGATGACAATGGTAACAGAATCCAAGATTTGGTTATTAATGTTGTTCATAATGAAGAAGAAGTTGAAGATGAGGACTTTGACAATGAAGAAGAAAATGATAATGAGTAAGTAATTATCTAGGAAGGCACAAATTTTTATGGAGTGCCTATGGACTACAAAGACTTTAAAAAGTATTTACAAGATCAAGTTAAAAGAACATTATCTGATAGTTTATCTAGCTACTCTGCTAAATTAAGAAACTCACGACCAAGAGCAAAAGACAACATAATTAACCCAAAACAAAAAGGCATATGATTTGTAAAAAAATGATTTGTATCAAAAGAATTAAAAAGGCTATCTGTAGAGTATTGTTACCTATTGTAGCAAAATTGGAAAATAGAATGTGGAAAGTCTTATATCAACGACCAAGACGATATTGTGAGTGTGTAAGTGACAAAGAGTTTATCCATCATGTAAAAAACAATTTACCAAATAAGGATCAATTTAATGATTAGATTTTTATTAGCTTTTATGCTAATTTGTTCTATTACTTATGGCGATACTACTCAAAATAATACTTCTGGGTCAAACACTTCAATCGCTGGGGGATACACAAACTCAACAACTTATCAATCAGGATCAAGCAGTACATCAAATACTACAAACAGTAGCACCAGTAATATTAGATCAGCACCACCATCTGCTTATGCACCTACTGTACCCAGTTCAGGTAGTGATGTATGCTCAGTAGGGGCTAGTGCTGGAGTTCAAACTTTTGGACTTGGTATATCAGGTGGTAAAGGTTTTAGAGATAAGAATTGTGAAAGAATAAAATTAGCTAGAGAACTCAAAGCTAATGGAATGACAGTGGCTTCAGTAGCACTTCTCTGCCAAGACCCTAGAGTTTTTCAAAGTATGGAAATGGCTGGTACTCCATGTCCAATTGATGGTAAGATTGGTAAACAGGCAAAAGCACAATGGAAAAAATATGGCAAACTTAGACCAGATTACGATTTATATGTAAAAAGATTAAAGGTTATTGAAGATGCTGAGAATAATACTAAGACTTCTAATTATTCTGATATTGACGAGTAATGCTTATGCTGAACAAGCTACATCTGGTAACTTATTGCCAAATGCTGGTGTAGGTACAACAAACTTACAAAACTCTAGTGGAAATGTTGATGGTATTAATGGATCAACAGGTTGGACAACCACTGGAACAACTACATTTAATAATGAAATAGAAGCTAATGGAACAGGCACAGTATCATCTAATGGATCGCTTGTAGGAATTACAACAGAAAAACAAAATGGCGGTCAATTTACAACAACTGCTGATAGCTTAGATGGTGGCGTTAGATTAAATTCAACTACCGAAGTACAAAACTGTGAGTGGTCTGGTTCAGCTCACCAATGCGGTCAAGCAACCAATGGCAGAGATAGTTATTCTACAACAGTAAACATTTTAGATAGTAATAATAATTCATTAGCAACTGTTACACAAAACAGAAACAATGATGCTGGATATTATGGAAACACTTACACCTATACAGACACAATAATACATAATGGCACTGGTGCTAGAAATTGGGATTGGACTTGGACAGGTATTGATGGAAATGATATTAATAGCACAAGTCCAGTTGCACCAAACTTATTAGGTGCTGAACTTACAGCTACACTTTTAGATATTAATTATTCCCCACTACCACCAGCAATACAAACAGAACTTACAAGTTTTAATGAGGAAATATCAGAAGAATTTAAGGAGTTTGAAAAGATACTAAAATTTGAAGAAGAAATAAAGTTAGAAGAAGTATTTACATTTGAAAAGATTGAAGAAGAACCAAAGCTACAAGAACCTAAAATGGAAAAACTTGAACAACCTATGATGACACAGAAAGAAGAAAAGCCACAACCAGTTACTACTCAGAAAGAAGAAATAGGCGGTCAAAGTGTTACTTCTGCACAGAATACGACTCAGGAACAAGAAGTTCGTCAGGAAAAAGAGTTGGTTCAAAGTGTAACTGAAGAAAAAGAAAAAGAAAGTACAAGCCAAGTATCAAATGAACCAGACAAAACGGACAATGCGACAAGTGATAAAAAAGATTCTGTATCAGTTTCATTAGAAAAAACTATGACAAAGATTGATGCTAAAATCAAGGATATAGACAAAAACCTAAAAATTAAGAATTATGTTAAAATTAAGGCTATGTTAGCAGATAATATATTGTTGAATTATAATGTGCCTTTTTATAAAGATAAACGTATCTATGAAGATCAAATTAATATTAGAGATAATAGAGTATTATACTCTAATGCTTCCCTCGTATCTTATATCCAAAATGATCCGATTATTCAGAAAGAAATCCAAATACAAAAAATTAGACAAAAAAAAGAAAAATTGTTAAGAGAAATTGAGGTATTAAAAAATGGATAAATTAAAACAAAATATAGGCAATGTTATAGCGGTCATTGGTATAGTCGGTACTATCGGTGCTGGGTTTACTGTTTATGGTCAGATGCAAGAACAACTTAATTCTTTATCTGGTATTGATCTTAACCCGTTAATTAAAGAAGTAGGAACACAAAACGTTAAGATAGAAAAACAAAATCAAAAGATTGCAGTTTTGGAAAAGACAATACAGGTTCTTGAATTAGAAATAAAAGAATTAAAAGCAAGTTCAAAAAACCCTCTAGCTAACTAATGGCTAAAAAAAAGAAGGGCAATGTTTATGGACAAACAATTGTTTATGAAAAGAAACATAAAGGTACTTCACAAGGAAGAATAAAAAAATCTTCTAAAATTAATAGTATGAATAAACATAAAAGAAAAGGACGTACTAAAAAGCAATTAAAGTATAGAGGACAAGGATAATGCCAAAACAATCAGCAACAGAAGTAAAGCTAGAATTTATTTGTAGGGAAATAAAAGAACTTAAAACAGAACAAAAAAAGCTAAGAGAAGATATTAATAAAGGAAAAGGTGCATTATGGATTCTCCTTATACTTGCATCTTTTGTAACAGGGGCATATAACTATTTTAGTAAATAATTTATGTTAAATAAACGCATATTAGTCATATCAGACTTGCACATTCCGTATCACAGAAAAGACTCATTTGATTTTCTTAAAGAAATAAAAAAACAATACAAACCAGATACAGTAATTAATATTGGTGATGAGATTGATTGCCATGCTTTGTCATTCCATGATACGAATCCAGATTTACCTTCTGCGGGTATGGAACTAAGTTTAGCTAAAGAATATATCAAAGAATTAGAAAACATATTTCCTGAGATGATCTTATTAGACTCAAATCATTCTAGTTTAATTTACAGAAAAGGTATTAAGCATGGAATACCAAGAGGGTTTTTAAGAGAGTATAATGATTTTCTAAATGTTAAAAAATGGAAATGGGTTGATAATCATACATTAACATTACCTAATAAGAATAGATGTTTATTTACTCATGGTATCAGTGCAGATGTAGCAAAAGTATCACAGATCAATTCTCAATGCGTAGTGCAAGGACACTTCCATTCAAAGTTTTCTATTACGTACTGGGCTAATAGTGATGCGTTAATGTGGGGTATGCAAGTAGGTTGTTTAATAGAACAAACCAATATGGCTTTTCATTATGCTAAAAACTTTAAAACTAAGTTTATTATGGGTTGCGGTATGGTCATAGATTCTCAACCTAAACTAGTACCAATGGTGCTTGATAAAAAAGGTAAATGGATTAGGAAGCTAGTATGAACTTAGAAGGATTAAAATTTAGAATAAAAGCACACGAGGGTTTTCGTGATACTGTTTATGAAGATAGTTTGGGTAAAGCCACTATTGGATATGGACATCTTGTAACTTATAAAGATAAATTTGAACCCAATAAAAAATACCCTACAGAAATGTTAGATGAATTATTTGAAGATGATTTTCAAGAAGCAGTTAATAATGCTGATTATTTTTGTAAGTCAAATGCACTAATTATTAATGATGAAGCAAAACAAGTAATTATAGAAATGGTATTTCAACTAGGTATTGGAAATGTTAACAAATTTCAAAACATGATAAAGGCATTACAAGAACAAGATTATAAAACTGCTGGTGACGAGATGATTAATAGTAGATGGTATAAACAAACTAAAAGCAGATGCCAGAAATTAGCAGATATTATGAGGAAAAGTGAATCCTAAAAATAAACAGGTAGGCGGACAACACTATAGACTTCCTATTCAACCCACAGATTACGTAGTAAAAAATAATTTGGATTGGTGTAGTGGAAATGCTATAAAATATATTACACGCTGGAAATTTAAGCATAATAGCTTAGAAAAACAGTTAGAAGATATAGATAAGGCTATTCACTACCTAGAGTTGTTGAAATCTTATCTAAATCAAAAATAAAGCCTTTTTAAGGGGTATAAATCTTAAATTGGCTATCTAGGTCATGGTAAGGCAGATTCGTTAAAATTTAGTGGGTCTATGGGCTAAATAAGAACAAAAGGAGAACTACTTATGTGGCTTAGTGCGGCTAAAATTGCGATCCAAGCTGGATCACACATATTCAGGAAAAGACAAGAAACTAAAATGCTTATGGCAGATGCACAGATGCGTCACGCACAAAAGATGGCAAGTGGTGAAGCTGAGTATCAAGGTAAATTATTAGAAGCTAGGCAATCAGATTGGAAAGACGAATTTGTCTTAGTCATATTAACAATCCCGATTTTAGTTTTAGCTTGGGCAGTATTGTCAGATGATCCTGAAGCTATGGAAAAAGTAAAATTATTCTTTGAGTATTTTTCCACCCTACCATCATGGTTCACTAACCTTTGGATTCTTGTAGTTGCGAGTATTTTTGGAATAAAAGGTACACAAATATTCAGGGGTGGCAAAAAATGAAATACTTACAAGTCACAGTAGTTATGGCTTATAAGGATCTTTCAACTTTTAAAAATGAGTTTACCGCTTTCACATTAGAAGATACTGATAGCTTAGTAGCTACTAAAAACTTTGTAAACTCACTTCAGTCAAATAGCAAATATGAAATACTAGGTATGGAATACGAATTAGAAAAGATTAAATTTACAGACCCTACTAATCCTAGAATTTGTAATACAGTACACTAAAGAGGAATAACGAAATACTTGTTGCCTTCATGGTATGATTTTATTTCTGCTTTAGGGAGTAGTTCCATAATTTGACTTATGGTTTTAATAATCAGTTTATCATTGAAACAAAAACAAATATAATATTGTGTGTACTTAGGATCACACATCATCATTTCCCAAGCACAATATTTTTTTAAGTCTCTAATTTTGATTTTATTACTCGCCTTAATTTCTGCATAAAATTGACGATTTTGATTGTAACAAAAATAATCTGCCTGAGCAACCATGATACCAAGTTTAGACCAATAAGGAATAGGTGATTCAAATAAATTTTCGTCTGCGTTAAGGAGAAGTTTTTTGTAAGCATATCCTTTTTCAGTACAATAATCTTCAAACCTTTTTTCAGCATAGTTAATATAGTTTTTAACTCTATCATTATAACTCTCCATGTTTAGTTTGCCTTTTGGGTATATGTGTTTTTCCATTTTCTAATACTATTTTGTAATAGTTTGATTTGCTTTTTAAGTATATCTTTTTCTTCTTTACAATCATCTAACAGTTTTTCTAAAATGATAATATGGTTACGCTGTTCTTCAATGACTCTTTCTAAATCATTCTCTCCACGATCATCTAGTTTAGATGTTTTTGGCATGATAGATAACTCCTCATATATTCTACATAAGAACAATAATTGTTAAATTTAGCTTTGATTCTTTCATATTCAGATGATGCAGTAGCTAAACCCTCAAGATGTAATTTATAATCTTGTTGAATATAAGCGTGTTTCTCTGCTTCAGACATAGAACAATTATATTTTTTTTTAGCCTGTAAACATAACTTAGAAAAAATAACTTTTGTATGACTATCTAACAAATTATATTTGTATCTAAAGTCAGCCATTTCATTTGATAATTCATTTAATTTTTTTAATATTTCTTCTGGGTTTTTTAAAGCGATAGATTCCATATACCTTCCCTCAATTTTTAGTTTAGTTCCAGTTTAATAATATACTGGAATATTTAATTTTTCTTGCTTCAACTGTTTAAGAGCATTTTGTAACTCTTGCTCTACTGTTACGCAATCTACAGTGTACTCACCTTTAGAAGCGTATAAGGCTAATAATTCATTAACCTTTTGTTGAAGCTGAAACATCGTTTGCATTTGTTTCACCTTTGTTTTTAGTTAGGCTTTTGACCAACTTAACATTAACCAACTCATACTTATCAAAGTTTGTTGGTGCATCAGCTTTCATGGCAGTTGCAAGATCAGGATAATCACATTCAAAAGTTATCTGTGCATCAAACTGATATTGCTTTGTTACCATAAAATATCGTTAGCATTTTTTTTTAATAAAATCAAGAGTTGTAGTGCCAAGCTAAACAAACTTGGGGAAGAACATATATAAACGAAAGGATATATGTAACAAAACTTGGCACTACTAATTCTAATATTATTTTGTTATCGTTTTGTAAAGATCAATTAAATCAGTTGTTACTAACTCTAACCCCTGTTTATCAGAAACCTTTATTTGATCTGCTTTAATACCAGCTTGAAGCATACCCTGAACAAATATGGTTAAACCTTTTTTGTCCATAATACCATCTTTGTTATATTGCATAGGTGTAAAATCAGTTGGTTGTTCAACAGGTTGTGCCAACCATTCTTTTTCTGATTTAGGCATTTCATCATCTGGCATTGAGTTTTCAATCTTATTAATTGAGAACCCACCATTTGGGTTTTTAGGAACATACCAATTATTTTTTTTACTTACAGCGTACGTCAGACCGACTACATCACCTTCTGCAAAATCTATATTTTGATCTGTATAGATTTTAACTTCATCACCATCAATAAACAATTTGTAATATGGATAAGTAACTTTCTGTCCATCTTTAAATCTGTTATCGTATAGTTTATTTATTTTACCTTGTATTCTAGGCATTTAGACCTTCCTCTCTTGCATTAGATATAGTTTTAAACAAGATAAAAAATTATCTCGCATTGTTGAGTCTATATCAAACTCGCACAATTTCGTTTTACCTTTTTTAGGAAAATTAGCTACAACACCTTTTTTTATTTGTATTCCTAGTTCTTCTTCTAGTGCCATAGCATATCCCGTTTCTTGTAATAAATAACCATGATATATACCACTTGATGTTTTCCAATCATATATAATATAATCACCATTTTTATCTTTGAATAAGGCATCTGTCGTACCAGTATAATTATGTTTTTTAGAATAAACTTTTCTTTCTAAAGAAACAATTTCAAGGTCTTTACCTTGCTCATTATACCATTGTAAATAACCATTAAATGCGTGGGCTTCTTCCTTATGGTCAATCTTAGGTATTACATCATAAGTTAAATGATCTTCAATGTAATTATGAACCGCAGTACCTACATCACCAGCAGACTCTTTGTTCTTTCTAGGTGCTGATTGAATTTCTTTTGCTATACCATCTAATTCTTCTAAGCTGTAAGAAGTATTAGGTAATATCATTTCAAGAAATTGTAGTTTACATCTTTTAGCCGCCCAGCCTACCATAGCATCTTTATTAGTTATGATACCTGTAATTGATGTCATGTTCTTTACATTTTGACCATCTAAATAATATTTATGTTTTTCAGGATCAAATTGTAAAATAATTTTACCATTATATAGTTTATACTCTTTCATGTTTTCCCTTTAGTGTATTGCGTGTAGCAAGATTGTTAAAAAGATTTGGAATATAAGTAAACAACTTATAATCCAGCACCACATAATAAATCCCTTCATGCGTCCTCTCTTATCTCTTTATAGTAAGTTGTTATGGGTTCGTACATATTACCTACGGGTATATTAAAATAATCAGCAAGTATTTTTAATTTTGCAGAACCAATATTGTTTTTGCCTTTTTCAAACTTTTGTATTTGTTGAAATGTAACGTTTATTGCATCTCCTATTTGAGTTTGAGTCAGACGTTTTTTTCTTAACTTATCTTTAACTTGAACAACTTTGTAAGTATTGTTTCTTATTGTCCATAAGTTATTTGCTATTGTTTCATTGATTTCCTTCTCTGTCATCTTGTCCTTCCTTTTCTTCTTTGTTTAATTTAAAGTCTATATTGTTTAATATGTTAAACAAATATGAATTATCAGATATATGTAAAATTTTATCTAACGATCCATTCTTTGCACAATAGCTATAAGATTTAATAAAATCCTTTAGACTTTGTATTTGACGTTTATTCATTTTGTCCTTCCTAGTACAGAATGACCCCTACCATGTAAGCAATCATCATATATTTTTTTTTCTTTATATTCCATTTTAGGAATCACAAAAAGTGAAGCTGGTCTTAATATCCAATTATTGACTACAGCCGCACCTTCTACATAATAGTTTACGTTTTGATCTGTTATCTCTTTACAGATAACAAGATCATTACTTAAATGCTCTGCTCTTGATTTATCAAATGTACCTGATCTCCCTAAAGTATCTATTTTGGGATTGTATGCACAATTAGTTAATAATATACATACAAAAAGTGCCTTCCAGTGTTTCATTATTTACACCACTCCTTCTTCACTTGTTTTTCACCATACACTGTGTGAAACCAGATGTATGAGAACTTTTTAGAATCTTCGGTACATTTTTTACCCAAGAGTATTTTGTAAGTATCTGCTGTCTTAGGATTGTAAGAACAAGCAGTTACTAATACAAGTATTCCTAAACATAGGATTACAGTTATTGCTTTCATTGTTTTTTTCCTTCCTTATTGTTATCCCAAATTGCTCTCCATTTTTTATGTATATCAGGATCGCCTTTTGTTTCATTTGGAATTGGTTTGTACTTATTCTCTAACATTTGACGTTTAGTCGTTTTAATAGTTAAAGGAAATTTCATTTAATCGTCCTTCCAGTTTGTTTTTTATTCTTTCTAACTTATCTAACATTATATGACCTTTTTTTAACTGAGATTTAGATATTTCTTTTTCAACTAATTTAAGTAACTCATGTAAATCAGTTGCAGTTAGATTATTGTTTTTTTGCATTGTTTTCACCTTCCCTTATTTGTTTTCTATACCACGATAATTTATTTTTTTCAAAGTATGTAGTATATCCTCTATTGTTTTCTTTAATAAGAACTTCAACATAATATTTACGATATGAGTCTTTTAAATGTTGTAGTTCTTTATTTTTCATAATACTCAACGACAGCCGCTAGAGTAAGACACAGTATTATAAATACACTTACAAATATTAAAGCACCCATTATTTACCTTCCTTTGTTAAATATTTATCAATCAATAATTTGTAATCTCTAATTGATAAGCCACATTGTTTTTTATTAAAGATACTTGGTTCAAGTTCTTCATAAGTAATTAAATAACTTCTAGGTATTGTAACACCATCTTTAGATAAGCTAGTGTGAAATATTCTTTTACTAACTTGATCTCTGGTAATTGTGAAACCTTTATATTCTATTTCCATTATTTACCTTCCTTGTTTTATTATATCTATTTTTTGTTGAATTGGTGAATAGTTAAATTCAGCAACAAAATCATTGTCTTGTTTTTTAAAAACATTCCAATCATAAAAAATAACAGATGGGTTATCATCTATTGATACTAAGTATTTTGGTTTATTAATTGAATAGAATGTATCTGTAACTTTATAAGTACCAGTTTCTTTGCTGTTTAATATTTTTAAAGTACAGCTTTTTTTTCCAAGTGATCTTTTAGAAATAATTTTGCCGTTTAACTTTATTAGATACTTTGGTTTCATTATTTACCTTCCTTTTCTTTAAGTTGTTTAATTTCTGTTTCTAATATTTTTTGCACATAAATTAATTCTGCACCTTTATATCTACCTTCAGAAATATTTTCTTGAGTTTTTTTAACTTGTTTTTTTCTCCATTCCAAAAATCTTGGATCAATAAAATCTTTTGTCCAATCAGATGGTAAATGAGAACCATAACATTCTGTACCATTTGATCTTTTAATTGAACCAGCACTAAATCTACCAAATTCTAAAGGTGAATTTACACCAATATGTCTAGCAAATCTTTTTTCTTTTCCTTTTACTTTGATTTCTCTGTTACACATTAAACATTTCATTTTATTTCCTTCCTTAGTTTGTTTCATAATTATTTCTACCACATGGTTAATTTATTGCAATAGTTATTTTAACCAATAAGTTGTTTTTTTTTAGTGTTGCTTTTATGCAACTTATAAGTATTAGCTATAATTGTAGCTATTCTCTTGCCTTCCGAGGGTAGCTACACCTGAACAAAATGAGAACAAAAAACAAACTAGTTAAATCAAGAAAACATTTAGAGTGGGTGGCTTTGAATCACTGCTGTATAAGCTGTGGTTATAGCGAGGTACAAGTAGCACATATCAGACACTTGCCTTCTTCTAATGTGGGTTTAGGAAGGAAAGACGACCGATACTGCGTACCGCTTTGTTTTAAATGCCACCAGCATCAACACACCATGAATGAAAAAGAATTTTGGCGACAAAACAATTTAACGAATCCTATGCAATTTGCTTATCAGTTATGTTTACATTCGCCATGCAAAAAGGTAAAAGAATTTTCCGAATCAACTGATTATTTTAAGGAAGGGAATAATGAATAGTAAAAACGGATTTGTATTATTACATAGAAAAATATTTAATTCTTCAGATTTTAAAAACCAGCAAGATATATCAGTATTTATCTACTTAATGGCTATGGCTTCGCATGAACCTACTACAGTAACATACAGAGGAAAGCAGATATTTTTGAATAGAGGTGAGGTTTGTATAGCAGAACGTGATTTGGCTAAAAGATTCAATATCACAAAAACACAGGTAAAATCCATAATTAGAAGGTTAAAAAGCAACCATAATCTAACTCATAGATTGACCAAACGTCTTGGTATATATGCCATTGTAAAATATGACAAATATCAATCTTTAGAGAAGCAAAGTGACCATAAAGTAACCATAAAACCTTCCACTGAACAATTAAGTAAATTAAATAAATTAAATACTAGTAATACTAGTAGTAATATAATTAAATATAAGAAGATTAGCATAAGAGATCATTTTCCTAAATTAAGAAATATTAAAGATATTATTGACACCAAAGACGAATAAATTTAAAACTTTATTCATAGTCATTAGGTAGGTTGTTTAAACGAACTTAAATCTTTTATGATATGTCCTTGCCTACCTAATGATTTAGAAAAGGATAAAATATGAAACTAACTACAAAACAAAAAAAACTTCCAATGGCTTTGCAAAAAGCAATTATGAAGAAAAAAAAGAAAACCAAGAAAAAAAAATAATGCCTTATCACACTAAAAAAAAGAAGAAGAAAAAAAAGAAAAAGAAATAATGGTTAAACGTAAAAAAGCACCAAAAGGCTATCATTATATGCCAGATGGGCGATTAATGAAAGACTCAGCACATGGCAAGAAAAAGAAGAAAAGTCGTAAAAGATAAAAAAACTAAAGTTCCAAAAAAATACTTATCAGGTTTAAAAGGTTCTAAAAGATCAACTAGAGCATCTTTACTAAAACGCATGGCTAGAATGTATAGGGCTGGTATGAGAATACCTGTAAGTATGTTTAAAGCGAGAGTTAAATAATGGCTGTAAGAAAACGTCCACTATCAAAAACAGTTCTTGCAACATTGAAAAGAAAAGCTAATAGCAAAAAAGGTGTTACACTTGGACAACTTAAAAAAGTTTATAGACGTGGACAAGGTGCTTTTTTATCATCAGGTTCAAGACCAAAAATACCTATGGCGGCTTGGGCTATGGCTAGAGTCAATAGCTTTATGCGAGGATCAAGAAAACACGATACAGATTTAAGAAAAAAAAGAAAAAGATAATGGCGATTACAACT
>CAACVD010000962.1_pt2 | contig 12230 bp, 23 predicted proteins | sample 2381771 | NCBI WGS metagenome assembly CAACVD01 (sample SAMEA5211965, study PRJEB30684) | marine metagenome | biome: Marine; feature: Epipelagic; material: Water | collected 2015-10-15 | depth 15 m | reverse complement strand
ATTCCATGTACTGAATGTCATCAAGCATGTGAAGAGGAATCCCAGATTTAGAAAATTGCTTCTTAGGTTTGTGATCCTCAAAGTTTGAACTGGTCATACCTTCTTGATCCGTCTTCTGAGGACATGGTCTGGAGAAGAAAGAATGTGGTCAACAGCACTTCGTCTCCACACTTTGTGACTGTTTTCGTTCAGAGGATCCTTGAATCGATAGTGAGTACCTTTCTGGAAGTATTTATTTAATCTCCAAAGAGTTTTCCTACTAATTCCAAGGTATGAGCACATGGCTGTATTAGAAATCCAAGGTTCCATTTGATTCAAATTGTCCCGTGTTGATAGTGTATGTCTTATCTTGCATCATGCAACCTTCTTAATATATAAGTGTCTTGCAAAATGATGATGACTGAAGTCGAAGAAAAAAAGGAACTAACAGAAGATCAAAAGAAAAAGGCAGAAGCTGCTAAGAAAAAGAAGGAGAAAAAGGAAGATCACGACGAACCTCTGTGGCAGGAGGTTTTAGCGGCAAGTCTGAAAGTTGGTATTCTTGGGTGGTCCGTACTAATTCTTACCCTTTCATACTGCTCTCTTCCAGAAAAGTTGACGTTTGGAACGACAGTTATCGAAATACCTGAGCAAGGAAATATCGATCCGACTTTCCCTGCAAGTTTGCTCGGCGGGATCCTCTCGTCGCTGGGGATTGCGACAGCTACTGCTAAGAAGAATAGTGGAGGAAATGGTGGTGGATTAACAGAAGAAAAACTCCTTAAAATCCTTGCAACATTAAATAATAATGAACAGGTGATTCGTGTTCAGACTCCTATCCACATTGTTGGTGGAGAATTACTAAAGTCAGAAAAGCCTACAAAAGATAGTTAATGACTGACTCTGGAATCAATCTTGATGCATCACAGGAGGTAAAAATCACAGTGATGCAACTAAAAATTGAGCGTTTAGAGGAGAAGCAAGCAGATCTTAGAGAACGATTAAAGGTAGTAGAGAAGTGGGTTATCGGTGCAGCAGCAGTGATAGCAGCAGGGACAACAGTTGTAGGATTCGCTACCAACATTAGTAAAGCGTATCTTTAGAAGTTCAAAATTCTCTACGATATAGGTAAATAAATTCTTCAAAAAATGAAACGGTTCGCTGTTCTAATAGGATTATTATCGCTATGCGGACCCGTAAGATCTGAGGTCAGCCATCGTATTCAAAGCAATATTCAATTAACCGTAGACGGTGCAAGCACAACGGCTACTCGAATAGGTAGTTCAGTCTCTGCTAGTGGTGTGAATGTAAAGGTTGGTACTGGAAATAATGATACTTTTGCTTCACTCACTGCTGGTTCTGCAACTGCGGCAGCTACGGTCGTGCCGGGGAATTTTGAAATTAATACCGCCGGACAAAATTTTAGCTTTACAAATACGGCGATTCAAGGGGATCCAATATCTACCTTGGCAGCAGGTGTTGCAGTTTCAAGCACCACTGGGCAGGCAGCAAGTCTCCCAGCTTACGGACAGGTGACGAGTTTTGCCGGAGGCGTAAAAGGCACGTTGGCTGGAACCCTAACTTCAGTCGGGGGAGGCACTTTGGCCATAGTCGCCGGTTCGTCAGGAACGACTAGCATAGGACAGATAACGTCTGAACTTTCCGTGCGCTAGGAACATGAATCCTGATAATCAAGGAATTAATCGCATAATTAAAGCTGCTGATGCGTGGGCAAGCTCTGGGCACCAAGGACTACAGAGAACGTTAGGAGCATTTAATCTTGGTCGAATTAGCCTAGAGGAGGCAGCACGTCGATCATTTAATGACATTAAAATTCTTGCTGAAGCAGGAGATAACACAGCAAAGGCAGTTGTAAGAAATGTTTTATACAGGATGTATGGAGAAGATACTTATAACGAAATGGCAAAGATTAATTTAGCTGACAAAAACCAGACATCTCCAGAAGTTGTAGATCAAAATGTAAAAAAGGCTAAAGAATTAACTAATAAAATTATCACCAGCAAACCTGTGACTGGTCTCCTGAGAAATCGCATGGCAATGGCCTCCTTAGCAGGATTAGGTGGAGCAGCAAGTGGAGTGACATTGGCGAACTTGCTTAACCAGCCAGAAGAGAAAGTATGAGTAACGTAAGATACGCAAAAGCCCTAGAGGTCATGAAGCCTCTGTGGAATGCATATTCCAAAAGCGGAGCAGTGCAAGACGCTGTAGAGACCATAGGAACTGCTGGAGTACTAGCTGGAGGTCAAGCTCTCTTCACTGACATGAGTCCTGAAGAAATACTTTTATCAACTTTGCTGGGAGGTGGAGCTGCTTTTGCTGCTCGTCCAATTGCCTCGAAACTTGGAGGTGCAGTGGGAAGAAGCTTGGATAAAGGGAGTACGAAGATTGGAGAAAAGGTGATGACGACTAAGGTTCCGGGCTTAAAAGGTAATACTTTGAGAACCATGAAAGCCGATATGCCAGAAGGTGAATTTGATGAGTTAATGCAATTTCTAGCAGCTTATTATCCGGGTACTCCTCAATCAGTCAAGCAAGCAGCAAGTATGGCTGCTCGTGGAAAAGGAGCCTATAAAGTTATGGGTACAGAATTACCAGCAGATATGTTTGGGAAAATGTTTGGCAGGAATATGGATAAAGATATGTGGAAAGCTGTGCAAGCTTTAAACAAAGCCAAGTATGTACAAAACTTCAAAGGTAAAACACCAATAGAAGGTTTATTAAGATCGATGGGCAGAGTATACGGTGACAATATTGCTCAAGGTTCAGTCGCCTTAGCTGCTCCAATGTTGCTTTCGAATAATGCAGAAGAAGTTATCCCAGTATGAAACGAATATTAGGTCTTTTAGTAGTCGTACTAAGTTGGCCTAGTAGTAGTCATGCAGTTCCTATATCGCCAAATTTTTCTTCTGGAAAACTTGACTCAACTACTACTCAACGGCAGGTGATTTCGGAGGTTATAGTATCAGAAGATTTCAATACAGGCTGGGTTCATTCGGTGTCTGGCACAGGCATTAAGCCATCGACAGGTGTTATAAATCCAACGTCTCATACTGAGATCAAACATACGACTTTGAACGGTGGAACGAGTACATGGACAGGTTTAGACATGAGTACCTCTCCCAATTTTTCTCTTATCACAGATGGAGGAGCCTTCCAATACACCTCTTCATACCAAGGACCGGGACTTCGAAATCGCACAACAATAACTCGCACGTCAGAAATCGAAACTACGATCACAAGCAGCAGCGTATTCAGCCAGTAATAGCAAAGCTTCTTGGTGTATTACTAATAACTCCGCATAGTGTATTAGCCAGTGACGTTGGTGGTGTATCGGCCACCTCTAATCCGGTCGCGAACAGTAGTGGTCAAGCGACTGTGAATGCATACCAAGTGTTGACTGGAAATTTTATTAACTCTGCTTTTACAAATGGAGTGCAATGTCAGGCAGAAACTGTAACCATATCGCCATACATTGGTAGGAGTAAAAATATAAAGCTACCTTTTGTCACTAGTTATAAGGAGCCGGTCTATGACATGCGAGATATTGATGGAGACGGTGCTCCTGATAATCCCGGTGCCGTCTTGTTTGAAAAGGATATCCTCACACAACAGAAGGATAATTTCTCCTTAAATTATGGAGCCACTCTCCAATGGTCTAAGCCCTTAGATTCAAAGCTACAAGCGCTGTGCAAAGAAGCAGCCAGTACAGAGATTGCTCTGAGAAAAGCAAGCCTAAATTTGAAAATACTTGACTACGAAATTTCACGTTTAAAACACTGTGGGACATTGCGAAAAGAGAATATATATTTCCGACCCGGAACAAAATATGCAGTCATATGTGAGGATGTCGAGGTTGGCGAACATCCGACTTCAGTGCCGGACCATGCACATAATCTAGAACAAATTAGTAAGACTACTTCCGGAGATTCCTCTGCTCCAATTGGCGTTCTCGAAGTGAAAGCACCTTGGGCTTCTTCTTCAGGAGACGAGGTAACACCTTCTTCAGAACCTTCTTCACGAGGGGTTTCACAACCTTAAGTAGATAATCACTTAGAGGCTTAATTAAAACAGAACTAGTTACAGCTACCGCAGCAGTAGCTCCAGTAGTTAAAACCAATGGAGGAGGGGGCAGATATGTAAAGGCGACATCTTGAGGAGTCTGCGCTTCCCATAATGTGATGCATTCACCTTCCTCGCTTAACTCATATCCTGTAACTCGTTTAGTTCCAAATTTCCCTTTACTACCAATGGGTGGGTCATCTGGTCGAGGACAATTAGTAACTGGTTTCTCAGCAGGTGGAGGTGGAGGTGGAGTGGAATTAAATCCACCCATATTGATTCCAGTTGCATCATTATCGAGTGGATTGGATTGAGATTTCGGTTGGTTTAGTGGTGGAGGAAGTTGAACGTTTTTTACTGGTTCAATGACTGGTTGTAAATTATTAGGGTTATAGTCAAACGCAGGCATGACAGGCTGTGTGCCGTCGCAGAGCAGTAAATTTCCGTAAGGGTCGTCCTCTATTAGGTTGTTATTTCCAGAGGTCTCACGAGCCTCTACACAGCCCGGAACATCGACGATAGGAAAACCTATTGGACCCGTCACCAATTCCTGCGTGATAGGCACTGCGAGGGGGATACTGCTTGGTACTTGTATTGCCCAGTCGGGAACATTAGGAACTTTTACATTCCAAACTCTGACATCCCTGATATCAATCACTTAAAGATTCAGGGGTAATACTCCTCCTGTTGAACTAGGAAGGGAAGGTATATCAACTTTTGGTAATGAGCCTGAGACTCCCTTAGTCAGTGCAGGAGTTATGGCTTTAATTAGTTTGTTTTGTAAATGCTGTTGTGTTAGTGGATTCTTGAGATAAAAGTAGCCAGCGATTGTTCCTCCAACTAAGGAGATGCTTATACCAAAGCTCGCCAGCGCAAGGATATTGAAAACTTTCATGTCTATTGCAAAGCTATCTTTAATTTTATAGGTTTTCAAAATGGAAAAGATTGTTTGTCTCCCTAGAGGTAGTTATTGTTAGGTCAATTGAGGTTATTCATTGATACCAGAACGCTGGGAGAATTACCGATTTGGACTTATTGAGATCTCTAAAGGCGCTGCCCTTAGACGATTCAGACAATCAATAAAAGACGAATGGGGATGCTGTGCTTATTGCGGCATTAAGCATGAAAATGACGTTAAGATTCACTTAACCATTGACCATGTAAAACCAAAAGCTCACGGTGGTAGCAGCTTAAGGACTAATTTAGTACCAGCATGTCTACCGTGTAATTCAGCGAAAGGTTCCAGTCGTGACTGGCTTGTGTGGTACGAAGAACAATCTTTTTTCTGTCCAGACAGAGCTGCCAGAATAAAGACATGGATCAAGCCGCTAAACAACGATCTATTCGACTTATGGTGTTTATCAGGAGGAGATCCCAGTGAATCCAGAATTGACTCCAGAGCAAAAGTTCATGCTTCACAGGATTGCGATAGAGACGAGGGCTCTATCAAGGGACGAACTTATAGAGGAATTACTAAGTTGCTGGGAGGGCAGATTTGCACAGAAGCAAGCCTTTCTTGCTGCTAGTAAGGAATCTGGTTTTGTCTTTAAATTCCATGAAGGATCTGCATACATGCCATCAAGCGAAGGAGACGAAGTTGTCGAGTACTGCTTAGCTGATGACGATATTGATGATGATGATCTTCAAGAGGTTTACGAGTCAGCAAACTTTGAATTAGATATGGAAGAAATTGTTTTAGGTGGCGAAGATTAGCAATTTAAATTTGATTGCGATATATTACAAAGTGAAAGACGAGGCTTATGGAAGTATTAATCACAGGTGCAATGGCTGTTGTTGTTGGACTAGCAACAGGACAATTTGTTTCGATTGGTTTTAAAAATAAAAAGGGAGATAACTCGGAGCTGTTTCAAAAAATAGACGCTATTGAAAGAGTGTTGCCAACATTGATTCCACGCACAGAAGTCCAAGAAGTAATCAATAAAGTTCCACCACTTGTAGCTCAACAAGTTCAATCAGAGCTAACAAGTATGGCAAGAGAAATAACTGCACAGATTCCAGTCCAGCAGCCACCAGCTCCAGCTATGCCAGCAATGCCTCAAAGGTATACAGAATTAACCCAGCAAAACGAAGCTAAAGCAGCAGAGTTAACACAGAGATTGCAGGAAGTAACTCAAATGTCTATTCCTCAAATGGAAGCATTAGCTAAGCAAATGCCAAAGAGAAATAGAAAACCAAGGCAATAATTACGATTCCTTTTTGTGATAGACCTCAACGTCTGATTCACATTTAGGGCATGAAAGGAAAGTAACAAAATCATATTCTTCACAAGGGATAGGTAGATCGGAATCACTACCCCAAATCAATTCAGTGTTGCAGTGCCAGCAATTCATACTTATTCCCAGAGACGAGTGACTGAATTAGCAGCAGTCTCAATGAGTTCATTCAAAGAAGAGGGCTTATTTTTTCTATATTTTTTATTTAATTTTGCAAGTCTATTTTGTTGTTTTGTAATTTCTTTGCAGTGATCACAATCACAACCATTATTAATTATTATTTTCATCAATCAAGGCCAAGATCAATAGGATCAACAGATTCAGATTTCCACTCAGTAGCAAACTTTAAAGTTTGAGAATCATCTAATGGATGACACTGAAGGACTTCTTTGTAGAGGTCATAATTGAACTCAAAGGCTTCAGAAGTTAGACCATCGCTCTTAGTGAAAGATTGACCATCTGGACCAGTAAAACGATCATCTGTTCCCCAACCATTTCGCTGGTATTCCATCAGAAAGAGCAAGCAGCATCCAGCGTGGCTGAGATGTGAGAGTCCAGTTTCTTTGTCGTTATCTTCTCCTCGCCACCAAGCGAATATATGTCTGCATAGGGCTGCGAAATATCTGCCCCATTCAGTTCCTCTGCACCAATTATTTGCTGAATACTTTTGGCTCCCATAGCTGAGAACGTCAGCGATGTCTGCAATAGCAGCCCAAGGCACGAGATCAAAACGAGTCTTCACTTAGTTGGCGTTCATTCTGCCTAGGATAATGTTAGTTGAATGAGAGAGCAAGCGTATTGAGTGATCAATCAGGCACAGATCGGCAAAAGCTTTTAACATGCGCTGTAATGGAGCGCCAACTTATAGAAGGATTTGCTCTGTGTAATGCTTTTCTTCAAGAGAGTGACAAGTCATTAAACCCAACATTGGTCATTGTCATGTTCACTTTGATTCATAACTTCCACTTTTTCTTAATGGTCAAATACATACCAAAGGAATTTTGGCCAGAAAAATTACTATTACTCGGAGCGAAGTATGGGATTAAGGAATAAAAAAACAGCCCTAGTTAGAAAACATCTAGCCAAAGCAAGACGCGCTAATCATCATGCTCAGAACTATGGTGGGAGTACGGGTGGTAGGAAAAGTATTGATGATGGAAGTGGTATCAGAATATTGAATCGGAGATCGTCAGAGCAAGCCGCTGAAAGTCAGGTATTCAAAGATGATCTAGATAAATACGGTGCAAGGAAGGAAGCATGGGAAGCAAGAAAGATGCCTGAACTAGGCACCTAACTAAACAACTACTAATGAAAAAGTTTTTACTTGTTCTACCAATCCTTTTAGCTGGATGCGGACTAGGGATGAATAACGGAGGAGGTGGCAGTGGTCGAGGACTAGATGCTTACTCGTTCATGAATACAGGTAACGCAGACTCATACACATGCGAAGAAGTTGGAGACCAGAGCGACTCATATTGTTCTACAGGCGAACATCCGAACTTGTGCAATTGCTAATGGCTACTTTGATACTTGCTTTAGTCGTTGTAGCAGCGTATGTGAATCTCATCCTGACGTACAGGAGAAGAAGAGACTTATAGCTGCTTAACCCGATAAGTGTACATTTTGCCCCATCTTCGGGCTACCAACCCGAAGGTTGAATACACGTTGTAGCAATGGTTTTAAGTGTATGTAAAAAGAACTTGACAGATCCCTCGATTATGTCCATGATGATTTCACCTGCCTTAAACATTGATGGATAACATCATTAAAAACATCATCACAGACATAGAGTATTTACTTGATGAAATTGCGATAAAGAAAGCAGAAGAGTTTGAATCTGAGGCTGTATCTTTTTTAAATAAATTGAATACCGACTATGAAATTGAGATGGTCAACGAGATTGATCGCAATGTGACCATTCTTATTTCTATTCCCCAGTCTTAGGAGTAATAACTGCTTCCACCATTCGAGTAGTCATTGGTTTAATCGTTAATTTATTGCCTTTCTTAATTGAGCTGTAGTACTCAATTTCTTCAGCAGTAAAATCATTAATCATGAATCTGCATTTCTTTCCTTGTTGCCAATCAGGATCTGGGTCTAATGGATCCCACCACAACACGAATTCAAATGGAGACTCACCTAACGCTTTATATCCGGGCATTGATTGATGCATCTTATGCACCCTTGTTCCTAATTCAATGATATTGGTATAGATATCAGGCGTTAAAAGTTTTCTGTATTCACGTTCGAATGGCAAGGCATCCTGCCATATGATCCATGAATCATAAACAACAGATCTAATCGTTAAATATTTCTCCCCATTTGGAGCAAGGAAGTTATCCAATTCAACCTCGGTAATCATATTCCCTCCCGTACAAAGCTTTGTATGATTCAGTCCAGTCAGCTTCTCCGCTGTATTCGTTGAAGACGACTCTTCCTAAACGGCTAAAGACGTTATGGAAACGAGACACCATTGTTTGAAACTTGGATGGATCAGTTGGTGGCAAGTAGGCGATTGCAGACCAATCAGAAGGAGAGACTCCTCGAAAGGTTTCCAGCTCCTCGTCCCACCACTGCGGACGCACTCTTCTAAAAGGAATACAAATAGGAAAGTCCCAGAGCCAAGGCGCTCTAATAATTGATTCGTTATGGGCTATCCAAATAACGCAGTGATTAACACGACCTTTCCTGTATTCAGTTAACGCTTTATTTAAAAGTCTTCTTGTTAGTCCAGCACCAGCAGGAGATCCAACAAAGACTCTCCCTTCTCCGCTTGTATTCCAGTCTTTATGAACAATCTCTTCTAACGTTTCTTTATCTTTGTCGTAAAAGCGAGAAGCTAATACTGATCGATTTATATCTTTAGTTGAATAGGGATCAAGATCTATTGTCCCAAGAACAGACCTAGCACCTTGGATGACATCAGCAGGTGGAGCTAAATCACATTTATTAACTCGCCTAGGTTCTGGCATAACTTATATTTCATTCATCATTGTCTGGATTCTTTTTGCCGGATTGTCTCTTGGAATGACAGCAGCAGAGCCGCCAGAGTTGTCCAGAAGAAGAATGCAGATTTCCTCGTCAAACTGACATTTTTTTACTTTGTCTAAAACATCTTTAAGGAACTCAATAACTGTTGTATCGCCCGACTTTTCTGCTTCTTTTAAATCTTGTTCAAGAGAAAATCTATTAATAAAATTCTGAGTTTGTATTTGAGGCTTACCGTGCTTGCTTGCAAGTTTGACTATTAAAGCTCCTTCTCCCATGTAGCTCATGAGGGAATCAAACTTACCTATTAAATCTGAAATTATTGCTTCGCAGATCCTGACGTTTAATTCTTTCGAAGCGTCCTTGTTTGCAGAAGGAACAGATTTATCAATAAGTTCAGGGAAAAACTTTACTAATAGTTCTGTTGGCTTTGGTCTTGCCATTCAGTTCTTCGTTTTGCGTAGTGACTAAAACGCTGTCAGTTATATATTCCGCACGGGAAAGTGCTAGTACATAACGTCTGTATTCAGGATGTTTAATGAAAGAATCAATCAATAAACTGATTGAAGAATGCAATTGATATAGCTCGTTAGTGGTTTGCATATCGAAAACCTCACGCTGCAATTTCATTCTTTTGTTTTCTTTTTACTGTTTTCTTCTTTAATCCTGAATGCCACCAGCGATAAATCTCAGGAGTCCACTTACTAATCTCGTTAGCAATAGAATCAACGATTGACTTCATTTCGTAGCTGCTTCTCATCAAGCTAGCTCGATCAAGTAGACGAAGCCAATCTCCAAGACTCCCAGTCACTGTAGCGTTAATAAGTAAATTTTGTGGCAATGATTCCTGTGCAACCTCTTTGGCAATTCCTCTTTCTCTCGCTGCATTGAAGTCGAGTAGTGATGAATAACCAGCAGCTAATTGTTCATGTCTATCTTGTTCTGTCCATTTAAAAGCTTGCTCATCATCAGGATTATAAAAACCGACAACTCTGGAATAAACGAAATCCTCTATAGAGGAATTTAAATCTTTAACTGGAATCCGATAGGAGTCCGCTGTTTCGAAAAGAGATTGACTATTAAAAGATAGAGTTCGACAAAGTTCTTTGAGGTCTGAGATTGTTAGCTGATCTCCTCGTATGTACAAAGATAAGTGTGGATGGTCAAAAGGAGCATAAGCTTCTTTGGTAATCATTTTTTGATCACGAACTGCGGGAGTCCATTGTTCAATAAATGTTTTGCCATTGATATCTTCTCCTCCTATTGACTCATCATCTTCTGCAAGCAGCGGACCTGAAGGCTTAAAGGATCTATCAGTTAGTGTCTTAAAAACATTAAGCAACAGTGTTTGCGGCATCTCTTGACCACCAATCTTGTAGACGGAGAACTGCTGGAAGGGCACAACGCACAAATATAACTTCTACGAAGAAGTTAGATCACATAGTGACACAATGCAAGAGATGTCTTTCGAATCTACCGATTTAATTATTAAGAATCCATTGCCTTATATTCATCGCTTAATTTGATGTTCGCGACAACATCTTCACGAGTCTGTCCTCTTTTTTCTAAATCATCAAGCCACCACTGCATACCTTCTGCGTCTGGTTCCCTAGCTAGCAAGTCTTTGTAAGTTTCCTTGATGAAAACCAAATTCGACTCTGTTGATTCTGTCATGCAAAACGCAAGATACTTTACATAAATTAACAGAAAGAAAATTGTCTTGCTGAATTAAGCAATCTTGTATTTATCTTCTAGAACCTTAATCCGCTTTTCTAAATCGCTTGACTCGTCATTATCATCATCATCTCTTTTGTACTTTTCAAATAGCTCGTCTGGATCAGTGTATTCAGGAGGCTTACCTTCATATCTATTGCCGTGATAACGGTCAGCAGCTCCTATCTCGTTAATCCCAAGCATTACATTCTGCCTCATCTCAGGAAGGAACCTGCCGTAGTAGTCGTCAGTCATCCTGTTACCAGCCGAAGAAGCAGCGCTGATAGCGTCATAAATACCGTATTTTCGGTCAGTATCTTTTGGAGTCCATCTAATTGGAGGTTTGCTTGGTTTCTCAGGTTTGCTTGGAACCTCTGGCAGTGGATCTAAATCTTCTCCTTTACCTCTTTGATATCCCTTGTACTCATTGCTACGTCTGATATTTGCTAAGACTTCATCTTTGGTTTGGCCACGATCATGGATGTCGTCAGTCCAATAAGCTCTACCTTCGTCACCTAAATCTCTGCCTAGCTCATTCTTATAGACACCTTCTAACCATTTCTCAGTTCTCTCTCTAGCGGTCTGCTTAGGATCGATAGCTATTGGGTCAGACATTATTAATTAAATAAATTAAATTCCTTTATATAGTTTAGGAAATTATTCAGTCATAAATTTGGGAGTCATGATTGAGTTGACAGGCTGACCAGAGCCCATGCGCCAATCGATCCAGATCTTATTTGTTTTTTCTAATCTCTCAAAAGTTTTAGGATCTTTATCAGCAGTCGTTTCAAGAAAGCAGAGAGTTTCACTTTCTAATTTACGAGTACTGAATTCGATATCGATAGTATCTAACGATCTTCGATGGTAGAAATGAGGTACACCTTTGACCTTCATATGTAGCGGGTTGCAACAGTTGTTATCACCACAAATCATTTTCATAGGCAGTCTTCCAATATCTCCCCAAGTAAACCAGCAAGCCACACGAGCAGCAGAATATTGACGACCAGAATTCCAATGTCTAGGAATCGGGAAATAGCTTGAGTTACATCGACTGTGAAATTTTCCACGCCAAGGCCAGCACTCGTCTGCGCTGCCCATCTCGACGAATGACCAGAACTCAAGAAATCTTCTGCGATGTACTTTCTCTATTCGATGAACATCGAGAGAAATCCTGCCTTCTGTTAACGAACTAACGCAGCGAACACACGCATGACTATCCGTGTATCTAGGAATCAG
>CAACVD010000777.1_pt2 | contig 12239 bp, 1 predicted proteins | sample 2381771 | NCBI WGS metagenome assembly CAACVD01 (sample SAMEA5211965, study PRJEB30684) | marine metagenome | biome: Marine; feature: Epipelagic; material: Water | collected 2015-10-15 | depth 15 m | reverse complement strand
TTGGAAAAATAATATTGGAAAGTTGGATGAAAATGATCAAGTAACACCTGATAATGATTATTATCAGAATTTATCATATACAGTAAAAAGTCCTATCACATATCAAGAGTTAATCACTCCCGTTAACAGCATGCTCCACACTAGTGGAACAAAGAATTTTGCTGATGTTGGTATTACTTCTGTTACAACTAGTGTTGGTATAGAAACTTCTGAGATGATTGTGACTCAGTTGTATGATATTCAAGATGAGCAAAGAGTAGATAATATTCGACAATTTGATTATGTCAGAGATTATGAAATAATATCAGATTCATCTAAGTTTATTGAATTTAAAAATAGAACACTTACAGACTATGTAAAAATTAATAGCGATTTGGTAAAAACTATTGATGATATTAGTGATGAATTTTCAAGTCTTGATAGTGATCCTGATGAATTTTTAAACATTTTAAATGTGAATGATTATGATACTTATACAAATTTACTTTTTAGAATAGAAAGTACAGATAATTCAGAATTACAACTGACAGAATTAACATTATTGCGTTCTGGAAGTACTAATACCTTAGTTCAAAGAGGTGGTATTATAAATGATGAAAGTGATATGTCACTTGATTATGGAAGTTTTGTATTAGAAACTGATGTTACTGAGGAATCATATCTTCGTTTCTATCCAAATGATCCATATAATATTGATTATGATATTAGATTATTGGGTAATAAATTTACGTCAGATACTGTTGGTGTAGCAACTACATCAGTTGGATTTGTCAATTTAATCAACTCAACCAAGTTAGTATCAACTAATCAAACATTGGATTTGGTTTCTGTTGATGTTGATGATATAAAATCATTGTATGCAAATATTCAGGTTATCAATACATCAACAAATGATATGAATTTTGTTGAATTGTATTTAACTCATGATGATACAAATACTTTCATGGCAGAATCTTTCTTTGATTCTGAAGGAGGGTCTATAACAAAACAATCTATAGGAAGTTTTGATTCTAATATCACCAGTGGTATATGCTCTATAACTTATAGTAATGATACATCTTCAAATGTTAGGCTTAGATCTAAGATTGTTGGAATAGGAACTACTTTTGTCGGTGTTGGTACTTATAGATTTGGTGCAATTGGACAACCAGATGATTCAGTTAGAAGTTTAATTTATCAGTCAGATTATTCTACGGGAATAGGAACTACAAGTGTTTTTGAATTAGATAAATTATTATTTAATTCAGTTAAATCCATTATTCAAGTATCTTGTGGATCCACAAAAGCTTTGCATCAAGTGATGACTATACATGATGGTAATTATGTATATGCTCAACAATCCGCATTTATTTCAGTAGATAGTAATTTACCAAACCCCGATTATGAAGAATATGATGATACCTCTGGAATAGGAACATTTGGTGTTGGATATTCTGGAGATAAATTTATATTAGAATTTAATCCAGATACTGAATTTGTAGGTGCAGAAATAAAGGTATTGTCTTTCAATCAATGTTTTTACACAGATGTTGATAATAATATTCCTATTGGATTGCAGAATGGCAATTCATTAGATTATATAGATACGAAATATTATGATTCTCTTAATAATACTAGAATTAATTCAACAGCGTTTGAATTAACTAATAATGGAACTCCTATCTTTGCAAAAACCTTTAATCCAAATGATAGTAATATTTTAGATACTTCTACCGGCAAATTTACTATAAAAAATCATTTCTTTAGAACTAATGAAGAACTAATTTATACTCCGGGATCTAGTTTTGTTGGTGTTGGATCAACACCAATGGAATATACAAATGCAACAGCAGGTATTACGAGTATTCTTCCTTCAAATGTATTTGCTGTTGTGGAATCAAATGAGGTTTTCCAAATATCTACAACAAGATCTGGAACACCAGTTACTTTTGCTGGAGTTGGCACAGGAAATCTTCATCAATTTGAAATGGTTAAGAAAATTGAAAAGTCTGTTATTTCCATTGACAACTTAATCCAATATCCTTTAATGTTTACTCCAATAAAACATTCTTTGGATGAAAACATTGATAATGGAAATGCTGGAATAAGTACAACTAGAAAAGTATTCTCTTTATCTGGAATATCATCAATTGCAGCGAATGATATTTTAAGAATAGATGATGAATATATGAGGGTTATTAATGTTGGTTTTGGAACAACGACTGTTGGTCCAATAACGGGAATAGGAACAACTACTCTTGTAGAAGTTTCTAGAGGTTATGTGGGTAGTTCCTCAACATCCCACTCTAATGTTACTGGAATCGCAACTGTTTATAAAGGTTCATATAATATTGTTGGCAATAAAATATTCTTTACCGATCCTCCTAGAGGAAAAATTAGTGAAGAAAAAGATTTAAGTAATTTAGATTTTTCAACATCAGATTTTAATGGTAGAGTTTACTTGAGAAGTAATTATTTAAGTAATGAAATTTTTGATGATGTTTCTCACGAATTTAGTGGTATAGGTAGAACATTTACAATAACTGTTGGTGGGGCAAATACTGCTGGAATAGGTACAACAGAATCTCAAAGATCTGGATTATTATTAATTAATGGCATATTCCAATCACCAACAACACTCAATAATCCAGATGGAAACTTTAATATTATAACAGATAATGCTGGCATATCAAGTGTTGTCTTTACCGGAATTAGATCTGCTACAGATCCATCTTTTATTGTAGAATCGGATTATGATGTTAATTTAAATGAAATACCAAGAGGAGGAATAATTATTTCTCTTGGATCGACTGGTGGTGTAGGATATGCTCCTCTTGCAGGAGCAGCTCAAACGGCAATTGTTGGGGTTGGAGGTTCTATCATAGGGGTTGGAACAACAGGAAGTTTTGGATCTGGATATTATGGTACTAATGTTTCTGTTGCCGTAACAGATTTAATTTATGATCATAGATTTGTAAGATGTGTAACTGATTCAATTACTGATGATGCTACCAATACACATACAGCTACCGATGCATCATATGATTCCTATAGTGGATCTTTAATATTAACAATTCCAAATCATGAATTAACTGATAGTAATACTGTAGGGATTGCTAATAATGGTATTGTATTCTCATGTTCCAAAGATCATTATGCAACAGAACATGCTTATCCAAGAGCAACATCCAAAACAAAACAAAGAAGAGGACAAACAGGTGGTGATCCAATATCAGGAATTCAAACAAGTATTACTGAATACACAATTAATACTATTACTATAAATGTTGGATCTGGTGGTGGAATTGGTACGGAGGCTTCTATCACTGCCACAGTTGGACTTGGAGGAACTTTATCCTTTAATGTTGGAGTAGGTGGAACTGATTATATAAATCCAGAGATATTTGTTTCTGAACCTTCTTATGAAAATTTAAATGTAAGGGGTATTTCAAGACTTGATGGAACAACAGATACTGGAATTGGTTTGCAAATGTCGGTTGAAGTTGGTGGAGCATCAACAACTGTTGGTATTGGATCAACATATGCAAAGATACGGACATTTAAAATTACAAGACCTGGATATTCTTTCCGAAAAGGTGACAAGTTTAGTCTTGTTGGTTTAGTAACAGATTCTAGATTATCTTCTCCATTAGAAGAATTTACATTGGAAGTATTAGATACATATCAAGATTCGTTTGCTTTCTGGAGATTTGGAGATCTTGATTATGTTGACAGTATTAAAGAATATCAAGATGGAATAAGAACAAGATTCCCATTAACTTATAGGGATGGAGTTACTATTAGTTTTGAATCAGATAGAACATTGGATGAAGATATTAATTTTGCTAATTTATTATTAGTATTCGTCAATGGCATTCTTCAGGTTCCTGGAGACACATATGAATTTAATGGAGGAACTTCTTTTAAATTTAAGACAGCTCCCAGACCTGATGATAAAGTTGATATATTCTTCTATAAGGGGACTGATGGATCAGATACTCAAAACGTTACTAATGTAAAACCAATTCTAGAGAGAGGTGATGAATTACAAATTATCGGTTCTAGTTTAAATTTAGAGAGTCAAAAAGAAAGACTGACATTTGATATTTCAAATTCTGATAGAGTTGAAACTAATCTTTACAAAGATCAAGGATTAGATGATACTAATTACAGACCAGTTAATATTATTAAACAAAAAACTGATAAAGTTATTTCTGGAGAGAAAATTTATAAGACAAGGGATTCTTTGGAGGCATATATTTATCCTACTGCTAGGATAATTGGAAATGTAAGTTCTTCAGAAACTAATTCTATATTTGTTGATAACGCTAAATTCTTTGATACAAATGTTGCTGTTGCAGGAACATTCGATGCTTTAGTGGTTAGTGGTCTTACAAACCCAGTAACTGCATCAGCAACTGCTACAATTAACTCAGACGGAAATGTAACAGGATTTACTCTTTCTGGTGGAAGTGGATATGTTAGCACTCCTACAGTTTCCATATCAGCACCTCCAGAAATTGCTGTAGGTGTTGGAACAACTGCTACTGCTACGGCATCAATTTCAAATGGATCTGTTAATGCAATTTCAATTACTAATCCAGGACTTGGTTACACTATTGCACCAAGAGTATTAATTTCAGCACCTAATATTATTTTAGATAACATCACTGATTTGAAGGGTGATCAAACAAGAGGATATTCTGGATTAGTTACTAGTATTACACCCACAACAGTTGGTGGACAACCAGCAATTGAAATGTCAATTCTTAAGACTTCTTCTGGCACATTGAATGAGTTGCAAGATGATACACCAATTTATGTATTTAATACTCGTATTGGATCTGGTGTAACCGCTATGGATACTGTAGGTGTTCATACTGTGGGTATAGGAACTACATTTGCTGATAATGTTTACCATATTGTAAGTGCAAATACCAGCAGTTTCGCTGATTTAGCAATTGTGAAGTGTAAGGTACAAGTAAATACTGGATTAACATCTATTGGTGATAATAATAACCCTGTGGGAGAATTCTCATGGGGCGAATTGAGAAATACTGGTGGATTTGGTAGATCTTCTTCAATTTCTATAGGTGTTACTGGATTGACTATTGATGCTGGTTTAACAACATTCCCAGTAATTCAGAGAAGAGGATCTATATATGGAATTAGAGACACTGGAGCTCTTAAAAAACAATTATAAATATCTAAAAAACGAGTAATATGGCGGCCATAGTAACGGACCAATTTAGAATATTAAATGCTAATAATTTTATTGACTCCGTAACGAGTACCAATAATTCTTATTATACATTTTTGGGATTAGTTGATTCTTCTCCATCTTCCCCAGGATTTGGAAGATCATCTACTTGGGACACTAGTCCGCCAGCTCCCACAGATAATTTTCAATATTCTTGTCATTATAGAGAAACTTCATTATTTGGTAAGAAAATATCATCCTCTGATATACGTAGAGTCATAAGAAGAGTTAATTGGACGATTGATAAACCTTATGATATGTATCGTCATGATTATAGTGTAGATAATCCAACACCTAATGGAGGAACATCTAGATTATATGACTCTAATTATTATGTGATGAATAGTGAATTTAAAATTTATATTTGTTTAGATAATGGTGGTTCTAAAACTGGAAATGACGCTAAAGGTAATCAATCTCAGTACGAACCAACTTTTACTGACTTGGAACCCTCATCTGCTGGTGTAGGTGATGATGGATATATTTGGAAATATTTGTTTACTGTTTCTCCTAATGATATTGTAAAATTTGATTCTACAGAATATATTGTTTTGCCAAATGATTGGTCTACTTCTACGGATGCTCAAATACAAAGTGTTAGAGAGTCTGCAAATTCTGATGTAAATAAAAATCAAATTAGAAAAGTTTATATTAAGAATGCGGGAGATAATTATACTTCTGGAACTCATTCTGGTTTAAATATTCTTGGTGATGGAACTGGAGGTAAAGTTACAGTTACAGTTGCTGATACTGGAGAAATTACTGATGTAATAGTTACTTCTGGTGGAAGTGGATATACATATGGAATTATTGATTTGAGTACAGTGAGGGCTGATCAATGGAATTCTATTAGTGATAGAGCTTTATTAATTCCAATTATCCCACCATCAAAAGGTCATGGATATGATCTTTATAAAGAATTGGGTGCCGATAAGGTTTTAGTATATACTAGATTTGATGATTCTACTAAAGATTTTCCAACAGATACAAATTTTTCTCAAGTTGGAATTATAAAAAACCCAGAACAATATTCTTCATCTGGAACTCTTTTTAGTGATAGTACTTTTTCAAATCTTTATTCAATGATGTTAAGTGACGATACTGCTGTAACTCCTGTAATAGGAGCATATATGTCTCAAGAAATATCTGGAGTTGGAACAGCACAAGGATATGTTGCATCATATGATAAGAATACAAAAGTACTAAAATATACTAGAGATAGATCTTTATATTTTGGAAATAGTTACGATCAAACTGATGACCCCGATGTTACGAAAAAATCTACGTTTACAGAATTTAGTAGAACTGCTGGTAATGTTGATGTAGGGGGACTTTCAGTTTCTATTCAAGATTTTACTGGAATTGCAAAGACAGTTGCAAACCAAGAAATAAATCTTGGAGTTACTTTTAATTCTGGACTTTCAAATCCTGAGATAAATAGAAAGACGGGAGATATTATTTACGTAGATAACAGACCCGAAGTTGCAAGAGACCTTAGGCAAAAAGAAGACGTTAAAATTATTCTGGAATTCTAAAACAAATGGCACAAAAAAGAAATTTAAACGTTAATCCATATTACGACGATTTTAATAATGAAAAGAATTTTTATAAAGTTCTATTTAAACCAGGATTTCCAGTACAAGCTAGAGAATTAACTACTTTACAATCAATACTGCAAAATCAGGTAGAGTCATTTGGTAAGAATATATTTAAAGAGGGTTCTATGGTTATTCCTGGTGGAATAACTTATGATCCCAGTTTTTATGCTGTAAAATTAAATTCGATAAATTCCGGTGTTGAAGTTTCAACATATATTAAAAATTTTATTGGAACAAAAATAACAGGACAAGTATCAGGAGTAACTGCAACTGTTCAATATGTTGCTACTCCAGGTGATCCTAATATTGATGATTTAACAATTTATGTAAAATACGATAGTTCTGGATCTGACTTTGTTTTTACTCCCTTTGAAAATGGAGAATCATTAAGTGCAAATAAAAATATTACTTATGGAAATACCACAATAAATTCTGGAACTCCATTTGCTTCATTATTGTCTTCTAATGCGACTGCAACTGGATCTGCAGTTTCTATATCGGATGGTGTCTATTTTATTAGAGGTTATTTTGTTAATGTTTCTAGTGAAACTATTTTATTGGATGAATATTCCAATACTCCTTCGTATAGAGTTGGTTTAAAAGTTGATGAGTTGCTTATTGACGCTAAAGAAGATAATTCATTATATGATAATGCAAAAGGTTTTTCAAATTATGCTGCTCCCGGTGCAGATAGATTAAAGATAGGACTTTCTTTATCAAAGAAATCATTAGATGATTTGGATGATAAGGATTTTGTAGAACTTTTAAGAGTAGATAATGGTAAGATAAAGAAAATACAAGAAAAAACCCAATATAATATTATACGTGATTATCTTGCAGAAAGAACATATGAAGAATCTGGAAATTATACTGTTGTTCCATTTCTACCAACATTACAAAATTCATTAAATGATAAATTGGGTAATGATGGTCTGTATGATTCAGATCAAAAGACGGAACAATTAAATGATCCATCAGATGATCTTTTGTGTGTCAAAGTTTCTCCTGGTAAGGCATATGTTAGAGGATATGATGTAGAAAATATTGCAACAGTAGTGTTAGATGTAAACAAGCCAAGAGACACTAAGTCTAATACCACAAATGTCCCATTTTCTATGGGAAATGTATTAAGAGTTAATAATGTTTCTGGACATCCAACACAGTCTGGAATCGTTAATTTTCATAATAGACATAATAGTGAAGGAATAGGAATAGGTAGCGCAAGAACTTATACATTTAATGTTACAGATTCATCTTACAGTAATGCCTCAACTAAATGGGATTTATATCTCTATGATATACAGACATATACTAAAGTATTTTTAAATACGTCTCTTAGTAATACTCAATTACCAGCATCTTCCTTTGTAAAAGGAAAAAATAGTGGTGCAAATGGATATGCTGTGTTGGGTGGTGGGAATAGTGATTTAATTACTCTCAATCAAGTTTCTGGAAAATTTGCAATTGGAGAACAGATTTTAATTAATGGTGTTGAAGTTTCAAATTCAATTAAAGATATTGTGAGTTATGGAACTCAGGATATTAAATCTATCAGCGAAACTAGTGTTGGATTTAAAGCAGATGCTGTATTAGAAAGTTTTCCTTTACCTAATAATGTTTCTGAAATTACTATTAGTGGAACTACTGCAACCAGTGCAGGAGGAAATTTTGTAGGAGTAAAGACCGATAGTGTAATTCGATATCAAAGTGCAACTGCCGGATTTAAAACAGAAACTTTCAATAGAGTTAGTGAAGTTTCTCAAGATGGTCTTAGTTTAAGTTTGGCAACTATTAGTAATGATGTATTGGGAGTATTTGATGGAGCTATCACGGAAGGAACATATCAAGCAAATTTTGCTTCTCCAATAATAAGAAATCAAGAAGATGCAAAATTATATGAAAAACTCCCCGATAATGATATTTCTTCTTTAGATCTTTCTTCATCTAATTTAAAAATTAGATTGCAATCTAATCAGACGCAAACTTCCAATTCTGTTGGTATAGTAACCCTATCAATTAGTGATTTTGATACTACTGGAATATCAACAGTTGCGTTTAGTGCTTTTGATGCTGAAAGATATTCTTTACATAATAATACTGCTCAAAGATATATTGGAACAATAACTTCAGACTCCTTTAAAATTGATACTGTAAATAATACAGTTTCTTTTTCTGGACTTTCTGGAAGTAGAGCATATAAATTAGACGCCACTTTAACTAAAACTGGTATTAAAAGTAAAAAGAAAACATATACTAGAAGTAAGGAACTTTCAGTAAATCTATCAAGATTAGAGGGATCTGGTAGTAATGAAAATTCTTCTGTAAATGATGGATTAACTTATAATAATAATTGTTATGGTCTTAGAGTTCAAGATGAAGAAATATCATTAAATCATCCAGATGTTTCAAAAATTGTTGCTGTATATGAATCTTTAAGTTCTTCTGATCCAACATTAGATAAAATCACTTGTTTGAGCACTGCAAGCATTAAAACTACATCTATAATTGGAGAAAATATTATTAGCAAATCTGGAAATGCTGTTGCAAGATTTGTTAAGAGTACAACTGATGATATTGCAGATATTGTATATTTAAACAGTGGTAGATTTAGGCAAGGTGATGAAATTACTTTTGAAGAGTCGAATATAACAACAACAATAACAAATATTTCATTAGGAAAATATGCAAATATAACTGATAACTTTACACTAGATAAAGGTCAAAGAGATCAGTATTATGATTATTCTAGAATTGTAAGGAAGAAAGATTCTACAATACCATCAAAGAGATTGTTAATTATATTTGATTATTATGAAGTAGATTCTTTAGATACTGGAGATTTATTTACTATAGAGAGTTATGATAATGGTAGATATGCTCAAGATATTCCAGAAATTGGTGTTGATGGTGTAAGAGCAACAGATACTCTTGATTTTAGACCAAGAGTTGCACCTTTTAGTGGAACAACTAAATCTCCATTTGATTTTAATTCAAGAGTATTTGTGGGGACAAATAGAATAGTTGCTCCCAATGAAGATTCTTTTATTGGATATGATTATTATCTTGGAAGAATTGATAAGTTGTATATTGATAAGTTGGGAGTGTTATCGATTAAAGAAGGACAATCTGGAATAAATCCAAAACCTCCAATCATTAGTAATCAGTCTATGGAAATAGCAACAATATCTCTTCCACCATATCTCTTTGATCCACAAGATGCAGAAATATCTTTAGTTGATAATAGAAGATATACTATGAGAGATATTGGTCTTATTGAAGATAGAGTTGAAAATCTTGAAGAAGTTACTTCTCTTTCACTATTAGAAATTAATACTCAAACTTTACAAATAAAAGATGCTGAAAATAGAGATAGATTTAAGAGTGGTTTCTTTGTAGATGACTTTAGAACTAATTCCCTAATTAATTTAGATGTTTCTAGTGTAGAAGTTGATGAGCAGAGACATGAAATGAGACCATTCCTTTCTAGGAAGTCTTTAAAAGGAGCAATAGCAATCTCTGGCAATAATAGGAGTCCGGAAACTATTGATTATGATAATCCTTCATTAGAACTATTGGATTCTGATGTCAAGAAAAAAGGAAGATCTATCACTTTAGATTATGATGAAGTCACTTGGATAAGTCAGAATGTAGCAACAAAATTTGTAAATGTTAATGAATATCATGTTGTTGCATATAGAGGTGATGTTACCTTATCACCACCAAATGATATCTGGACAATTGTTCAATCTTCCACGTCTGTAATAAACAGAACTAATGTTTTTGGTCGTCGTGGTGGTGGAGGAGTATTTAGAACTGCTGGTTCCACTACTTCTGTTTCTAGATCTGGAATTAGATTTGCAAGATCAAGAAACACGCAGTTTTCAGCTACAGACCTAAAACCTAATACAAGATATTATCAGTTCTTAGGATCTGAAGGTGATTTGGATGTAATACCAAAATTACTAGAAATTGAAGATGTAAATGGATCTTTCACAATTGGGGAGGAAATCGTAGGATATCAAATTGATGGTGATAGTAATTCTGTTGCAAGAATAAGATTTAGGCTTGCTAAACCAAATCATAAAACAGGACTTTTTAATTCACCAGATACCATATATGAATTTAATCCTTATGAATATCCACAATCGACTAGGTTACCAGATCTCTATACTGAGTCATCTACGGTATTAAATGTTGATACTGCATCTTTGGCACAAAGTGCTCAAGGTAGATATAGTGGATATGTTGAAAAAGGTTTCGTACTTGAAGGTCAAAGTAGTGGAGCAACGGCTTCTGTAAAAGATTTAAGATTAATTACCGATGCTTTTGGAGATCTTATAGGAACTTTCTTTATTAGAAATCCAAATGATGTTGGTAATGTACGAATAGAAAATTCCACTCATACATATAAGTTAACCAATAGTTCGACAAATAGAGAAGCTCTTATTAGTGAAGAGTTAGATACTTTACTTTCTTTTGCAAGAACTCAATATATTACAAGTGGAACTTTGGAGAGAAGATTTACAACAATTACTAATACTACAACTGTAATTGTTGGTTATGGTGATCCATTAGCACAATCATTTACTGTAGGTGGAAATATTGATGCACCTTCTGCTATTGGAAGAAATGATGATGAGAATGGTATTTTCTTAACTTCAGTTAATCTTTATTTTGCAACAGTTGATGAAGAAAATAAACCATTAAGAGTTGAAATTAGATCTGTAGAATTAGGAACTCCAACTACACAAAGAATTGGTGAATCTGCTCACTTAACTCCTAAGAAATTTGTTGATGATGGAAATGGAAATATTTCCGAACAAGTTGCAATTAAAACTTCAGAGACAGGACAGGAAGCAACTAGAGTTACATTCCCAGAACCTATTTACTTGGCTCCAGGAAGAGAATATGCATTAGTTATTATATCTGAGTATAGTGATCAATATCAAGTATGGACTGCAGAAATGGGCAAAAAGAGTGTCACAACTCAAGATCTCCCTGATGCAGACGCTGGTGTATATTCTCGTCAATATGCATTTGGTAGTTTATTTATGTCTCAAAATGGTTCTATTTGGACCGAAGACCAAAATCAAGATCTTAAGTTTGATATCTTTAAGGCTAAGTTTACTTCGGATGCAGGCACAGCATTCTTCTATAATTCTCCATTAGATCTCAGTAATGGATATAAGAGATTGTTAGATAATAATCCAATAAGGACTCTACCAAAAACTGCAACTATTAGAATTACTCCAGTTAAAAAAGGTGCAACTGATTTTAGTGCTATGCAAACTGCATTGAGTCCTGGAAGAAAACTTGCAGGAGATGATAATTATCCAGGTAGTGTAGCATATATTACTGGAGTTGGTTGTAGTGTTTTTAATGATGGTAATGATGTTGGAATT
>CAACVD010001240.1_pt1 | contig 12242 bp, 15 predicted proteins | sample 2381771 | NCBI WGS metagenome assembly CAACVD01 (sample SAMEA5211965, study PRJEB30684) | marine metagenome | biome: Marine; feature: Epipelagic; material: Water | collected 2015-10-15 | depth 15 m | reverse complement strand
TGGTTATAAAACTTTTGGTATAGGGCATTTATGTAAGGCTACAGACCCAGAAAATAATTTAGAGGTAGGTTCACAGGTAAGTAAAGAAAGGGTTGATGAGTGCTTCTTAAATGACATTGAAAAGGTAATTGAAGATTGCATTATATTATATGATGACTTCTATACTTTACCTGATGAGGTGCAATTAATTGTTGCTAATATGATGTATAACCTCGGCAGACCAAGATTGACTAATTTTGTTCGTATGCGACAAGCTGTAAATAATCATAACTGGCAAGAAGCAAAAATCCAGATGTTAGATTCCAAATGGGCAAAACAAGTACCTAATCGTGCAGAAAGATTAAGTGAAAGAATGGGGAATATAACTTAATGCCATTAGTGCCATTAAAATTTAAAGCTGGTATAGTTAAAGATTTAACAGAGTATGCTTCAGGTAAGGTCGGCTTTTATACTGATGGTAATTTAGTTAGATTTAGAAATGGCTATCCCACTAAGATAGGTGGGTGGCAACAAGAAACTTACCAATTTAATGGTGATACGTCAATCACAGCAGTGACAGGAAAAGTAAAAAGAATACTTGCATGGAGAGCTAATAGTGATGGTGCAGACAGAATTGCAATAGGTACACACAATCATTTATATATTATAAAAGATAATTTATTTTATGATGTTACACCCTTAAGAAAAACAACATCAAATTTAAGTAATCCATTAGTAGTAACAAGTGGAAATACATTAGTTACTGTAACAGATAATAGTCATGGTGCATCTACAGGTGATTTTATTGTTATAAATAGTGCAACTGCTACCGGTGGAATAACTGCTGATACATTAAATAGACTTCAAGGGTATCAAATAACAAGAGTAAATGATAACTCATACACATTTGTTGCTGGAAGTGCAGCAACAGGCAATGCCACAGGAGGTGGTACAACTATAGATATATCATATTTAATAGGTGTTGCAGAAAATATGGGAGCTCAAAGTTCTGATCCAGCACTTGGTTGGGGTGTGGGAACATGGGGTGAAGGCACTTGGGGTACTGCAAGAGATGGCACATCTACTACTGTATCATTAGAAGCAACACAATGGTCACTGAGTTTATGGGGTGAAGATTTAATAGCTAATAATAGAGATGGGCAAATATATTATTGGGACACCTCAGATGGTGAAACAACAAGAGCAGAATTGGTTTCAGGAGAAACTGGTGCAACTGGTGTGCCTACAAAAGTTAGATGTGTTACAGTATCATTCCCTGATAGACATTTGATAGCTGGTGGTGCAACACCATTAGGATCATCAACTATTGATCCAATGCTTGTGAGGTTTTCAGACCAAGAAGATTTTACAAAGTTTACACCTACATCTACAAATACTGCTGGTGATCAGCGACTTGAAGTCGGGACGAAAATAATCACTATGTTGCCAACAAAAGATGAAACTTTTATACAAACAGATGAAGCAGCATATGGTATGACCTTTGTTGGTCCACCATTCACATTTTCATTCAGATTATTAGCAGTGAATTGTGGTGCTGTGGCAATACATGGATCAGCCAATGTAGATGGCGATGTGTATTGGATAGGTAAAAGTAATTTTTTTGTATATAATGGTGCTGTCCAAGAATTGCCTTGTTCTGTCCAATATTTTGTATTTGATAGAATGCAACCAGCTTATATTGATAAAACTTATGCAGCACATAATAAAAAATTTAATGAAATATCTTGGTTTTATGTAAGTGAGGATAACTCATCAGGAACAGCAAATCCAGAGCCAGACAGTTATGTTACCTATAATTATATGGATAATGCTTGGTCAATAGGAACTTTAAGCAGAAATGTTTGGCATGATGCCGGTGGATTTAGAAATGTGCCTTTTGCTTTTGATAGTGATGGTAGATTATATAACCACGAAACAGGCACAAGTGATAATGGTTCAGCGATGTCTGCACATATAGAAACTGGTGATGTTGAATTAGATGGTACAGGTGAAACTTTATTTTTAGTAGATAAGATAATACCTGATGCAACTATGGGTTCTAACACTAATTTATTTGTACAAATTAAAACAAGGAAATATCCAAGAGCAACTGAAATTACAAAAGGTGCTTTTACTGTAACTGCAACAACTGAAAAAATTAGTACAAGAGCAAAAGGTAGACAGATGGCAGTCAGATTTTCCAGCACAGGCACAGAAGATGAGTGGTTGTTGGGTGATTTTAGAGTAAATGCAAGAAAGGATGGCATGAGATGATTAGATTGCCTTCACCAACTACTATGGAAAATTATGTCAGGTGGGCAAAACAACTAATCAATACACTTGAGTTGCAACAAAGAACAAATGAGTTGACCACTTCTGTATCTACAAAAGAAGCAGAAGAAAATGCTGAAGCAAAGAGTTGGTTTAATGGCTAATAATTATAAAAATAGTAAAGTTGATCTAGCCAATACTGATGTAACTACATTATATACTGCACCGGCAGCAACACAAGCTATTGTAAAATCATTATTAGTTTCCAATGATAGTGGTAGCGATGATACCATTACAGTCACAATTACTGATAGTGCATCAGCAGTTTTTAGTGTATATAAGAATGAGGAAGTCGGTGCATTAAGTACGAAAGAATTATTGAGTCAACCATTGATAGTGATGGAAAGTGAAATTATAAAAGTAACAGCAGCAACCGGAGCAAGACTTCATGTTGTAGCTAGTTATTTAGAAGTCACATAGGAGTAAAACATGGCAGAACCGGTATATGGTGCATTTGGTGATATATTAAGTCTTGAAGAGGGTGAAAAAAAGGGTGTTGATCCTATAATTTATAATGTATATCAACAACGATCACAACAATACCAAGACCCAAAAATGCAACAATATACTTATGGTACAGGTGTAAATCCTGTATTTGAATGGGTAAGAACAATCCAAACAGGTCAAAGACAGTACAATCCACAAGATGCTTTTGATACTGACCTTATGGAAGAATACAGAAAAATGAGTGCAGCAGGTCAAGTGCCAAGTGATTTAATTTCACCTGATGAAATAATGAAACAAGCTATGAGAGATTTAGGCTCATCAGTTGCCGGTCAAGCAGGTGCTAGTGTAGGTGCAGCAGTAGTTGATCCATATTATAGTGGAATGAGTACTTTAGGAAAAGTGGGTGAAGGATTGAAAAATACATTTAGCCTAAATCCAACAGCTTCAGCAAGCAGACTTGGAAGATTAAGTGGTGATTTAAGTCCATTAGGTGATGATCTTGTAATATTGCCATCATTATCAACAGAAAGTGCAGCAGCAAATGTCGGTCAAGCCAACCTAGAAACCTTTAAATCATTAAAAGATACTGGCGAACTTACAAATGTAGGCACAGTAAAAAATCCTGTATTCGCTATGGATAAAGGACAAGCAAGTAAACTTAATGAAATGTCAAGTACCAATGCACCTGTATCACTCAAAAGTGGTGAAACTGGTTCACTTAAAACTGATCCTGCACAACAAATCACATCTAGTAGTCAAGCTATAGCAGAGGGTGGCTCATATGCAAGTGGTGTTAAGGGTAGATTAGATTGGTCAACACCTGAGGGTGCAAATAACTTCGCATCTTCTGCCGGTGCAGCAGGTACGAGTTTTATTGTTAATCTTGCTATGGGTGCAAAACCCAAAGAAGCAGCAAAACAAGCAGTTGGCACTTTTGCAGGTAGAACTATCGGCACAGCATTACTTACACCGGTACTTGGTCCATTAGCACCGATTGTAGGAGGTACAATAGGTAGTGTACTAGCTGGTAGGGTAATATGTAACGAATTATGTAAACAAGGTCTGATAGACCGGAAAATGCTATTAAATGACTATAAGTTCACAAAAGATTATTTAACACCATGTCATGTTAATGGCTATCATTTATGGGCAGTATGGATGGTCAGACAATTAAGACAAAATAAATTTCTTAAATTATGGCAACATATAGTCGTGCATAGAGGAAATGAGATAGCTTATATTTATGGTGAAAAAGAAAAACCAGATTATTTAGGGAAATTATACCGAAAAATCTTTGAGCCAGTTTGTTGGATTTTAGGTAAATTTTGTAAAGAAACAGATTGGTCAGTTTTATATCAAAAAAAGGAGATTTAAATGGCAGAAGAAATGGACATGATGGGTGAAAGACCACCAATGGAAAGTCAAATGGATATGGCTAAAGCACAGGAATCATTGATGAGTTCTGATCCAGAGATACAAACAGTATTAATGTCAAGGATCACACAAATGACACCACAGGAATTACAAGCATTAGATTCAGCTATAAGTCCAACTGTTGCAACTGCACTTTTGAAACTTTTGCCTGAATTAAAAGAGTTAATTGATGCTATTGGTCAACAAGGACAAGATATGCCAGAAAATATGGAAAACATGGATCAATCAGGTATGCCTAAAGAAATGGGTGCATTAGGTAATATGTAATGATCCGGAAAGCATCTGTATTAGATATATCTGCCATAACATATATGTTAAATACGATGCACAAGGAAACAGAATTAAATGTATCTACAATTAATACTTTCAAGCTAGTGAATAAAGTAAATGAAATAATACATACAGGGATAGTTTTAGTGGCAATACAAGACAATAAATTAGTAGGATCAATAGGTGGCACAACATCAAGTGATTGGTGGTCAGAAGAAAAGCATCTATCTGATCTATGGTTTTATGTCTATAAAGATGCTAGAAAATCAGACATTGCAAAAAATTTGATTACTGACTTTATAAAAATAGGAAAAGAAGCTAAACTGAAAATAAGACTAGGGCATATTTTTTCTGGTGATGTAGATAGAAAAGATAAATTTTATGAAAGGTTAGGATTGGTAAAAGCTGGTTCTACATATGTGGAGGTTTAAATGGGTGGTTTTTGTACTCAATCAACGACAACATTACCAGACCCAAAGTCTGTATTATCAGGCACACAAATACCAGAATGGGTATCTGCAGCAGGTAGACAGCTTTATGAGCAAAGTGCTGAGATGGCAGCAAGTCCTTTCCCACAATATACTGGTCAAAGAGTTGCAACATATGGCGATGCTTTAGACGATCAAGGTAATAGAATACAAGTAGGTATGACCTCACCATCAGCACCAACCTTTGATGAAGCATCAGAATTTTTTCAGAATACTATTGTTCCTAGTGATGCTTTTCAAGGTTCAGATAGACCATTATTCACTGCACCAAGAATAATGCCTGCAGTTGTAGGGTATCAACCACCACCATTAACAACTGATGATATTACACCTGAAGCACGACAATTAATGATTGATGCTGGTTTTAGTTTTGATGCACCAGAAGCACAGCCAATATTTGCACAAGAAAGATTGACTGAAGAAGAAAGAGAAGCTGGTCGTCTTTTATCAGAGGGATCACAAACTTATCAACCATTTATAGATGATGCTTCTGCTATGGCATCTACATTAGGTCAAGGATTCCAAGGTGCTACAAGAGATGAATTATTAGGAGATAGATTCACGACTGCATCTGCACAACCATTTATGGATATATACCAAACTTCAGTTGATCCAGCAGTAGCAGAAATAGAAAGACAAACCCAAAGAAACCTCATAACAGATAGTGCAGAAGCAGCAAGGATGGGAGCATTCGGTGGATCAAGACAAGGATTAAGAGAAGCAGAAACTATCACGGAGGGATCAAGACTTGCTGGTGATGTGAGGAGACAGGCAGGTGCAGCCGGTCTAGAGTTTGCTTCACAAAGGTTTGATCAAGAAAGAGCAGCAAGACTTGCAGCAGAAGATGCCCAAAGAGCAGCATTTGAAACTGATGAAGCTAGTAGACTACGAGCAACACAGGAACTACAAGGTTTCGCACCATTAGTGCAAGGATTACAAGAACAAGCAGCATCAGGTTTAATTACTGCTGGTCAAGCACAAAGACAACTAGATCAAATGGCATTAGACCTAGCATATTCTGATTATGTTGAACAAAGAGAATATCCTTTTCAAATGGCTAACTTCGCTCTTGGTGCATTACAAGGTGTGCCTTATGAAACAAGGACTATTGGACTGGAACAAGGACAGCAATATGTACAAAATCCTAGTGTATATGGGCAAACTATAGGTGGATTAGGTTCATTAGCTAGTGCATATTACTTAGGTAATAGGAGGACATAATGGTTGAACCTTTTGCAAAAACACCATTTGTAAATACAAATATAAACAATCAGACTACAGGAAATCCTATTAGAGATAGCATATTTGGTTTCAATAATTTAGGTGTGTCTGGCACAGATATAGATCAGGTTGATGCAGGTGCATTCGCTAATTTACAAAAAACTCCCAAACCAACAACCACTGATGGTATTATCAAACAAGCACAAACTATAGCAGATAAGGCATATGGAGACAGTACAGCAGGTGATATAGATTGGGGTGTAGCTTCACTACTTTATTTCAGTAAAATGGCAGAAAATGCTTCAAAACCCGGAGCAACTGCACTTGGGTCTGCAGCAAGTGCTTTCACCACACCGGCAGCATATATTATGCAAAAAGATAAGGAAAAACAAGCACTTGAAGCAAAGAAAGGTGCAACTGTAGCTTCACTCATACCTTCATTAGTCACAGCAAGTAAAACAACAGCTAAAGATCCTAAAGCATATACTTTGAAAAACGATGTGGCAGGTGTAGGTAAAACAGGTGAAACAGTATATTATAATGCAACTGAATTTAAAAACCTCCCACCAGCTATTAAGAAGTCTTTCACACCATATGAGAAACCACCAACAACTGGTAATTTCACTGAATATACTGCTAAAATAGACATACCAGATTTAGGTATTAAAAAGGGTGATTCAAAATTATACACGAATGCAGAGTTTGCTAAATTAGGTGCAAATAAAAATGCTTTTTCTAAATATGAAAAACCTGAAAAAGAAACATTCAAAACCTATAAAATCACGAAACCATTTACTGCATCAAATGGCATATCTTATAATACTGGTGATGAAAAAATACTTTCTAACAAAATAGTAAAAGAAAATACTGATAATCTACAAGAAGTTAAAGTTTTGTCTGACAAAGAAAAGCTGAAACAAGATTATGATATATATAAACCTATGTCTGAAAACTATAAAAACGAAGATGAAGTGAAAGGTTTTGTTGAATTAAACACACAGTTCCAAAAAGTTGAATCATCTTACCAACAAGCATATGTATTGGAAAGACCACAAGTGGCTGATGTGTCATTAATTTTTGCATTTATGAAAATGCTTGATCCTAGGTCAGTTGTGAGAGAAGGAGAATTCACTACAGCAGAAAAAACAGGTGGTGCAGCAGATTATCTTGTAAATCAGGCAAACAAAGTATTTGGTGGTGGTGCTTTAAAACCTTCACAAAGAGAATCATTTTACAAACAAGCAAGAGATTTACTACAAAGAAAAGCTGATGATCTTACACAAGTCAATGTAGGTGCAGAGAAAGCAGCAAAAGAGTTTGAAGTGGATTTTAATTTATACAAAGTTGAACCAAAAGTACCACCTGCAGTCAAATACATTGAATTGCCAAAAAATAAAGATTTTAGTGAATTAAGTGACATTCAGTTATTTAATATAGCCAATTCAGGTGCAAATAATTTACTTGATGATAAAGAATTGCTTAACGCAATCAAATTAGAATTAGATAAAAGAATAACAAAAAAATCAAGTAACAGAAATCCAAACTTTCCGAAGTAGGTGATAATATGGACGATAAAAAACAAGAATTAAAAGACATGGCAAAAAAATTAGCAGACATTAATAAAGGTTTTGCTGAACTTGCTGAAGGTGATGAAGAAAAAGAAATGTCTTTTGGTCAAGCAGCAAATCAGTTTGCTCAAGGTTTCCTTTTTAATACATCAGATGAGATTAAGGCAGGATTTAGGTCATTATTTGGTGACAAAACATATGAAGAAGCTGTCGCAGAAGAAAGAGCAGCACTTAAACAAACACAAAAAGATTTCCCTATTGCATCTGCTGGTTATCAGGTAGGTGGTGCAGTTACGTCTGGTTTAGCTTTAGCACCATTTACCGGTGGTACAAGTATACCAGCAACTACTGCAAGATTAGCATTGCAAGGTGGAAAAACTCTTAAAAGTATGGCAGGTGCTGGGGTTATTCAAGGCACATTGTCAGCAGAAGGAGCAAGAGAGGGTGATCTTAAAGATGAATATGGTAACATTCTTACAACAGCAGCAACAAGTGCGATTGCTAACCCTGTTATAGGAGGTACATTAAAATTAGGTGGTAATATAGTTAAGGCTATAGCTAATGCAGCAAGTAAAAGAATGTCAGGGTCTGGTAGTGCAGTAGAAGATGAACTGTTAAGGATAGTTGAACAAGGTGACTTAACTATTGAACAAGTAATTCAAAAAGTACAGGCTGGTGAGATTATACCTGAAATGACAGATGGCACAAGGAATGCTGTTTTAGGCTTTGTAGGAAAAGGTGGAAAAGGTGGTCAAATAGTTAGTGATCAATTGTTAGAAAGAAAAACCAAATTTATAAACGACACATATAATAAACTGCAAAATAGTTTAGCACCTGAATCAAAAGGTGGAAATATATACCAAACATTTCTTAATAATAAAGACAAATTGTTCAAAGCAGAAAGCGAAGCCTATACAAAAATATTCACTGAAACAGCAGGAGTAACCCATGACACGATTGGTGATGCTGTTTTAAGTGTGGCTAAAGGAGACAATATAAAAATAATAAACAGGTATTTAGTTGGAAAAGGTGAAGCACCATTAATTAAAATTGTAAAAGGAAAGCCACAACTAACTAGAAAATTAGACATTGAAACTGGTGAAAATGTAAAACGAGCTTTAATGGATAAAAAAGATAAATCAATTACAGCACAGAATAAGAAACTTTCAACATATGAATTTTTTGAAAATTCAGAAAACACAGTTAAGAAAGCTATTGATAATGTTTCACCAGCATTAGCTGAAACCAGAAAAAAATGGGCACAAATATCAAGTTCAGCAAAGCTATATCAAAAGGGTGAAACTGCTATGTCTTTACCATCAGATAAATTTGCTGTACTGGCAAAACAATTTTTTGATGAAAATGGTAAAGTTATACCTGATAAAAAACTTGATTTAGATGCTTTCAGAGCAGGTATAGCATCATTCTTTAAAAAACAATCAGAAGCTAATTTCACTACAAGAACTAGCCAAATAAATAAATTGTCAAGTATAATTGCTGGTGAAGGTACTGAAGCAAAAAATTTAGCACAAAGACAAAACCTTGAATTAATTTTTCCAAAACAAAAACTTGAAGAAATAATTAATCAAATAGAAAAAACAGCTAATACAATTAAAACACAAGCAAGAATTGATTTGGGTTCTAAAACACAAAGAGCTAAAGGAGAAACATCAAAAGTAGGAACTGGTGGAGGTGGTGCGATAGAAACCATGAAACTATTTACTAGAGCTATAACTAATCCAATTGCTGATCCTGATGCTTGGAGAGGACTAGCCAATAAACTTGCACCCAATCGTGCTGGTGATTTCTCTGATGCTGACCTAGTGAAAATAGGAAATATACTTATAAGCGAAAATCCAGAATTAGTTAAAGAAGCATTGACCAGTAAAGCAGCAAGGGAAAAAATATTAAGCATAGTAGATAAATTGTTTGACACTACACAGATAGGTGTACAACGAGCCACTACTGAGACCACACAAACTAAATTAGAAGATGTTAATCCAAGAATACCTGATCCTATTATAAACCTTATAAGTTCAATGAGTACGAGTGGTAAAGAAAAAGTATTAGCAACACAATAGGAAAATAATATGGTCGTTGCAGAAATCCTCACCGGTATTGCTTTAGTACAGAAATCAGTTGAATTTATAAAATCAAATATTTCTACAGTCCAAGATATATCAGGTATAGCAAAACAAATAGATGGATTCTTTGAGGGCGAAGCTCAAATGAATAAAAAGTCTGGTACTATGGGTATTAAAGAGCAATTTGGTATTGAATCTACAGCAACAGATTTTATAGACAGGAAACTTCTTGAAGAAAAAAGAAATGAATTAAAACAAATAATCAATCTCAGGTTTGGTCCAACAGCATGGGATCAAATTTTAGCAGAAAGAGCAAATAGAATCAGCGAAGCAAAAGAAGCAGTCAGGCTACGAAAGGTTGAAAAACGTCAACAACAAAAAGAAATAATAGATACATTACAAACTATGGGCATAATCTTTTGTGTAATCGCTGTGTTAGGTATATGTGTGGTATTAACATATAAAGCATATGGCGATACCTACAAATACATTCCTAAAGACTACACAAGACAACAAAAGATACAGCAAGGTAAAATTATACTGCCAATAATGACTACCTGTAGACTTATGAAACAGAAAGTTCATAAAGGTAAAATGGCTTGTATATACATAGGTGCTCAAAAAACTTATGAAATGGAGTTTACTGACATATCAATAGGATGCCCCAAAAGTTATAAATGTAAACTGAACCCTAATGGTAAAGAACCTAATATAGATCAAGTTATGGAAAGTCTTAGAAGTATTACAAAATAATGATACGACCTATCCCTTTGCTTTAGTCGTATCTAATTAGGGTTTCGCACAGAAGAATTGCAGGAAGCAATTTTAATGTTAAAGAGCCTAAACCAGTAAACTATTTCCTAGCTTGTTTTAGCATATCGGCACATTTCTGCCTAGAGAAATCATGTTGTTTGCTTAAATACTTATACAATGTTTTCATATTAGTCCCAGCTTTGATACATAAAATGTAACCATAATGAAACCTTTGTATATCACCTTTTATATAAGCATCACCAATACATTGGAATATGCTAGTATGACCTTTAATTAGACTCATCATCGTCATCGTAAACATCCTTTGCCGGTTCATTAAAAAATATTACAGTATGTGCTATTGCATTAGTTTTTCTATACTCAATCATTTGATCTGGTGATTGGGTTTGGGCAAATGCCCAATTTGTATGTCCAACTATTGCTTCACAACACTCATCAATATCGTCAGTAAAATCTCTACTCATATTCTTTCTCCCATTTTTTTATTTCGTTAAGTAAACCATCAGCACATTCCAACCTACCCTCAAGAATACCTGACTCTCTACTGTCATCATCTTCATAAAGTGGGTTATGTTTTACTGATTGTATTTCTCCTTTGAGCCAAAATTTAATTTTGCCTACTAGCTGATTAGCTAAATCGTCAGGATTACCTCGCATTGATTTGCTCCTGACTTATAGCTATTGAAACAGTCTGACTTGTATGTGGTGGATTAGATAATCCATAAACCATAATACGAGCCAATGGTCTTAACTGTTTTATAATATCAATATATTTCCTAGCTTCTTCTAAATTTATAAAGCTAGTCTTTTCATATTTACCACGACCTTGAAACTCAGTGACCATATACGATTGTACATGGTCAACTAAATAAGAATCATATTCGGCAGAGTTACTAATGTTATCCATTTACACCTCCTTAACATAATAACTGTTAACAGTCTTAATTGACTTAACATCTTGCCAATAAGAATAACGACTATCCCAAATATCTTGGACTACACCTTTTTGCATACACATACTATGCCTATTAATATTTACTATAATATTATCTAGGTGCATAAGCTGATCTAGTTTAGTACGTTCTGTACCACCAAAAGTCCTACACGATACATATTTCCAACCTTTTGAAAGTAGATACTTATCAAATATCTTTTTATATATACCGGCTCTTGGTGTGCCACTTTTTTCTCTTGCTCTTGACTTCATTTGTTTAGCAAGTTTGGTATTTTTGCTGGACATATAATCCTTATTGGCTTGAAATAAGTCGTCATAAATGACTTTATAATCTTCACCGGTGGCTATGGCGATTGCTCTAACGACACAATCACCAGTCTGACCTTTAAAGTATTTTGATCTACCACCATCATTGAAAGTAAATTCTAATTCCATTAGCACCCTCCCATATTATATTTAGACCAATGCTCATTCCACATTTCTGTGACCACTTCATCTAAACCATAGACTGATCTATGTGGAGTAAAGTCAGTTTGCTCACAAAGAGTTTCTGACTTTTTAATAGCTTCCTCTAAAGTATCAGAATTTTTAATAATCTCAGGTACTTGTACCTCAATAAATTTTGTTTCAATATCTGAAATAAAAAAATGGGAGAAAGAATATGAGTAGAGATTTTACTGACGATATTGAT
>CAACVD010001236.1_pt1 | contig 12263 bp, 13 predicted proteins | sample 2381771 | NCBI WGS metagenome assembly CAACVD01 (sample SAMEA5211965, study PRJEB30684) | marine metagenome | biome: Marine; feature: Epipelagic; material: Water | collected 2015-10-15 | depth 15 m | reverse complement strand
GGATGCCATGTTGTCTTCATCGACAAAGGCAGTGATAGTAATTGAACCATCTGAAAGGCTACCGTATGTTAAAGTGTTTACGGTAACAGCGTTGATTGTACCACCTTCTACTTTATCACCAGAGATTTGATTGTCTGCGAGTGTTAAAGTACCTGCTGAAACATCTAAAGTTTTACCAGCCCCTACAGTAATATCAGACGTAGCAATTGTAGCACCGTCTACAGTACCACCATTTATATCTGGACTTGTTAAAGTTTTGTTAGTAAGGGTTTGAGATCCTGTAAGAGTTGTTACAGTACTATCAATTGCAAAGGTTACTGCATTACCTGATCCAGACGTATCAATACCTGTACCGCCTGTAAAGGTCAGTGACTCACTGTCTAGGTCAATGCTTAAAGCACCACCACTGTCAGCACTGAAGTCTAAATCTTGTGCTGTTACTTGTGCATCTACATAGGCTTTGATAGACTGTTGCGTAGCTAAAGATGTAGCACTATTAGAAGTTAAGCCATCTTCATCAAGAATAGCTGTTACTGTAGAGCCACTTGAGAGTACCAAAGAATCAATGTTGGCAGTCCCATTAATAAAAAGATCTTTAAATTGAAGGGAAGATGTTCCCAAGTCAATGTCATTGTCAGTAACAGGAACAATAGCACCGTCTTGAATACGAATTTGTTCAACCGCTGCGCTAGAGACTTCAACATAAAAACCCCAACGATTGTTAGTGCTATCTACTTCAATCTTGTTAAGAAAGTCAAGATCACCAATCTTAGGAATATTACCACCTTGTCCAGCAGTGCCATCATGTCTGTGACCTGTATTTACTGCGCTGCTAGAAGAATAAGCAAAAGAGTTTACTAATTGGTTGTACTCATTATTAAATAATGATGCTGATATAGTATCTCCATCAGCAAACGTACTTTGTCTGGTATAGCTCTGAGCCATCTATTATCTCCTTCCTGATGGAGTGTAGTCTATATAAAGACCATTCACTGTATATGGCGATTGTTGATCTGAACTTGTCACAATAAAACTTACAGTATGTCCACTGCCTTGTACTGTTTGACGTATTAGAGGATCTGAAGAAGCGCCAAATACATTAGCTCCAAATACACCTGATCCAAAAATACTAGGCAGCGGTATGCTGTCTAATACATAATCTAAAGGCTGCGCTATTTGAGGATCTTCATAATCATAACGCACACGTAATGTAGGTTGAACAGCCCCTTCAGGACTCATAGAAATGCGCACATAGCGCATAGTCTTTTTAGTACCTACATCACCAAAATCTAAGTTAGGTGTTTGATAAGCTGCTGTTACATTAGAAGCAGTACCACCATAATCAAAAGAGTTACCTTCATCATGGTTGTATATGTAACCATCGGTATCTCCATGCCAAGTTTGTTCAATACCATTTAAATCTAAATCTGATGTCAAAGCCGTAGCTTTAATACCTTGAGTTTCTGAGTATTGAAATCCTTCATTAGTCAGTGTAGCAATAATACCTTTGGCAGCAATATTAGCTGTGCCGTCTGTATTGTAGAATAATCTGTATTGTGATTTACTTCTAAGAACAGCACTGGTAATATCTAAGTTATCAATGTTAGCCGCAATACTTTTAATTGTAGGTTGAATAGGTCTACTTACAGTTCCTAACTCAACGTCACCAATTCGTACCGTACCTGCAACGGTTCTAAGTCCATCGGGACTCAAGAACAATAGATCACCTGCAATTTCTTGAATGCTGTGTGCATCCATGCAACCTACATTTTTAGTAACAGGATCTACAATAATACTAGCAGTATCATTTATATTTAAAAGTTTAAAAATACTATTAGTACAGAAAATAATAAGATCACTACGGAAACTAGCTAATCCTACTACTTTGTCTTCAAGTACAATAGAGCCTGCTCCAGAACCAGTAAAATTATCTGGGTCATTAAAAGAACTATAAAAAATTGTATTGGGGTTACTACTACCGCCATCAACTACAAAATGTCCATCATGAATTGTACCAAAACGAGGAGAAACAGAGCCACTTACTGTTACTTCATTTGCAAAAAAAGTTCTAGTAGTTAAAGCCCCTGTGCCTTCCATTCTAAAGAAATAAGGCTTGTTAGCTCCATCACATATTAAAACTTCACCATAGTCAAAAGTACCTTCAAATAAAGAAAAGCTAGTTTGTTTTTGACCAGTTCGTACTAAGTCTGAACGGCCTGTAAAAGTTGCGTAGTTATCTCCTGTACCAGCTACTCCAGACTTAGCTATAGAAATCCATGAAGTACCGTCTGTGCTAAAAAATATTCCAGTACCTGAACAAACAATTACACCATCAGCATAGCCCCTAATTCCTAATACTTTATTAGAACCATTAGGTCTAACTGCTGAAGCTCCTCCATATATACTAAACCCATTAATACGACGATAGCCGCCATCAGTATCTACTTCAAAGTTTGTTAGCTTAGAAGCAATCCCCGGCTGACCCAGCATCTCAAGTTGGTTAAGACTAGTGTATAGCCCACCCTTTGCTGATAAACCAAACGGTTGAGACATTAGATAAACCTCATGCGATCATCTTTGAAATAACCCGGAGTTGGTTCCATTAAGTTTAGCTTCATCAAACGCAGACCACGCTTGTAGTCTTCAAGAGCAAATGCAGAAAACTGTGGGCTTTCTTTAAATTGATAAATATAATATCTAGCCCTGTTCAGTAGTACAGGCTTGTAAGTATTTGGAAATACTGTCTCATCTCCAAATGCTGAAAGCTCTGTAGGTAATGTATAAGCATAAAACCAAATACGATATACTTTATCTGGTATAGCACTAAGACCAAACTTACGATTATCAGGACTTTTAATTACACGATCTGGTACGCCATACTGTTGCGTATCTGCGTCATCTAAGTTTTCTGAAATACGTCGATAGTCTTTCCATTCTTCAATAGTAGTAAAACGTAAGTTACGAGCCTCATAAGGAGCAGTCTCTCCGCTTACACCTACTGTAGTTAAATAGAAGTTATCCCAATCTATATAGCCGTAGTCAGTAACTAATGAAGAACTAGCAGGCTTTAAGTTGTACCAACGCTGTCCTGCTACTGTCTCTACATAGACATTACCGTACATTGGGTCTGTTTCACCACTAAGATTCAAAGCTAGAAAAGGCCACTGTGGTTCTTCATTGACAATATCAAGATACGCTCTATTGATCGAATCTTTAACATGCTGTTGAATACCTACAGCAGAAGCAAAGCTAGAACTGGTAAGTTCAACTTCATTCATCTCTCGAAGGAGTTCATTTGCCAGATCTAGATATGTTGCCATTATTTATGTACCTTTTGAACCTCAAAGTTTGCTGACTTACTTGCGCCCTTGTGAGCCTTGTACCCATCTTTAGGATCTTTCATAAGCTTATAAGACTTACCAGCCTTCATCCAGTGATAGCCTTTAGGTGCTGATACTCTCATTTTGTACGCTTAGCCATTTTGTTACAAGCAGCTTCCATTGCATAAATATCAGCGGAAGCTTTACCGCCATGACCATACATCATACGGCCCATAGCAGCGCCTGTACGTGGCTTCTTTTTGTCTTCTTCCATCATCATGTTGTAGCCGCCGCCCATCATCTTCTTTTTTCCATGATCCATTAGTCTTGCTCCATTGAGAATGTTTTACTTTTTTCCCTAGCAATATCAAATTCTGTTTGATGTTTTTTGCCAAAGATTCTATCCCAGTTTGAATCGTACTTTGTTTTGTTTTCAGTTTTATAAAAACTTCCTGTTACTCCAAGTGTACGTCCTTTATTGCGTTGACCGCTACGAAGAACTACTGAGTTTTTTTCTGATCCAATCTGAGGCATTAAAATCTCCAATAAAAAGAAAGGGGGCCACCTAAGCAGCCCCCAAACTTGTTTAGTCTACAGTGTAGAATGCAGATACCATCGCTTCGGGGCGAAGTACCTTAGCACCGTATACGTGCAAACCACGAACAATGTCACCAAAGCTATCTGGGTCACGAAGAACCTCAGTGCTGGTAATTGTTTGAGCAGTAGCCGTAGAAGACATATGACCAGCCATTACTTTACCAGAAGCGGTAGAGGTAGCAGCAATGTTGTTGGACTTGTACATCTCAAAGCCACGCAACTTGCCAGAGCTTACCAAACCGTTACGGATAGAGCCTTGACCAGCGTTGAAGTCTACAGACAGCAACTTAGATCCAGACTGTGATAGCTCTTCGTAGAACGAAGGAGGAGCTACAAACCATCGGCCTTCTTCAGGGATGTTTTGATCGTCCAGCAATCGTGCCATACGAGCCATTAGGTCAATAGCGTCTACACCAGTGCCATCGCTACCCAAAAGGTCTACGGAAGCAGTGGTTTCAGCTACACCGGCAGTACCAGCAGAAGCGTCTGCACCAATTATATGGTCAGGGCCAGAGCTAGATACACCAGCAAACATAGAAGCTAGAACGCCTTGGTCAAAAGCATCGCGCAAAGAGTAAGCTGCTGAAGACGTAGCAACGTCACGGAAGTTAACGTGAGACATATTTGTTTCAATGTCATCTACGATAAACTTAAATGCGTTTGCAGTGTCAACAACCAAAGTTACTTCTTGGTCGGTCAGCTTGGTCTGAGTTACGTCTTGACCACGCTCATACTGATAAACAGTAATTTCAGGCTCTTTGATGATGCGAACACTATCACCGAATGCTGCAATTTCACCAGCATAGTCCGTGTTAGTGATTGCTTCAATTACAGAAGCCTTACGGAAAAAGTTTAGTACCTGCTTGGAATAAACTTTAGGTAGGAAAAATGAATTAGTCTGACCTGATACAGAATTCGCAAAGTTTGCATCTGTATCAGTTGACGGTTCAAAAAATTGGTCACTTACATTAAAAGCCATGTTAATATTCTCCTAATAACACAAATTAATTATGCTACTACGCGACCCTCCATCATTGCTTGTTTAATATCATCTTCATATCTATCAAACTGATCTAGGGACATAGCAGCGATTTCCCGTTCAGTCCAGATCTTAGGTTGTCCAGCATCAATGTTAGTTGTTTTGGTTGATACCATGTCTGCTGCACTTCCCTGTTGTTTTTGTCTGGGCTGTGATTTTGTTTGAGTAATGCCTCTTTCCAACTTGTACAGATCAATAGCTTTTGAAGCCAAAGCAACATTATCTGGGTTATTATATACCCAATCCTGAATTTGCTCTGGTTGCTCCTTAGCCCACGAATGAAACTCTTCATCCCCTCTGATGTCTTCAAAGTCTGGATGACGTTGCTTCAATGTAGTCTCAGCTTCTCGTCGCATTACTTCAGACTCACGTTGCCGCATAGACTGTAGTTGTGCTTCAAGATCTGCAACCTGCCGCTGACTCTGCATATGTGCTACAGACTCAACAGTGTTATACAAATCAGGATACTCCTGTTTAAAACTTTCTAACTCTTCTTCAGACTTAGGCGGTTCATAACGAGGTTGTGCTGACTGAGCCATAGCTAAAAGTTCTTGTTCCTTTTGCTTAAACTCAGAAAGCTTTTGATCATAATGTTTCTTTAGATCATCGTATCGCTTTTTATAGTTAGTTCTTTTTCGAGGTTCAGCTTCTTGTTCTACAGGGGCCTCTTCAGGGGTAGCCTGTTCTTGCTGTGGCTCGTAAAATAAACCGTCTGCACTTCCCATACTAGGCTTGTCTGGCGTATGCCAAGCTTTCTTAGCGTTGTATGGATTAGGTGTTTCCTCTTGTTGTACTTCTGACATTTCTCAATCTCCTTCGCGGGGCTTGTGTCTTGCAAGGTAGCCATATTAACTCCGTCGAGTCTATGGGGCTTGTCTTACCAAGGTAGCCGTGAAATTAACGAAGACTAGGCATTTTGTTGGCACCCATCATGAGCTTTTTAATTTCCTCATCGGTTTTACTCAATGAAGAAAGATCTTCTTCATCTTGTGCCATGCCACCAATAGCCATGTCTTCACGTTGTAAACCGCCATCATAAGCACGTTCAGCATCATCCATCATTACTTGGAGATTGTCTGCACCAATCTGGTCGGTTGCTTTTCTGGTAAATACAAACTCACCATCGCTCAAACGAGCGGGGATAGAATCTGATACACCAGTTCCGGGGCCGTCTACTTCGCCAGCACCCGAAAATTCTGAAGCAACTGTAATTACTTTGTCCAAGATGTCTGATAGTCTTGGATCGTCTTGTAACACACCTGCTAAATACATTTGTTCTTCATCGTCAAGGGATTCATCCATGACGTACTTAATATAATCTTCTTCCATATCATCATCTGGAAGCTGTGAAGCCATTGCTTCATCCATTTCATCATCAGGGATGTTAGAGTAGGTGTCTACTGGCATACCTTCTGTAGGCATCAACATAGAGCCACCTTCGTTAAATACTCCACGCCCCTTTAGGACATCTGCCTGAGTAACCTCTCCATCGCCTGTAAGATCTGGAAACTTACCGCCTTTAGCTTTTCCTTCACGAGCCATAAGCTCCTTATCTATTTCTTTCATCGCAGCAATCTTAGTCATATCGCTTACATTACTGGTATCTTTAATAAAATTTTTCTTAATAGTTTCACGTTGCTCATTAGACTCTGCTGCTGCAAGACTACGCTCAAATGTACGGTACATATCTATGTAACCTTTTACAGGATCAAACTCACCGCCTTTATTCATTTTAAATCTATCTAGAGCTTCTAAAGCACCCACTACATTGTAACTATCACCATCAAAAGCAAACTCATCTTTTTCTTCTTTTGCAGCTTTTTGGGCAGCACGTTTAAATCCAGAGTTACTATAAGTTGTTGTTCCCGACTTTGTTTCTGTTGTTATAATAGCGCCTTCTCTTGGTAAGTCTTCAATAGCATAAGAAACTTTCGAGTCTTCATCACCATTAAGTAAAGAACTTATACCAGTTCCTAGTGTTGTTAAAGCTGCTGCACTTCCAAGACCTTCTAATCTTCCTGTTGTTTGTGCGCTTTTTTCAAAAGCTTTTGTTCTTTCTTTACCAACAACAGCACCTCTACCTTTAGCCGTGGCTCCGGGAGTGTCTTCTGTAATTCCTTGAGCTTTATCTAAAGCTTCTTTAGTTTTTTTATCAAGTTTTTTATAAGCCGCCGTACCTTTCCTTACACCAGCTTTTACAAGTTGAGCTATTGCCCCTGCAAAATATTGTTCACGCTCTGGAGGATTCATTATACTTTTATTCATATTCTTTCCTATTAAGTGCTTCTTCTACTTGAGCAGGTAAAGTCTCTAATTTAGCCAGAAAATTCATCTTCCCCTGACTGCGGAACATTTCCAGTTCCGATGTTGCCCCCACCAGTACCTGTAACTCCAAGGTCTTGAGGCTGTTCAGGTACTCCTTGAGCGGCTCCCATACCTCCGGGTTCTTGACCAGCGGGGCCAGCTTCCGGGCTAACTGTTTGTCCAGCATTTTGCATTCCTATAATTTGAGCCATTATTGCAGCTTCTTCAGGGTCATTCATTAGTTCATCTGGGTCTAGATCAAGACTATATGCCAGTTCACTAATGAGTTTGTTCATCTTAATAAACGGAGCGACAGCAGGATTAGCTGCGGTCTGAAGGAACATTGTCAAGCGTTGACTTCGTACTTCCTTTTGCATTAAGCTATTTGTGCCTGTAGCCTTGACTTCTAAATCACCCTCAACACCTAATCTACGATCTGAAAACTGCATGTTCCATTGAAAGTACGCTTCGCCCAAAGGCTTCAATAAGAAGTCATCAAGGTTCTTAATTACCGTTTTAATATTCAACGAAGCTGCACCAAGCAACATAGACATACCTGATGCAGTACGTGTCATGCTTTGTACGCCTGTTTGACCGTGACTGTACGAAGGAATACCTGTTTGTTCGTCTGCAAGTTGTCGGAACTTGTCAAACATCTGCATGTTTTCATTGGTTGTATTAGGAAACTTTAAACCATTAATAGCTGTTCCCGGTACACCAGCTTGTCGCCTAAATACTTTACCGGGATATATTTCCATGTTCTGACCGCCCACAAGAGCAGTCTCATCAACATCAAAAATAACTGATCCCGATAGCGCAAGATTATCAATAGCCATACGTGCATGACCATTCATAATCTTTTGAGAGTCATCCATGTTTTCTGCTACGCCAATACCAAAAAAACTATAGGGATTCTTTTCATAGCTAAAAGAATGATACGGTATTCGGAAGGGGGTGAATGGATTTACAACACTGCGAAGCATTTGACCATTACAAACCCAAGCATTAATTTGGACTTCGTCTAGGTCGTCTACATCTTCGGGTATTTCCATACCTACTTGGCGACAGTATTCCGCATCCATCACGCCCCAATACTCTAGAACTTCATACTGAGATGCGCCGTATTCATCATTTCGGCTGTCATCTTTCAGTTCTTGTTCATAATCTTCTTCTACGTAGTTAGGCCCCATCTGGAGACAAGTACGTATAGCTTCTTTGTCAAAGTAAGGCATCTTACCTAGACTACGAAGCTGTGTTCGATTCATTTTATGTCGATGGAATACATATTCGGATTCATTAACATTTGTTGCGTTGGGGTCTGGAAAGAAATCCCAGATGCTAACAAACTCCAAACGAGGAACCCGCACATCCACAGGAGAGTAAGTTCTATCACCGCCCTCTCCTTCTGTCCATCTGTGTAATGTTTTGTTAAAGTTGAACGGCCCTTTGACGATTCCTGTGCCGAATAAAGCTGATTCAAATAATGCGTTTCTAATTTCACTAGCGCCGTTAGACTCCTCTATCTGATCGTGTATAAGTTTTTCCATGCGTCTTGCAGCTTTTTGTGCAGGACTAAGTTCAAGAGCTTGAGGGTCTGGAGAGGGGCCTTCAGTAAGCATATCCTTTTCTTCGGCTTGCTTATCTAATTTTATATCTTCAAACTTACCTGTTCCGTAAGTTGCTCCCGGCTTTAGTACTTTACCATCGCCTTCAAAACCTACGTCAAACGGATTTTCTTGTTCTTCTTGTACTTCGCCTTCAGATGTTTCAATTCCGGGTTGAATGTGTGCATACTCAGGAGTCCCTTCAGGCATCTTAGTTTCACTGATACCAATAGGGAACTTATTCGCACCAAACACTACATCTACAAGTTGACCAAAGGCTGCAAGCACTTTAGTCTTTGTTACTTTTACAAACACTCTAGACTTTTCAGATTCACGGAATCTTACATTTTTACCATACAAACCACGATAATTGTGGTATGCTGTAAGCCATCGTTGCTCATCTAAGTCTCTAGCTGTCTTAGCAGAAACATAGCGGTCATTAATAAGACCTACTAAATTATTACGAAGACTTTCTTCAAGAGTAAGCTCTAGGCCCTGTTCGCCCTCAACTTCTCCAAAGTAAATATCATTCGCTGTTAAAGTATTTTCTGCCATTAATATACCTTTAAATAGGTTTAGAAAAACCCATGCTAATACCTAAATCGCCCTGAGCATTTTTATTTAGACCAAATCTAATATTTGAACCTTTACTTGTTTTTTTATGATAGTCTAAACTTGTATTATATTTATTCTTTTTAAAAGCAACTGAAGATTGATTAGGTAATTGTTTTTCTAAACTATAGTTTTGGCTTTTCCCTGATTGTGTATCGTAGCCTTTACTTATAGAAGCTTTATAACCACCTCCAGTTAAAGAAGCTGTCCCTTGGGAAGTTCTTTGTTGTTTATTTCCTGCTACACTTCCTTCTAGTTCAAACACACCCTTACTAAAAGAGGTGCTTAGTCCACCATTATTATATTTAGTTCTTTTTTTCATATTAATATCCAAACTCCGCATCAACGGGTGTGTATGCCTGTTCCATTCTCATACTTCTAAACTGACTAAATATGTCATTAACTTTAGGTCTTGACATAACTAAGTACCTTAGTGCATCATAAGCATGGTCAGGTGCATGTGTATCAACATCTTCTGGGTTAGATTTATCCAGAGGAAGACTTTGGAGTTCGCGTATCAAGTTGGGACAGCTATTAAATATCTGTATCTTTGGTCTGCCACTAGGCTGCACTCGTAAGTATTCGTGGATTTGTATTTTACCCTGTATTCTATTTTTATCTGCTCTTCGCAGCTTGTGCCCTGCTCGTTGAAGTGTCTCTCCAACTGTGGGGCCTGTTGTTCCTGTTCTGTTCCATGCTGCTGTATCAAGCACTCCGGGTACTGAAAAAGGATCTTGTAGCTCCATGTTCGTAATCATCTGAGCCAAATCTACGCCTGTGAGTCCTTTGCGATATAGCTCTCTGTAAATTATTAGTGTGCCATCAGTGGGATCAACACAACCCCAAACACAAGCACTCTCAGAAGCATAACCATAGTCAATCCCCTTGACTCTTTCCCAACCTACTGGAATCTCAAAGGGTGTAATAACATGCTCCATTACATCAAACTCTGTAAAGGCAGCACCCTCTGTAATGTCCCAGTTACCTTCTAGAAGCTGCTTGCGCTGTACGTCAGGCAAAGCTTTTAACATTTGTTCGTATCTACCATCTTTAGCAAGATACGGATTGTCTTCTAGTCGGGCTGGTATAAAGCGTCGTGTCAAACCATCATCGCCTGTAAAGCTTTCATTAGGCTCTGATGGGTTCACATAACGCTTCTTTACCCATGTCGCACCAGCACCACCGGGGTTAGCTGTACAACGCATATATGGCGTAATCTCAGAATCTGTAGTACGCAATCGTGATGCTAGGTAGTTCCAAGAAAACTCTGTTGATAAGTGAGTAATCTCATCAAAACCAATCCAAGAGTATGCTTGTCCTTGATACCTGTATACGTCTGCATCACGTTCAAGGAAGCCAAACTCTAGTTTAGCACCACTGGGAAATGTCCAGATCTTTTCAACCTCTCTGAACTTACATCCCGGAAAAGCCTTTGGATATAACTCCCTAGACTTATCTATAAGCTCCCTCAGTTCAGGCATTGAGCGTCTTAGTATTAACGCCCTGTGAGCAGCCCTGTGAGCGAATCTGAGGGGATCTACGAGCATAGCATAGGACTTACCACCCCCTGCTGCACCACCATACAGTACGTCCGTTTCTGGGGCTGCTAAGAAGTCTGTCTGCGGCCCTTCATTCGGTCTAAAGATAACATTCTCTAGTGCTTCTTCTTTTACTTTTTTAGGAAGATGCTCGACTGTATCTTCAGTCAATATCTTTCCTTCTTTGAAAGTTTCTTGATTATCTAATTTAGCTAGTGTGGATCGTGAAGCTTTTAAAGTGTTCTTTTGACTTTTTAACTTTGCCTCAGCCTTTGCAATAAGTTTTTCTTTTTCTCTTACTGCTTTATTAGCTTTCATACGAGCCTGTGTAGCTCTGCTGTAATTATATCCTCTAGACTTACTTCCTTTTTTACGGCCTCCTCGTTTCTTTGGAGTGCCATCTACTTTTAAGATAAAATTACCATCTTCATCTTTTAAGTAGTCATCTGGATTAACTTCCCAATCTTTCATGTATTATTTTTTTTAATCCTTGATGACTTAATCGCCTACCTGTTTTATGCTCTAGCCAAGCAGACCCTTCACGAAGACTTAACACCTGATCTTTAACTAAATCAGATATTTCTTGTAAAGCCTCTAGTTGTTCTGGAACCTCCTCAAGTATTTTAGGATTAGCTTCAGATACAATATATCCAAAAGGAATAACACTACTGCGTTTCGGAATGCTCAATTATAACTTCTTCTTTTGCAGGTAGAATAAAAACACCACCTTGTACAGTGTGATTAACGTCTAATCGGTCAGTCTTGCCTAGTCCAATTCGATCTAATATTGTTTGTGCTGCTTGGAGTCGAATATTGGCTTGAGGAACTGGCTGATCAGAGTTCATCACCTCAGTTAGTTTTAATGCAGCTTGAGGAGCGGATTGTGCTAGGATATTTGACGCTAGGTCTATTATTTCATTCTTTAGTGATTTAGTAACCTGCCAATGATTCCCAGAGTAACCCGCTAGTTCGGCTGCTTTCTTTGGATCACCCCCTACTTCTACAAGATGGCCTAGAAAGTCTTTTTGCTTTTCTGTTAATTCTCTTTTCATTTAAAACAGTATAGGGTTAGATTTAATATTTGTCAACTACTTTTTTAACTTGACAAATGTTAAATCTGATGCTATACTAATTATGTAACCCGCCGGGGTTGCATATAGATATATAGACATACTTTAAAACCCTGAATAAATACTTCAGAGTCCTGCCTAAGCCCCGCCCTAATCTAGTTGACACTCCAAAGTTCTGT
>CAACVD010001233.1_pt1 | contig 12283 bp, 7 predicted proteins | sample 2381771 | NCBI WGS metagenome assembly CAACVD01 (sample SAMEA5211965, study PRJEB30684) | marine metagenome | biome: Marine; feature: Epipelagic; material: Water | collected 2015-10-15 | depth 15 m | reverse complement strand
TTCCTGCCCAAGAAAAGATTTACTTTGTAAGAAACGATACATCTGGTGACTACAATTTGTTATTTAAAAATGCTGGTGGAACAGCAGTTACTGGTCCATCACAACAGCTAGGTGCTATTCTTGCTACAGATGGCACAAGTGTAACGACAATGCTAGAAGCTGATGCTACAATCTTTGCTACTGTGTCTGCTCTTGTTGCTACATCTGCTGCATTACAATCAGATATTGATGCTAATACTGCAGCTATTGCAGCTAAAGTATCTGTTAAATTTGCAACTAGTGCAGGTACTGCAGCTTTTGCTTCAAGTGCTACTAATGCTACTAATGCTGTTAATGCAACTAGTGCAACTTTTGCATCTAGTGCTACTAATGCTACTAACGCTGTTAATGCAACTAGTGCAACTTTTGCATCTAGTGCTACTAATGCTACTAACGCTAGTAATATTAATATAAGCACAACTGGTTCAAGTAGTAGTTTCAGAATGGTGTTTGGACCTGCTGATGATAGTGGTGGAAATCAAGCTTTATTTAAAGACAGTGCTGCTAATTTTTATTATAATCCATCAAGTAATCAACTTAATGTTGGAAGCTTAGTAGCTAGTGGTAATGTAACTGCATTCTCTGATAAAAGACTTAAAGATAATATTACTACATTAGACGGAACAAAAGTATTTGAAATGAGAGGCGTTTCTTTTGTTAAAGATAATAAAGAAAGTTCAGGTGTTATTGCACAAGAGTTAGAACAAGTAGCACCAGAACTTGTTTTTAATGATGCTGAATATAAAGCAGTTGCTTATGGTAATATAGTAGGTTACTTAATTGAAGCAATTAAATATCTTAAAGAAGAAATTGAAGAATTAAAAGGAAATAAATAATGACCCTTCCTTCTTCAGGAGCATTAAGCATTAATGATATTGTAGGTGAGTTTGGCGGCTCTGCTCCACACTCACTAAATGAATACTATCGTGGTGGTAGCTTTGTTCCTAACTCTTCTTTAACTCAATCTATTCCAACAGGAGGTCAAATAAATATTAGTGATTTTCGTGGGACAACTAATTATTCTACTTTATCTATATTAGGAAGTGCTAATTGGTTACAAAGTGCAACATTAGCCACATCATCCTCTCAGTCTGTAACTGTACCTTCAGGAACAAAGTCTGTTATTGCGCTAGGCAGTATCTCAACAAATAGAACAAAACAAACAGTTCATTCGGGTGTTACCATTGGAAGCACTAGCTTAACTGAAATAATTTCAACTAATAGTCCACCATCTCAATATACTTTTGACTCTGCTATATATGCAGGAAACTTTAGTACAACTGGAAGTCAAACAGTAACGTTTAATTACAGCGGTTCGCAAGTTGATTATGGGTCTGGACATGCAATTATTTTTCTTAGCAAACCTTTTGCTTCTACCCCTTCAGCTTCAGATAGTGATGGTGCTAACGATTTAGACGGAGGCTCTCATACACTTACAATAAACAAGTTTGGAGAAGGAATACATATTGGTACAGCTACTGTTAGAAATACATCTCCAGGAATGACAAATATGGATACTGTAGTTAATATGGCTTCGCCTAGTTCAAGCAGAAATTATTTATTTGGGTTTGGTATTAGTTCTGGTTCTTATAACGCATCTAGCTCACTTGCTAGTAATGCTACTTTATTTGATACTAACTTTGGAGAAACATTTGCTATAGCATCTTTTGCACCAACAAAATTTAGTGAAAACTAGAAAGTATTTTTATGGCATCAACGGACGCACAACTTGTAAAGCTAGACTTTGCACCTGGATTCCACAGGGAGTCAACCCAATACTCTGAAGAGGGTAAATGGTTTGACGGCAATCGTGTGCGTTTTCGTGAAGGTAAGCCAGAGAATTTAAGAGGCTATCAAAAGTTTAGTGATACAGACATTAATGGTATTGCTCGTGACCTTATTACTTGGACAGATAATAACTCAAGACCTTATCAAGCTATCGGAACTAACATCCAATTATATACAGTACAAAACGAAACATTCTATGATGTAACACCTATTGTATCTACTGTTAGTGTTAACGGAAACTTTCAAACATTTACTAATAGTACGCTTATTAAGGTTAGTTCTAATACTCATCCTGTATCTGCTAATGACAGAATATTATTTCAAGATGTAAATGTAAGTCTTGGTGGTAATATTAATATTAATGGTGTTAAAACTGCTGTAAGTGTAAGTGGTTCTAATCATTTTTTTGTAGAGGTAAGTGTTACAGCAGAAAGTGCAAGCTCTAACCAAGGAACTACAGGGTCAATTAATTTTCTTTTAGAAACACAGCAATCAGATGATATTCAAGGATTGGGTTATGGCGCAGGTGTTTACAATGCTGGAGTTTCTGTTAGTGGAGCAAGGGGGTGGAACGATGCTGCAACTGAATCTGCTATTACATTTCTAGCAGCACAGTGGTCATTAGATACTTGGGGTGAAGACCTTCTTGCTTTACGTAGGGGTGATAATCTTTTATATCTTGATGTGAGTTTGTCTGTTGTACCTACTAGAACTGTTATTGTAACTGCTGCACCATCAGCTAATACATTCCTTGTATCGCCTAACGACAGACATGTAATATGTTATGGTACTAAATCTTTTGCTGCATCTGCTGCTGCGCCTATTGATAATATGGTTGTTCGTTGGTCAGACCAAGAAGACTTTACAAACTGGACACCGTCTATTAATACAACATCTGGTGAGGTTGTCCTTACTGAGGGTGCTAAGATTGTAGGTTCTATTCGTTCTAGGAATGCTATCAACATATGGACAGACAATGCAATGTATATTCAACAGTTTGTTGGCCCTCCTTTTATCTTTAGCTTTACACAGGTTGGTTCTAACTGTGGCTTGATTGGTCCTCATGCTGCTATTGACTATGACGGTGTATCCTACTGGATGGGTCAGAATAACTTCTTTGCTTATGATGGTCGTGTCCAAACAATGCCGTGTACAATAAGAAGAAAATTATTTGAAGACTTTAACACAACTAACCAAGAAAAAGTTTATGCAGGTATTAACTCAGAGTTTAAAGAAATTATATGGCTTTATCCATTAGCAAATAGTCCAGAGCCTAATGCGTATGTAATATATAATACAGAAGAAAGAACGTGGGTCTATGGTAAACTGTTTGCGGATGGTATTACAACTACATTTCAAGACAGAAACGTATATAGCACAACACTGTTAACTGGTAGAACTTCTGCTACAGATGACATGTATGTGTGGAACAATGAACCAGAAAATGTTTTTACAGGTGATGGCAATGAGCTTACATCTTTCTTAGAGTCTTCTGAGTTTGATTTAGATACAGGCAAACAACTTATGTTTATTGATAAGCTTATTCCTGATTATACTTTTGATGCTGGTGAACAAGTAAACTTCTTTGTAACAATACGTGACTATCCTAATGGTACTAAGAAAGAAAAAGGACCATTTGTTATAGGACAAAACACAAATAAGGTAAGCATGAGAGCAAGAGGACGAGCCGCAACAGTAAAAGTATCTGGTACTAATGCAGGTGGCTGGCGTTGGGGTGGTGTTCGTATGTCAATGCAGCCTGATGGAGAAAGGTAAATGGCTAACTATCCAAGGTTTTCCACATACTTTACACCTAAAAGTATTATAGATTTGTATGATAGTTTACGTAGTTGGGGTAACGAACTTGCTCGTGAACTAGATACAAGGGACGCACAGATAGATGGCAGACCCTCTACAAAGATATATACAGTAGTATCAGTAAGTGAAATAGGCCGTCCTGCTAATGGTGATGTGGCTTTTGCAGCTAGTGCTGGTAAGTATAGGGGCTATGTAAGCGGCACAGGCTGGGTAGATTTTAATTAATGGGCTGGTATATTTAGGTAATATATTGTATAATAAGATAACTAACAAGGGAAAATAATAGTATGGCTTATGGACAAAACATGAACGCACCGATGTCAGGGCTAATGGGATTAGCTGCGATGAAGGGTCGTATGGGTGATAATACACTGGTGCATGTTAATCCAACGGAACTTAAAACATTAAATGCAATGGCAGGTCCAGGTGGATTGACACAGAATCCTGCTACTGGTTTACCTGAAGCTTTTAAGATTAAAGATTTACTTCCTGTTCTAGGTGCTATTGCTATGCCTATAGCTGCTCCTGCATTACTTGGTGGTGCTGCTGCTACAGGTTTAGGTGCTTTAGCTACTAATACAGCGTTAATGTCAGGTGTTGGTGCTGCTGCTGGTACAGCTTTAGGTGGTGGTAATAAAGAAGAAATACTTACCTCTGGTATTACTACAGGTCTTACTGCTGGTCTTACTGGGGGATTTGGTAATAAAGGAAGTAAACTTTCTGATGCAGCATCGACTGTAGCTGACCCCTCGTATAAAGCAGGAGCTTTAACAAAAACAGGTGCTGCTGAAAGTTTAGGTTCAAGTATGTCTTCTACTAATATGATTGGTAATACACCAATTCCTTTACCTAGACCTGATTCAGCGGCTTCTATTTTTTCTGATGCTGCTATAAAAGAAGCTGGTGCAAGAGAATTAAAATCAAGAGCTGCTTCAGGATTAGCCGCAGCTGCTACATCACCTGCAATGTTTGATGTTCCTGCACCTCCAAAAGGTGTTGCTCCTCCTACTACAGTTCCTTCTACACAGATGACACAGACAGCATCTGCTGCTGATATAGATAGATTTATTAGACAGGGCGGTGCTACGCCTCAGTTCTTCAGCTACTCACCTGTACAAATACCTGCACAGTTTGGTGGTATGGCTGCTGAAGGTGGTAGTATGGGAGATGTACCTGCTACGTATATGGCAAAGGGTGGTGATACAGGAATGTTTTCTGGAATGGTAGAAGCACCAGAGGGTGATGGTATGTCAGACAACGTATCCTTTGAAGTTGTTGGAGACCCAGAGATTAAACAAGCAATGTTAAGTCCTGACGAATATGTGATGGACGCATTCACAGTAGCAGCATTAGGCAATGGTTCGTCTGATGCTGGTGCAGAAAAACTAGATGATTTTAGAAAAGCTTTGAGAGAGAAAGTATATGGTAAGGAGGCACAGCCAAAACAGGTTGATGGGGCTAAAGAACTTAGCCGACTTGCTTAATGACAAAAGAATATTTTCAAATACCACATACTGATATAGATAAGCATTGGGATTTATTTGCTGTATTAATACAAAAGGCTATAGACAAAGTAGATAACAATGACTATAGTATTTTTGGAACATACCATAGACTTAAAACAAATCAATGGCAGTTGTTTTGTGTCCTAGAAGATAATGAATTAAATTCTATCTTTGTTACATCTGTAACGCCTTTTGATTTAAACTGTTACTTACATGTATGTATAACAACAGGCATAGAAGGTAAGAAAGTAGACTATCAATATATGTTAGACTGCTACAAAGAAATAGCAAGAAACTTTAACTGTAATAAGATTAGTGCTATGGGTAGAAAAGGTTGGAAAAGAATAATGCCTAAGTATGGCTGTGATGAACAGACACTGTTTACAATAACAATGGAATAATATATTATGATTATAGTAGAAAATAAAAATACCTTTGAAGATTTATTAGGTTTAGAAATAGAAACAGAAGATAAGTTTCTAAATAAAAAACTTAACTCTCATGTTTGTTATAGTGGCGGTGGCGGCGGTGGCAAACAACAGGATATTGCACCTACATTACAACCTTATGTTACTGATGTTCTTAGTCGTGCCAAAGGACAAGTAGATGCTCCTTATCAAGCATATCCAGGTGAACGTGTTGTAGGATTTACACCACAAGAACTTGCGGCTCAACAGGGTATTCAACAAATGGCTGGTCAGTATGGCCTAGCATCTATAGCCCCAGGTCTTACATCTTCTGCCGCTTACTACAATCCTGCTTACAGTTATCTTGGACAAACAGGTCAGGCTCTTGGTCAACAGGCTGGTGCTTTAGGTGAAGCTCCTCGTTTGTTTGGTACACAAGAAGCTTTATATGGTGAGGCACTTCGTCCTATCACAGGTATTGAAGAACAACTTAAAAGTGCTGGTCAGTTGTTTGATGAATCAGGAGCAGTTCAACGTAGGGCTACACGTGAAATTGGTCGTGATGAAGTGGGTCGTTTTGGTTTAACAGGTGAAGACATCCAACAATATATGGACCCATATCAACAAGCTGTAACTGATATTGAAAAAGAACAAGCACGGCAAGATGCATTACAAACTGCACAAGCTATTGCTGCTAAGTCTGCTGGTGCGGGAGCATTTGGTGGTTCTCGTCAAGCTATATTAGAATCACAAGCTGCTTCTGATTTAGGTAAACGTCTATCAGATATACAAACTCGTGGTTCACAGGCTGCTTATCAACAAGCATTACAGACTGCGGCACAACAACAACAGGTAGGCTTGGGTGAGGCTGCAGCACAAAGAGCAAGAGAACAACAACTTGGTTCTGGTATTGCAGGTCTTGCAGGTGCTAGACAACAGTTAGGTGTTGGTGGTTATGGTAGTATGGCAGAACAGCTACGTCAGGCAGGTGCTGGCTTTGGTGGTCTTGGTGGGCAGTATGGTCAGCTTGCGGGACAGTACGGTCAACTAGGCGGTGGACTAGGTGCATTGTCTGGTCAGTATGGCTCACTTGGTCAACAGGCTCTTGGTCAAGGCTATCGTGAACTAGGATACTTATCTGGTGTTGGTGAATCACAGCGTGGTCTTGGGCAGCAACGTGCAGATATTGCTTTTGGTGAGTTCCAACAACAAAGAGATTATCCAATGCAACAACTAGAAAGATATGCTGGTATGGCCTTTGGTGTACCATCAGGTTACTTACAGCAACAACAAGCTAGGCCATCAGGATTCCAACAAGCAGTTAGTGGTGTTACAGGTGCTGCTTCTATAGGTAAAAATTTAGGATTTTTCAAACAAGGAGGAGACATAGGTAAAGGTGGTTTGTCTACTGTGTACAGAGAACCTGGAGGTACTATTAGAGGTCCTGGTCCTATAAGTAGTTTTACTTTAGAAGACTTAAAAAAATATTTAGATGAAACTAGGTATGACCCTGAAGAAAGAAAAAAAGAATTAGAAGCTCAAAAAAGTCAAGCAGTAGCGGAAGCTTTGGCTGGTGTTAGTCAATCAGTAATTCAGGCAGACCCTAACTTAGGTATAATGGGTTTACTAGGTGCTGCAAGTTCAGGTGCATTACCAGCCTTACAAAAAAGAAGTGAATTAGAACAACAAATCAAGGGTGTTCCTAAAGAACAAAGAAAAGCTTTTATTGAGGATTACTTAACTGTATCTGCTCTTGAAAAAGAAGAGGCTGAAAAAAGATACAAACAAGCTCAAGCTAATTCTGAAGATGTAGGTGAGATTTTACCAGCAACTGCATTTAGTGATATAGAAAATGCTGTTGTAGCGTTATATGATGCTAAAGTAATTACAGACCAGGGTGATGGAAGTAAGGAATACACAACAATAGGTGGGCAAGCTCTTGATGCAGCTACAGCAAGAAAAATAGTTGATGATTTAGCAAAAGCTGCAAAAGCAGCCGAAGCTTTTTATCAAGATGACCCAACAACTTATTATACAAACACGCTTGATTTTGTACGCAGTAATTTGGGTTTAGGTCTTAAAACCCCATAAAAGACATAGAAAGAATTGACAATGGATTTAGCTCCAGGTACTCAAAAACTTACAGATATATATAATAAAGTATCTAATCTTTCTGAAGAAGAGAGAGATAAAGTTTTGAGAGAAGAAGGCGTAGACCCTGAAAGTTTTGTAGAGGCTGTAAACACGGAAGTAGACCAATACGAAAAAGGTTTGAGAACAGCTTCAGGTTCTGCAAATCCTGCTATGAAATCTGCTGAAAAAGTTTTAGAAACACCTCGTGAAAAAAGAAGTCTTTTTAGTGCTTACGCTCCTACAGCAGCTGCTCAAACTGAAGGTTCAAAAACATTTATAGCTGGTCTGTTTCAAGGTATTGAAACTCTTCTTGATGCGCCAGATAGAATAATGGATGTGGTTGATGAAAGAGCAGCAGCTATTGCAAAAGCTAATATTAGTGATGAACTATCTGAAGAAGAACGAAAGCAAGAAGAAGAAAAAATAAACGCAAAACTTAAAGAAAAAAAAGGTAAAACTTTATTAGGAGATTCTTTTAATCTTGTAAATGAACAACTTCAAAAAACGTCTGCAGGAAAAGTAACCTCTAATGTAATTCAAGAACTTAATGACCCTTTACTAGATGAAAACCAAAAGACAGCTGCTGATATTGTTAGTATGGCTGTTCCTTTAAAAGCTGCTTTCAAAATTACAAAACTTGCTGGTATGAAACCAGGTTATAAAAAAAGACTTACTGAGTTTATGATTTTTGATACGTTTTATAAAAATGAAAACGACCATCAATTTTCAGAATTTATTGTACAGACAGTTCCAGCAACTGCTCCTGTTTTAGAAAAATTATTTATTGACCCTAATGATTCTGCCTCTGAAAAAGAATTAAAAAAAATTATAGATACTGCTTTATCTGCTGGTTTGTTTGAAGGATTTTTTGGGGCTGCTGGTTTAACAATTAAAGGAGCAAAAATTGGGGGTAAGCATGTTTATGATAAAACAAAAATTGCATATAATAATTTAGATACAGAAGCTAAACAAAAAGTTTTATCTGATGTGGTTGAAAGAGTAAAGTCAGGTACATCTGAAAACATAAAAAGAGTTAAAGCTATTGCTGATGATAAAATATTAAAACCTGTAACTAATTCAAAAACTAAACTTTCAGAATATATTAATGGTAAGCCAGCAGTTGTTGATACAAAAGTAACTGAGATGGGTGATATTTATGTTCAGCAATCAAGTATGTCTCAAGTTAAAGGTAGTTTAAATACTATACTTGCTCGTATTTTAAAAACAAAAGGACAACTTCCCGACCCGTTAGTTAAACCATTTAGAAAAAGACAAGAAAATTACCAAGCTTCTGTAAAAGAAATTCAAACAACTGTTGATACTTTAAAGAAAGATTTAAACAAAGCAAAGAAAGCTGCTTCTACTGTTGATGAGGCTAACGAGATTACTGAAAATACACGAAGAGCTTTAAATGGCGGTGCTGATGAATTAGCAGTTCAACAAAAGAATGTTAACACTATTGTTAAAAAAACAATAGATAAAGAAAAAATTAATAATAGTAGGCTTCCAAAAGAAAAAAGATTAAGTGATGAAGAACTACTAAAAAAAGAAACTCAATTAATTGATGACACAGTAGCAGCTGTTTCTGGAGATGCCGATGCTTTTCTTAGATTACCTCAACCTATACGGGTTGCCTTAGAAGATGCTAGGAATGTTATGGGTATTAGCGATGATGCTTTAAGTAAACTTCCAATATTTTTACAAGATACTATTAGACAAACTAAACGTAACATAAATAATAATAATACATTAGTAAAAAATCTTTATAATTTAAAAGAGTCCGATGATATAATTATATCTATATCAGATGATGGAACATCTTATATTACTAGAGCGTATGAAATTTTTACTAATCCTAAATGGGCTGCGTCATTAAAGGATGGTATTGAGGCTCGTGCTAAAATAGGTCAAGGATTACCTATATCTAAAAAACTACAAAAATCTGTTGATAGTCATACACCAGAGTTTAACGCTATTATAGACGAAGCCTTTAAAAATTTAAAGGCAAGAAATCCTAAAGTAGAAGATGATGTTCTGTGGGGTGTGTTAGATGACTTTGCTACTAAAGGGTCTTCTAAAGATAAAGGACTTATTTTTGAAGCACTATCTAGTAAAAGATATGAACTAGGGCCTAACCCTGTTCAAGTTTTATCAAAAAGAAAAGAATTAAATAAACCTATCTTAGATTTTTTAGGAGAAATTAAAGACCCTGTTAGAATGGTTGATGAAACTCTTAGGCAGCAAACTAAAGCTATTACTTTAGGAGAGTATGCTAGAGAAGTAGAAAAATTTATTCTGACAAATGAAGGTAAGAACGTAGCTCTTCAAGGTTTTTTTGAATCTTTTCCTAAAGCATCTACAACATTTTTACCTAAGAAATTAGGTAGTGTTCCTGAAGTTAATGTACCAGTAGGAGAAGGATTCTCAGGTATTGCTGGCTCTGTTGGAGCATCGGCTGAAAGGCTGTTACCTAAGACTGCTAACTACCAAACATCTAAAACAATGGCAAATGTTTTAGAAAGAGGCACTGAAATGTTTGGATACAACAGAGATTTGGGTGGACCTCTTGGTTATCTGATTGCTCAAACACAGCGTCTCGCAAGTTTTGGTCAATCAACTCAAACTGTTTTAGATGCACAGCAGCATATGGTTAATGCTTATGGTATGGTTCAAATACTAGCTAGTTCTGGTGCGTTAACTAGACCTAAAGTATTTAATAGGATAGCAGGAGAAACTAAAAAAAGTTTTATAAATAGTGAAAAACAAAATAGAAAAGTAACCGCAGCTATAAATAAATATAAATTAAATCCTGATGTAGTTGATGCTGCTATATTAGGAAACAAAACAGCGTATGATAGTTTACCGAAACCTGTTCAAAAAATTATAAACACATCTAGAGATTTAGTTGAGAATAAAAGATTAAAAGCTGCAGGTGTTTTAGATTCTAGTATTATAACTAAACCTATAAGGAACGCCACTCTTGATAGATGGGGCGACCCTAAAACATCTAGTGGTTGGGTTAATACTATAACAACACCTTTTAGATATGGACAAAAAATAGCTTCACAAGCGTATGGGTTTACAGATGACTTTGGTAAAAAAATTATTTTTAAAACAGAAATGGATGACCTTAGAAAAATATATCCAAATAAATCTTATGATGAATTGTTTGATATTGCTGCGGAGAACACACTAAATGTCGCTCCTTCTTACAGTCATGCTGCGCCTCTTATTAGAGAACTTGGTAAATATCCTGTAGGTGCTTACCCTGTGTACACTGCTGAAATATTAAGGACTCAGTTTTCTACATTAAAAATGGCAAGAAAAGAATTAGCTGAAGCTTTTAAAACAAATAATCCTGTGTTACGCAATAAAGCTATGTACAGGCTGGCTGCTTTAGGAGGTCTATATGCTGGAAAAGAAGCATATAGAAAATTTCAAGAAGCCGAAAATGGTTGGTCACAAAATGATGTTGATGGTATAAAATCTCTCCTTCCTACGTGGCAACAGTCTAGCATTCAAATACCTACACAAGAAATATATTTTGACCCTAGCGATAAACATGTTAAAACAAAATTTGTAGACGGTTCTACATTAGATTCTCATTCTTATATAAGAGGACCACTACAAAGGCTTACAGCTTTAGGTTATCATTATACAGGTAATGATGAGCTATCAGAACCAGAACTTGATGAAATGTATAAAGGTATTGTTACTGATATGGCTTCTCAATACTATGCTATTAAAGGTTTATATGGAGGTGTTTCGACAGCAGTCAGTGGTGTCGATGAGTATGGCAGACCTATAAGAAGAGGTGTTAGTTTAGCTGATGATTTAGCGGCTACTCTTTCTGCTTTAGGTGCGCCTTTAAATCCAGGTACAGCTTCTAATGCAGGAAGGTATTATGAATCACTACAATCTGAAGAATTACTTGGTGAAAATATGGGAAAAACTAAAAGTGGTTTTCCAAATAGAAGCAAAGAACAGAAGGCTTTTTTGATGACTGGAGTCCGTCACAATACATTTGACATAAGTAGAACGTTAGGTTCTGCTGCTCAAAATTATTATTTTACTCAAAAAGATATTAAAGATTCTTTCTCTGACTACTTAACATCTATTCCTGTTGGGGCGGTAAGTGGAGAATTAAAAGTAAGTACTGAGTTGTTAAATGAAATAAAAAAAGAATATAATAGATACCAAGAATTAAATTATAAAAATAATAAAAAATTTAAAAGTGTTTTAGATAGGCTGAGTGAAGTAGAAGTCGTTTATCCTAATAAAAAAGAAAAACAACCATTTAAACCAGAAGTTTTAATACAGTATGTAGACGAAATAGGACAGCCACAGAAAGATTTTGCAACAGTAATTTCAAAAAATATAAATGTTCCCTTTACTTATTCAGAAGAAGAGATAATTTCTTTAGGTACGACTAGGGGTGCTACTACAAAACCAGAAGCTTTAACAAACATACTTAAAATGTTAGAAACGGACAAGGCTAACTATTTAAAAATGAAATTAGAGGATTAAAATGAATTACGACAGGGAGAAATTAATTGACCTTATTATCTATCACGAGGGGCTGGAACTTAAACC
>CAACVD010001232.1_pt1 | contig 12296 bp, 12 predicted proteins | sample 2381771 | NCBI WGS metagenome assembly CAACVD01 (sample SAMEA5211965, study PRJEB30684) | marine metagenome | biome: Marine; feature: Epipelagic; material: Water | collected 2015-10-15 | depth 15 m | reverse complement strand
ATAGGTACGTACTTCACTTGTGCCTTTATACTTTCTTTTAATGCTTCTCCAGCACCACGAACTTTTCTTATTCCACCTCGTTTGGGGTCATATACTAACCCTTTAACTGGATCTACAAACCTAGATACAAAACCACCAGGTACTTCATTCTGCAAAAATCCTGATTTTTTTCTTTCTATTCTCGCTTCACTTTGTTGTTCTCTTTGTGTCATTTGTAGCATACGTTCTTCGTATGCAGCATTTGTTTCCGAAGGTTGCTTTGGATTTAAACGTCTATTTCTTCTAAGTGCTACCAGAAAACTTTCTTCTACATCTAGATCAGGATCATCTTGTGTAAGACGTATCTCTTCCTCTTTATCAATAAACTCTTGTTCTCTATCTTCTAATACTTGTGTAGTAGCTTGTATTTCTTGTTGTAGTTTTTCAAGACGTTCATTGAACTCTTGTTGTGTTATTAAACCTGCTGCTGCTTTGTCTCGTAGGTCTTCTATTTTATCAAGTATTTGATCCCTACTTCTGCTCATTTTTCTTTCCGAAGTTTGTCAAGGCTTCGAGATATTTTTTATCTCTAGTTCCATCTTGCATTATTATTGGACCTGTGTTTCTTTGTAAAGCCATCGCTCGACTATTAAACGCAGACAAAGCTCGAAGTTGTTCTCCTGGATTATTTTCAAACTGTTCGCTGATGCTTGTTACAACATCTTGATATGTTTTCCCATCTATATATGACTTGGTGTTTGGATCGAACATTTGTTTGTAGAACAATAAACCTGTTTGTTCTGGTGTTCCCATCTTACGCAAGTCTTCATCGCTTTTCTTGGATAGCTCTAGTGACTCTCGTTCTGTTGCATAGAACCTTTGTTGTGCTGGAGACAAGCTTGATACATCTCGAAGACTATCTTTCGCCTGCTTATTTATCTGTTCTTGACTTGCCATTTTCGGTTTCATCTTTGCTATTGATTGCTTTCGTCTGTATATATCTAGCTGTCTATCAAGTGCTACACGATCAAGTAACTGTTCTTCTTCTCTTGACACTAATAAAGGATTTTTTACTACTTCATCTTGTAGTATGTTGTATGCCTCCAAAGCTCCAGCAGGTAGCTCATCCTTATCTTGTTCTGTCAACTCGTATGGAGTGTCATCTGTTTCACGTAGTTGTTCATAAACTGCTTCAGCTAGTTGTTTCAAACGTTTTTGTGCTTCTGTCTCACCTTGTGGACCTTCCAATGGCGGCCTTTCTATTCTCTTCCTTGGTCTAACTTTTTCTCTTCTTTGTAAATATGCATCGTATTCTTCTGCAAACTTTTTATCTAAATCTTTTTGTTTTAAAACAGGTTGTCCATCTTTACCAACTAACTTGCTGTTTTCACCAAACACATCTTTATTTATTAGTGCTCTTATGGTTTTGTTATTATCTGGATTAAACTTTATTTGCAAGTGGTTCGCTAAAGATGTTCTTTGATAATCATTAATACCTTCTTGATCACCAACTCCTTTCTCTGTCAAAAGATTTGTACCAAGTTTGGGGGCTAAAAGTTTAGCATATATTTTTCTTGACTCTGTAGAGTGGTCATCACTTCTAGTTGCAAGTGTATAACGATTGGCTAACTTTTTGTAGTTATCATCTATTGTAGACCTTTGAGCATCAGTCATACCAACTACAGAACCAGCATGTTTATCGGCTGCGCCTTCTTGTCTGGGTGTGTTACCTTGCATAGCTTTCAGCATTTCGCCATGTTGTTTGTCTAGTTCTTCTTCGCGGTGTCTTTTTTGTGCGTCTAAGGCAGCGGCTTTTGCTAATCCGAACTCACCTTGCATTTGTAGTCTTCTTGTTTTACGTACGTCCTCCATGTACGTACGAAAAGCTTTCTGTTCTTCACGAAGTTGTTTTATCGCTGCCTCTCTTGCAGCTTGTTCTGACTGGTAAATCTGCAATGCTTCTTGATATGCAGACTTTACTGCATTATCTATTCTTTGAGACTCAGTTTGTCTATATGACTCTATTATACGTCTTGCTATTTCAAAAGCCATCTCAATACCCCGTGATACCTATATTCTGCATATTGTTTAAAAGTGATCTTATGCTTGGGTTCATGCTAAAACTTAAAAAATCATCTAATGATAGACTTTCATCTTGAACAGGTTCTCTTGGTTGATCTACACCATCAACTCGACCACCTTTGTTGGAAGGAGGTGTAGCTGCTGGTCCTTCACCAAGTACCATACTGGCAGTTCTTGCAACCAAGTTTGCATCTGATGTATCAAGTGCTGCCAGTTTTTTATCCAGCATCTTGCTCGCAAACTTCATCTCTCCTGCTGTTTCGAGTGCGCCTCCGGCTGTACTTAGGAAAGAAGTCAATGCTTCTCGTTCTAGCTGCTTCCTTCTAGCTTCACGTTCTCTCATCATAAGCAAAGCTTCTTGCTGCTGTCTGGCTACTTCTGCATCTCTTGCTGCCAATGCCTGGGCTGTCTCAGCTCTTGCTGCTTCGGATGTCTGTTTCAGGGCTTGCTGCTGGCGGAATGCTGCTCCTTGTCCTACGTCTGCAATGTTCTGTGATGCTCCAAACCTGGCAAGTGCTTCACGTTCTGCCGTTTGGACCGGTGCCATAAGTCTAGTCTGATATAAATCTCTGTCTGCTGTACTCAAACCGAAGGCATCTCTAGCCTCCAAACGTTCAAGTTCTCTCATTCTACGTTCTTGTTCTGGTGTCATTCTTAAATCTCGTGACATACCATAACGGTTGTATGCTTCTGCACCACCTTTTAACAGACCTCCACCTACAGCTAATCCTAAACCTAATCCTAAACCTGCCATTTTACACTCCTATAAATAAAAACATTCTAGCGAAACAGACCATGATACATTTTGACATTTACCTGCTGTGGATTGTCCTGTCAAACCAATGTTGTAGTTCAAGATTTGACTGGTGATTGTTTCCACTACAATACCATTAGTTATCCTAGTTCCGTTTATTAAAACACTGTATGGCGAACCATTAAGTTGTTCCATTGCAATGTGGTCACCAAACCCACCTGTGAAGGTTTTACCATTCAACGATGGACGGACTTGTGTCTTCCCTGTTGTACCGTTACCATCTGATGCACTTTGATGTATCATGCTCCATTGAAACACTATAGTACATGGCCTGATGATGTCGAAGGTAATGTTGCTCATAGGTATAAATGTTCTCTGTCCGTCTGTAGTACTTGTTCTGTTGCTTATCCATCTACTACAATAACTCATGTTCTCGAAGAACGAACCGTTTGATTTACCTCCAAAGACTCCGGACACATTGATCGATAGGTTTGTTGTTGTACTATATCTTCCTTGCATTATATGATGGGTGTCGACCCATGTCTGATTTGTACGTATATCAACATTGTTAATACTTTGTTGCTTATCTCGAATAGCATTCAGGTTTGCACGAACATCTTGCGCAAGTACAGTATCACTTGCTGCAAAGGTTTTGGGAAAAGTTACACTCATTGTTCTCTCATGATTAAGTACGATATATTACTGCGAGATACAGTAAGGTTGTAGTTGTTTGAAGAGTCAACAAGCTCCCATGCATTCACTGCTGGCCCACTCACAGGTGTGCTGTTGTAAAAGTTTTGTACTAAACCTCTAGCTCGCAAACGCAAACCATAAATAACGTAGTTCGCATCAGCTTTAAACCACCAACATCCGTAACTACTGCGTTCAGGTTCTTCTAGATATGAAGGTGTACCTGATAAATCTACAATGTAAACATGGTTAATCAATGTGCTTGCATACGTTTGAAGGGTAGATGCTCCATGTGTTTGTGGGCTTACTTGTATATCTTCGAAGTCAGATTGAAACGGAACTGGCACCCATGCGCCTCCACTTGCCAACTGCCACTCCAACCATACAGCCCATGCTGTTGCATTGGTGTCTGCTGTTATGGGTGTACTTACTGATGTTGTACTTGTTGTTTGATTAAACTGCCAATACACTCGTATTATATTATTTTGTGAAAATACAACCCCACCAGTTGCAAACGTTTGGGTTGTGCTAGGCGCAAGATATGGTGATGTCGCTGATGTGTTTGCTGTAACAACTGTTGAAGATGTCGTTGTGTCATCGTCTGCGGCTACAAGTATCAATCCTGATTTACCACCATTGGCTGGTGATGCTGTTTTAAACACTGGCTGGTCCAAACCTTCATCACGTACATTTTCCGCATCCATTGGAAAACCATTGTTTATCTCTGTGAAGACAAGGTTCATGTCTGCACTGGTCAAAAGCTTTCCTCTACCTGGTGGGTTTGTGTTGTTTATTAAACTCATCGCCATCGTCCTATGAATAAATGTTGCATAGCCAACAATGAAAACAAGCACTTTGTATTTTCGGTTGTGCTGGCTGCTGGGGCTCTTGCTTGTACTGTTATTGTGTTGGGTGAAGCTGTGACTGGGATGTCACATATCATTCTAAATGTTATTATGGGTGATGTTACTTTGTATGCTGTACATACTTCAGCACCGTCAAAAAGCAATCGCATACTTACATACTTGGCATTCACATTTGAATAGAATGTATTCATGTAAACATGTGTTGAAAACTCCCAATGCAGCATACCATCTTTGAGTATTGTAAGATTGAACTGGTCAGCAGTAATCCAGCCACCACCATATGTGTTGTATGACAAACCTCGAAAATCACCTACTGCTGCACCTGTTGTTGTATCTGTCAAACCTGTGACATCAAGATTACCTCTTCTTTGTATAGCAACAGAATGGAAAGCTTGTGGTTGCAACTCACCTTCATCGAGCATCTCGTTCTGCAACATTGTTCTATCAATGCCACCATTGAGAGAAGACTTATAAGCATTGTACCCTTTGTTGAACTCTTTATAGTCAATGATTGCGTTATCTCTTGGATGTGCTTCAGTCCATTTTTTACTCATAGCTTTTTCCCTTTGATAACTCTCATGCCTTTACTGGTAAAGTCTATTGCATATCCAACGATGGTGATGTCCTGTTGTGTGCTTACTTTCCATTGGAAGTGACTGCAAGCTTTACTGTGTACATCATATCTTATGGTTGTCATCAATGGTTCTTCCCAGTATTTACCTATGTCTAACTGTACTACATCATACACATTTTGATTTATAAAATCAGGTCTTTGTAGTTGTAATGGTGAAGTTGTGTTAACTGTATTGTAATCGAAATCCATATAATAGTCCATAGGGATTGTCTGATTGCCACCTGTCGCAATAAACAAGTATACAGAATGAACCTTCTTTTTTATGCTGGCATCTCCCATATCCAACCATGCTGACCTGATTGTAGATGTAAGCGGATCTCTATCTTGTATTGACTCACCTACGATTTGACTTCCGGCTGCTCGTTTGCTGCTCAATACCATAATGCCATGTTCATCGTTTGTGCTGGGAGCTGTGTCATTCATACCGAACAATACATCACCTGAACCATTGACGATTAACTGTCCTGCTGGTACATTTTGTCTAGTAGACCATGCACCTTTATCTACATGAAACACAAGACCAAAGTTATTAAATGGTGAACCATCAACAGGGAAATGTATAATCAACTCTCTTCTTTTTTTGCTGTACACAGCACAAGCTTTTTCAATAGCATCAACGTTTATTCTTGCAAACGTATCCTTTAAATGCTCTGTGATGTTTCTTACAGTAGGATTATCATTGTAGTCAAGGTTTATGTTTATGCTGTAAATACCATCATATGACAAGAATACTGTACCCATACCTGGAATGGATACAATAGTATTGGTTGCTCTAGTTCCTACGTGTCTAGTAAGGTTTGTTGCATTGAAGTTCGGGTAATCACCTCTGACTATGTCGATACTGTACTCTCTAAATATAAGTAGATTGTTGAAGTAACTGTACATACCTGTCAAGCCACCACCTTGCCTATGCGATAAAATAAAAAAGGACAAGGCTGCAAACCTGTCAGGCTGGGCTGGGTAGCTGTAGAACAACGTAAGATCATTATCTCTACCTCCATCTATAAACAAACAGTCTTTGTATACACCTAAATATCTACATGTAGTAGATGGAAGTGGAATGGAGTCTGTATCTAGTGGTGCAGCAGAACCCAATGCAGTGTCAGGTGTGTCATCAACATAGATGTCATCACCATTATTTGCTATCTCTGCAACGAAGAAATAGTTTAATGCACTGTTACCTCCGTCAGCACTAAAGTTTTTTGTACGGTACAGTCTTCTTGCTATTGTGCCTGTTCCTCCTATGGGTATCTCGACAGGTATAGCAAACCGAAGTTTGCCTGATGGAGTAGTCCAGTCTATCGTATTTGATGGAGTAGACATTGGTCCTTCTGCACCTGCGTTATTTACATATGACACTCTATATTTAAAACGATTTACTTTCGCGCTTGTTGCTATTCCTAGTCCTTTGTCTTTTATATTCGGGTCGATAAACCACAATGCTGCCTTGTCACCAGGGGCTTGATTGAGAGTCGGGTCTGTTTCAACATCCCATACAACAGGTGCCGGTGGCAATGCATCGAAACCCAATGGGTATTCAATCAAGTAGTTTGTGGTGAAGGATGTCACTGGCCACAAGTAAGATTTTGATGGCTTATCATATCCGTTTGCATATATAACAAAACGACCAAACTGTGAGTATTGTGTTCCTATATCACTGGGTCGAGGTATAGTTCTTGATGAAGATAGAACATTTTTTTGTAGAGTATCTTGAAAATCATTGAGATGGTACAATGCACCTCCTTGTTCAAAGAGGATACTATCTTGCGCACCTTGATGTCGTTGCACATAGAACATACTATCAACACGATTGGTTACAAAAGGATTGTAGTTTGCTGCCGCAGTATCATACTTTTCGTAACCTAGTTTGTTCGTCCATCCTCCTGTATATTTATCTACTTGCCAGTTGATTAACTCAAAGACTGAGTCTTCTGGCATTGGAAAACTTTCGAACAATCCACGTAAGATTTTTATATTTGCGTTTCTGTCTTGCATTACGGTACTCGTTTTAATGGTGTAAACATTGGTACAGTATCAACACCGCTTTCTCTCATAAACCCTTTAACAAACCGTCTTGGTTTTTGTGTAAGAAACCGTTGTTCCATTTTGATGATTTCTTCATCGTATTTGTTTTTGTATACTGTCGCTAATGGACCATTGTCATGTTTGTTTAAGATGTCCATCAAACTAGCATATGCCAATAGAAGGTGATGTGACTGTGGTAGTTCTGGGGTATCAGTATCTTCTACAAGTCTAGCAGGTCTGTAGATATAACGTACTGATATGTTGAAGTCTTCGCTTTGTCTAGGGTACAATCTTATTTGTTGTGCATATCCTTCTGGGTATTTATATCTTTGGTTATCTAGTACAAAAGTACCATTAGTGAATGATGCTAGTGTAAAGTCAATGTTTACTGCTGCTGATATTTTTGTATCGATCAACGTTCCCACTTCATAAACACCATCAAACTCTGGTGTCTCGCTGTCATTAAGGATATAGATACGTCTGCTGAAACCATGCTTTGCTAGACTCGGAGGTGTTACAGTAAGTCTTTGTGTATCTGACAAAGACAATGTGTCAGTGAATGGTGATAAACCAGATTCTAGTTCAAAGTCTTGACCACGTTTATCATTAAGTACATATGACATTGCAACTCTTACAGTTCGTGCTCCTTGGCCTGCACTGGTTGCCGATGCGGTTACTGCTGGAGGATGGGATGGTGAAGTAATGCTTACACTATCTTGCATTACCCAGTAGTTTGGAATGTTCACTTCATCAAGTGGTAGATTATAATACTCGTCTTCATATCGTGTCAAAGGTACATATCTACCTACAGCACTTGGTGCTATGGTCATGCTACGTCTACCAACTTGCAAGATAGAAACACAGTCTTGTGGTAGTTTTATAAACCGTTGTTTAAATCGTATTGAGACATTTGTAAAGGTTGCTATATTATCTTTGATGTAGAATGTTGTAGGTGTACCTGCATCAATGTACAGTACTTCATATTCTACTTCATTGATTTCAACTATGTTACCTTCGATCCATGTCGGTACTGCTGTTGTTGCAGTTACTATGGTTGCAAGTAAAGCAGGATTATAAACACCTGAAGCTGTAAATGTTGCGTCAGTCTTTATTGGTATTTCTACTTCCTTTTGTGCAAAGGTGAAAGCCTTGATAGAAAATAACATACGATAATGTTGATTGATAATGTCATCTATTTGTGCAGAATACTGTACATTTGAGCTTGGATCATAATCTAGTATGTTCGCAATGTATTCTCTTATATCTTTTAAGTTCATAAATCACCTATAGAAAAGGGCTAGGCTAGACCGAATGGAATAACCTAGCCCATGTTGCATGGATAATGCCTAGAAGTTGTTTACAACAAAAACTTTTTTGGTTTCATCTGCTGACGATGCTTCAAGAGCAATAGCAGCAACAGCTTGAACAGGATCTACATTTCCAGTAGTTGTTCCTGTTCCATCACCAAGATCAGTTCTAAACTTTTTGTTTTCAGCTTTACCTGCGGCAGAACCTACAAAAAGAGCATCACCGACAGCAATGTTTACACCAGAACCATCAACTTTTGCTTCGATAACTCCACGAATACAAACACGTACATTTTCACCTGCGGCTGCGGCTGCAATAACAACTCCAACAGGACAAGCATCAGCGGCATCAAGAAGATCTACGTGTAACGCAATGTCACTTGCAGTTGCTTGGCTTAAATCGAGAGATACAAAATCTCCGGCAGTAAGAGCAGCAGAAGCAATAAATACTTCTTCGATTCTACGATTTGAAGCATTAACAGAAGAACCTGTGGTTTCTGCTGCAGCGTCTAATCTTTGTAATAAGTTTTGAGTAGCCATGTTTCACCTCTATGGAACGCGAGTAGCGAATGCGTTGATTAAAATACCATGACCTGACAAGTTGGCTGTTGTAAGCTGAGTTCGTGTCATGATGTTAGCTGCCATTGCTGCATATCCAGAGATGCGTTCAAACTCTGACATTTCAAAGTATGCATCTTTGTCAAAGTACAATGACATAAGTTTAGAGTTTAAGAACAAAGCATCGATAGTTCCTGATGCAAGCCCATCAGTTGTATAGTTACCTGATGAAGATGCTGTATTGTATACAATGTCTGTTGTTCCGTCCATTGCTTTAGCATTACCTGTTCCAGCACCAAAATCAGTTTGAGTTACTACTGTTCCAAGATTTGGCTCAACATAAACCTTTGCACCGTTGAACATAAGTCCAAGCTTTCCAGCCATATCTCTTTGCTCTTGCAAAGAAGTATAACGTTCTTGATTGAACAATGAGTTTTTGTATAGCTCATAACAACGAGGTGACATTAAGATAATGTCTACTTCGCCTTCTGGAGCATATACTTGTGTATCAATGTACAACTTACTCATAGATCTAAAAAGCCTTGTAGCTTGATCAGTCATAGCTGGAAATGCTGAAGGACAATCAATGTATTGATTTTGAAATGTTGTCGCATAAGTAGCTTTGTTCAAGCCACCAACCAATCCTGTTTGATTACCAAACGGCTGACAACCAAACCAACCACCTGAAACAAGTGGAGATAGAGTTTGTAGTTCGGTAAGTACAGAGGAGTTACCTCGAACTGTTTGCTGGCAGAACTCACGTTGCAACATGCCCATAACAGACTTAAGACGCGCTTCTGCAATGTTGATTACAGCACGATCACCTTTGTTGGATAGTTGTTCTTTCTCAGTAATAACGACAGGAGCAACAAAGTCACACCAGTTGTATTCAGTTTGTCGAAGTGGGTCTTTCACTGCAAGGTTTACAGATTCATATCCATTAGATAGTTGAGTAATCATTGAGTGTTCAGTCATGATAGCAGGACAGTTTACCTTGCTACCACCATCGCTTTCAATAACAGCTCCATGAGTACGGATTGCATCGAGCAACGGTATGTTTTTAAATGTATTGTCAACCTCTCGGTCCTTAAGGATACGCAGGGTTGACGCAAGTATGTCGGGTTGAATAGGCATTATAGCCTCCTACGATAGAGTTTATTATTTGTCGCGACTCGTATCCTAATGGGGAGTAGATTAGACGTGTCCTTTCGGGGTCTGCACTGTGCAACATTATAAGTGTATAACATTTTTATTTCTTTTGTTTCAATAAATGTTGATAAAGGTCTGCGGCTCTCATTGACTTTGCACCTGTTGGCAGTGTCATTCCTTTCTTTTGACCAACACCTACCTTCAAACCTGAAGCCTTTGCTGCTCTTTGGAAAGCCATATTTTCCATATTGGTACGTTCTTGCTGACTATGTGAACGTCTGCCTTTGACAATCCAGTACGCATCTTGCAGTCTTAAATCGTCATTTGCGAGAAGTGTTTCACGAACCTCTGCTTTCAAGGACTCGTCCGATTGTATATCTGGGTGTTCGCTCATAAACGATTGTATACGAGCTTGCGCATTGGCTTTCATTTGCTGTTCGGCCATAGGTTGCAATACAGACTCTAATCTTTCAGCTACGATTTTATTAACGTATCTTTCGAAAGATGCTGTATCATATGGGTCGAACTCGCCAGCATCCGTTTGTGCAGCTTCTTGTATCGCTTTGTACGCAGCATTATCCTCTAGACCCATGCGCATTGCTTCAAGTTGAGTCCGTTGTTCTTCCATTTCTTTTCTTTGTGCAGCAAGTTCTTGAGTCTTACGTGTGTAGTCTGCTCGTAACTGTTGCATAGCACGTTGGCTTTGTGGATCTGCTTTTTCGAAAAGGTTATCCCATGACTCACCTTCCCTTAAAGTTTCAGGTTCAGGAGGTGCTTCATTGTTTTTTTCAGCTTCATGCTTGGCAAGGATAGCATCAATCCTTTGGTCATAGTCATCTTTGTAGTTATCAAGTGAAGGTCTAGCTTCTGGTTCAGAGACTGCTTGAGTGTCCTCTGCTGTTGACGGAGCTTCTACTTCTGTAGGTGCGTTGTTTTCATCTGACATATTACACCCTACTTTCGAAAAGTTCTTCGTCTGTCATTTCTACATCACCTTCTGGTGTGTCTTCAACAACAGTTTCTTCCATCTCTACATCTTCAGCAGCAGGTTCAATCTGTTCAAGGAACGTTTGTAGTTCTGTCGATTGTGCTACCCGTTGCAGCAAAGCAGTTAAACGTGCAACTTCTGTATCTGATACAAGATCTGATAGACCCATCTCAACAGGTACACCTGCTTGCTCAGCGATGGTCATGATGGCCATAAGGACCTGGACCAAGTCTGGAGGAAACGAAGTAATGTCTTCTGTAAACTGTGGATATGGTTGGGGTTCACCGAAGCGAGCCAATAAATCATTTACAACTTGCAGCATGCTGTTCATTGCTGAGACTGAAAACTGGCCTGTGGGTGTAGCCATTTGCATATTTTGTGCAGCAGCTTGATCCATACCTGCACCAATGGCTTGGGTTTGCATGGCTATATCTTGAGGGATACTCATGTTTTACTCCTATAAAACTTGTGCTACTGCTTGAGGAGAACCTTGTTGGCCTTGCTCAATCGTAGCTGTGGGTGATGGTTGTTGCGAAGGCTGGGATAAATCCTGAATGCCTTCGACTTGTGTTTCTAAAAAGTCCTCTGGTAAATCTAATTTGCGTACAAGTTCTTGCAATACTTTTTGTTGTGGTACTCCAAGCTCTATAAGGATTTGGATTGACTGTAAGAAGTCTTGTTTCTTGACTGCTTCTGACACAGGTGTTGCACCAGCATCCAAAGCAAAGAAGGAAAAGTCACCGTCTAGGTCGGAGTCTCTTACTACTTGAGGCGAACCATTGATGACAACAACATCAGGTTCATCAGCCAAAAAGATTTTCATCATACTGATATACACAGAACTGCCGTACTCTATCATTGCATCGCGCTCTCTGGCTAGTCTTCCGATTTCACTAGATGAATACGAAGCCAATGCTGTAATCTCAGTTGCTGTTGCTCTGGTCGCTTCACCTCTAGTAAAGGGAGCAAGAACACTACCACGTTGGAAGTCTTCATTGACTTGACGTATGTATGTTTCAAGTTCATTTGGCACTGGAGCATGGGGCACCGCTTGTATAGAACCTAACAAGGTTTGACTTGGTGACAGTTCTGCTTCGATGTATTCACCGTCTGCACCAAGGGCGAGCTTGGCCATATCTTCATCAGTAAATACACCTTTCTTTACAACCCATTGTCTTGCTGCTCGTCTTACCATTGTATTTTAGTAGACAACCTGATTTACCTTTACGTGGGTACTCTGCATTGAGAAGAGTCTACTCACAAG
>CAACVD010001231.1_pt1 | contig 12297 bp, 20 predicted proteins | sample 2381771 | NCBI WGS metagenome assembly CAACVD01 (sample SAMEA5211965, study PRJEB30684) | marine metagenome | biome: Marine; feature: Epipelagic; material: Water | collected 2015-10-15 | depth 15 m | reverse complement strand
TGGGTCTGGGCAGTCGTCTTTGGTCTAGCTTTGTACTACCATCTCTGGGCTTGATAGGAGAATAACATGAATACCATTTACGTTTACAGCACACCAACATATCAAGAAAAGAAGTTGTTCAAAGTGGGGCAAACCTCCAGAACAGCCGAGGAACGAGTAAAAGAACAAGATGGAACTTCAAATCCTGAGCAGTTGGTGTTGTTGGACCATTGGTCTTCTAAGGTTACGGATCACGAGCTTCATAAAATGCTGGAGGATCTTGGCTTTCACAGACCACGACATGGCCGTGAATGGTTTGAACTTCCGAATGGTGTAGAAGACGTAAAACTTGCTTATAATAATATTTTGCATGGGGTTGCGCGACCAAACTCTTACCCAATGCGAAGAGAGCAACAAGAATGTTGTGACAAAGCTGTTGCCCACTTTAATGATGGTGGTAAGAAGTTCCTGATTAATGCTAAACCACGATTCGGTAAAGTATTTACTTCTTACCAAATCGTCAAAGCGATGAATTTCCAGAGAGTTCTTGTACTTTCATACAAGCCTCAAGTCTTTGATTCTTGGAACACTGATCTAGAGAAGCATGTGGATTTTGATGGCTGGCTGAGTATCCGTGCGTCACGCGAAAAGCCAACTGGTAAAACGGATACTTTTATTGTTGTTGAGTCATTCCAGCAACTTCTGAATAAAACAGGGACGCTCAAAAAGAACTCAAAGAGCGATTGGATCTATAGTGAGCATTGGGACTTGGTTATTCTAGATGAAGAGCACTATGGAACTAAGACCGATAACGCAAAGAATGTTATTGAAAAGCTGTCATATAACCATTCTATGAGTCTGTCAGGGACTCCTTATAAATCTTTGGCCAATGGTGAATATCAGGACGATGAAATTTATAGTTGGACCTATATTGACGAGCAGAAGCGAAAAAAAGAAGGTTCCAAGGCTCACCAAAGTCTTCCAACAATGAGATTTCATACTTTCAATGTGCATCCCGATATTGTGAATGAAGCCGCTGCGTGCGGATATACAGGCGAAGATGCTTTTCGTATTGAAAAAGTCTTTGCTGCAAATGCTAAAGGCTTTGAGAACTCGGGACTAGTCGATCTTTTCTTGAAGACTCTTCGTACTAAGCGTTCTAAGGGAGAATCTTGGTCGCCGTACATGGCGAATAACATTGATAATCGACTTATGGACCATATGCTATGGATGCTTCCATTGAGTGTTGATTCAGTAACAGCGTTGTGTCGCATGTTGGAAAGGCATCCAGATTGGAGCGACTACGAAATTATCAATGCTTCTGGAAATAATATTGATGATATTGCGATAGTTAAACGGACTATCAAGAACAATAATAAGACGATTACCGTCTCGTGTGGGCGTTTTGATACTGGCGTCACTGTGCCGCAGTGGAAAACAGTTATGATGCTTGATGGAAGCAAGAGTCCTGAAAAGTACATTCAAACTATTTTTAGAGCGCAGTCGCCATATATTGAACATGACGAATGCTTGGTTATCGACTTTAACCCTCAGCGATTGCTAGAAATGACCTACGATTATTGTTCGGTCATGAGTCTTGGCGTTTCCAGTACACAGCAGGTTCTTCGTGAGTTCTTTGAAGTTGCTTCTATTATGGAGCATGGTGAAAATGGTATCCACGAACATGATGTTGAAGCGGTTATGGCCGCGTTTAACTCTAGTGGTCAGTGGCAGCATCGGTTTGCTTCAAATATGGGCATCAATATGGTTGCTATTAGTGCCGACGTTGTTCGAGGGCTAGAAGACGTGAGAGCCGCCACTGCACGAAGTATTGCAAAGCTTATCGGAGATGATTCTTTGGAGAAGGGAAAAATCGCAAAGCTTACCAAAAAGCAAAAGAAAGAAGCAAAGAAGAGAGAAGATGAAATCAAAAGAATCCGAGCCAAAGCTCAACAAGTTCTTCGTCGGATTCCAACTTACCTATTGGCGAGTACCAACGGAGAAGAAAATTGCCAAAACATTATTGAGACCGGAGACAAAGAAAAGTTCAAAGGAATCACGGGAGTATCTATTCAATGGTTTGACGGTTGCCTAACTGAAGGGTTTTTCAAACGCCCACACCTCGATAGGTGTATCAGTGACTTTGCTCACTTGGAGCAGCAAATTAGTCTCGATGCCTTCCTTTCTTAAACAATTTGACCAGCAAAGAACAAGTGTGGTACAATAGTCCTGCATGGAGGGATAGTGCAGCAAAATAGTGAAATTGTTTTTAACATGCTGACGCGCTTTGAACGCGCTGGGCAAGAAGAGACACCTTCGACACCGATTTTTCTGGTTTCAGAGATGCTTGACAGGCTTCCATCAGAGATTTGGTCTGATCCAACAAAAACTTTCTTTGATCCTGCATGTTCAACCGGTACGTTCTTATTAGAAATTGTTCGTCGCTTGAATATTGGATTGAAAAGCAAGATTCAAGATCAGAATGAGCGTTTGAGGCATATTCTGACCAAGCAAGTGTTCGGAGCAGAAATGAATCCTGCTCCGTATTGGGTTACTCTTGGCATGTTTAATAAGCTGTTTACAGCGGAAGGCGTTGTAGATGGGGTCAACATCTTTTGTGCTGACGCACTTGAAGGAATTAAGGAGATTAAAGGAATGAAGTTTGATGTCGTGGTTATGAACCCCCCTTATCAAGCGCCTCAAAACTCTGACGCAAAGCGCGGTGGTGGAGATTTGCTTTGGAATAAATTTGTAGAGAAAGCAATTAATAGCTGGATCAGTGATAGTGGTCATCTTTGCGCTGTTCATCCTTCCGGCTGGCGTAAGCCAGAATCGGATAGGAGTAAGTTTAAAGGTCTATTTAAACTAATGGCTCATGATCATCACATGACCTACCTTGAGATTCATGATTCTAAAGACGGTATAAAAACTTTCAATGCTGGTACTCGATATGATTGGTACGTTATTCACAAGAATCAATCCGGTCAAACAAAAATCAAAGACCAAAATGGCAAAGAAGAGGTTTATAGTTTGACTGATTACCATTGGTTGCCAAATCACTCTTTCGCAGAGGTTTTTGCTCTTATGGGAACGGATGGGAAAGTAATTTTCGATGTAAGCAAATACGAAACCAGAAAGAAGTGGACTTCCCCGGAAAGAACCGAAGTTTTCAAGTATCCTCTTATTCACTCTACGACCAAGAAGGGAGTAAGATATTATTATTCTTCTAGAAATGATAATGGTCATTTTGGGATTCCAAAAGTTATTTTTGGCGATAGTGGCATTCATGATACCATTGTCGATATGGACGGCGAGTATGGCATGACGCAGCATGGCATAGCAATCCCTGTTGAATCCGAGGAAGATGCTGCGAAGCTATCTACTTACCTAAAAAGTGAAAGCTTTAAAGATATTCTTAATGCCTGTTCTTGGTCAAACTTTCAGATTGATTGGAGAATGTTTACTTACTTCAAGGAGGGATTCTGGCGTGACCAAATCTAAGAAAAGAGTTAAGGCAACAGGTGAAGTTTTTACTCCTGCTTGGCTTGTTAATGAGATGCTTGATAAGCTTCCATCTGAACTTTGGACCAATTCAACAAAGACCTACCTAGATCCTGCTTGTGGTAGTGGGAACATTCTAGTTGAGGTTGTACGCCGAAAGATCGCAAATGGCCATGAGCCTTACTGGGCTCTAAAAAGAACCTATGGTGTAGACATTATGCCCGATAACATTGAAGAATGCCGCGAGAGACTTGTAGAAGTTGCTTGCGAAGGAAGACCAAAGGTTAGCAATATTTACCGTGAAATGCTTAAAATGGTTGTCGAGAAGAACATAAGACTGGGAAACACTTTGCAGTTTAAACCAGAAGACATTTTCAGCGATAAGCCTTCGGAAAAGCTTGTAGAGTTCAGAGAACAAGCAAAATCTAACTTAAAAGTTGATAATCCCTCTTGACATTCTCTTGACAACTTAAATCTTGACCATCGCGTTTATTTATGCGATAATAGTTAGACAGTCGGGGATGGTCCTCGGCTCTTTGGAGCGAAAGATGATTAAGAAGTATGCGGCCAATGCCGTTTCTTTGCTTGCCGCTGTCGTCGCTATCCTGCTTATTGCTGATCAGGAGATTGTCGGTGCCGGTATTTGGCTTATTTTCTCTGTTCTCGCGAACATGAATGCGAGGACCGAGGAGATTATTGTAGTTGCTAAGGGGATCACAGATGCAGTTGAGTAATGGCGAGAAGAACATTCTGCTCGAACTTGTCGAGGAGGAACAGGAAACTCTACGAGATTCCTTGTATTTCTACGAGAACACAACGAACAACCCAGTTCAGAGTGACGGTATTCGTGCTCGGCTGGAGGTTATCGACAATCTTGTTCGTCTTTTGGAGTCCAGTGAAGTGATGTTTAGTTATAACCAAGGTTGGAAGTACGCGGAGAGTGAAAAATGAAGTGGTTTAGACAGTTAGAGCCCATTTTCTGGGCAGTTTTGGCAGCAACCTTCTTCGCTACTGGCGATATTATGGCTTCTGCTGGCTTTTTCATCGTCGCTCAGTTGGCGGTGATGAACGCACACTATAACCGACTTAGCGAAATGATGAGGTTCAAGTGAGGAATATCGTCCATTGTCGTGAGTGTGGCGAGGAGTACAACATCAAGCGGGCAAAGCTTGGTTATGCCGTGTGTCTTGACTGCGGCGACCAAGAAGCCCACAGGATTGCCCGTTTTAGGTCAAAATGCTCCGTGCCCCTTTTCAACAAAGGTCCAGCACAGCCGGTAATGACGCTTCAAGATGCTCGTTGGGCAGGTAGATCCTGACCTTCGAGCCTTGACATTTCCCTTACAACTTTTCTCTTGATTCCTATCTCAGCCTATGAGATAATGTGTCTGTTGTTGAGGAGAGACCACATGCTTAATGCGAATGACCCGACCATCACCTTTCCCGTGAAGGTCCCACTAAATCCTACTGTCGTTCACCGTCTTGACGGTTCCGTCGTCGTCGGCTCTGGCGATGTCTGGGTTCGTGTGCCCGCGACTACCACACGCGAGGACATGAACCGCTGGGTTGTCTGGACCCCTCCGGGGCGTCCGCAGCGCAACGACATTAAGAAGGTTAAAGGCTCAAAAGGAAGCGTCTATACGCTCCGAAAAATGCCAGATGGTCGGGTCATTTGCTCTTGCCCCGGAAATAGGTGGCGAGGCAAATGCAAGCATCAAGCCATGTTTTAGAGTCTTGACATTTGCTTGACAACTTTTCTGTTGACCTACCCTAAAATTTATGAGATAATGTTCAGGCAAGTCAGGGAGAACACCAAAATGATTTTCGACGCGCTACCCGCCATCCTTTTCATCTCTTTTCTACTTTCAATCAAGGCAACCCCTTTTATCCTCGGAGGCAACTGATGGAGCCCCTTCCACAGACCGTGCTTGATTTCCTGCTTGAGAAGGACATTTGTAAGTCTCAGGCTGCTGCCCGTCGCCTCGCACACATGCGGGCCATTAAGGTAGACGGCACCCTTGCCGACCTGTCGCGACCTATTGAGGGCGCTAAGACAATCAAGGTTGGTCGCAAAACTTTCAACACTGACGAGATGTGAGGTTAAACTTGGCTTTTGTTTCTATCAAGATTTATGATAAGGTTCATACTCGCTTTTTGAAGCCTGAGGACTTCTACGGAGACAACATTGTAGTGATTGAAGATACCGTATCTTGGGCTCAGGACTTCTATTTCTTCAAGGATGATGATTCTGCTGGTGACTACTGCGTTGAGTACCAGCGGAGCATTATCGAGGATGACCCTGAGCAAGTCATTGAGATGATTGGAGCAGAGAATCTTATTCAATGGGCTCTCGGCAATCTCGCAGGTCCGGGCTCCACTAAGGTCCGAAGCCTTGAAGAGTGGTTTCAACTTTTCCGAGACCACCCATTGGAAGGGCCATTTGAGGAAGGCCCCTACGAGATTGTGGCTTGCTCGCCTGAGATTGAAGAACACCTCGGCTTTAAGCCTACTGTCGCATACGCATTCTAAGGAAGAAAGATGATTTTGGAAGAGCACAACGGAAAGTTCACTTTTGTCCCCCCAAAACGACCGTCACAAAACTGTCACAATAAAAGTCTTGACTTTATGACCCAACCTGTGAGATAATGGTGCGAACGATGAAGGAGCACACACAAATGGACAACCGAACCATCAACGCCACCGACATGCCCGATGACTACCTGAGAGACTACCTAGCAGGCCGCCTTTCCTTTGATGAGGTCTACAGCCTCTACCCCGGACCTGATGCGAACATTACTGAAACCCCAGAGACAACCCCCGATAACGAGGAAAACTGATGGAAGCGATGACTGATTTGGAACTTGAGACCGCACTTTTGCAGTCTATGTTTGAGGCTCTTGACGCACTAGACGAGGTTATGGCTGCTTATAGCCCTGAAATGAACGGGGCACACCTTCTGCTTATGTGGGAGGCTCTACCTATCGCACACTTGGAGGAATGCTGACATGAATAACGAAGGACAAAACATGCACATCGGAGCACTGGTTGAGAAGAAGGGAACCAAGGGGACTATTGGTATCATCATTGAGCGCCCCGCCATTCGTGGCTGCTGGGTCGTCCGATGGACCGCAGGCCCCAACGCTGGTAAGGTTTCCCTCCACCCAGAGGACACCTTGAAGGTCCGAAGGCTGACGTAGGACCCCGCTTTTCGGTCTTGACATTCTCTTGACAACTTTTCTATTGACCTAAACCAAAATAAATGAGATAATGTGTGCGTTGGTTGGGAATGGCCCCACCACGCGATTGGAGTGTACTGATGGCTGCTAACCTTGACACCGTGAAGCTTTGGTCCGATGCTGTTGACGAGTTTAACGCTCATGTCCTGCCCGTCGTGAAGATGGATTTTGAGCAGGATGGTGTGGCCGATTGGCCCGCTCGCCGCGAGGCTTGGAACAACTGGACCGATTTTCTTTGTAAGAACCTTGAGATTTCCGACTGGCAGTACGAGAACTGGTCTCAGCCAGCATCCTGTGGAGAGTGAAAATGCAGATTGACGCTAACATTATTCTAAACTTCATTCATCGTCAACGCCTAAACTGGCCGATGGCCTTGGGCTTTGACCAGCGAGAGGCTGACTTGCTTGAACGCTTGGAGCGTCTGGTCAAGGCCGAGATTCAGGCTTTTGAGGACCAAATGGCCGAGACACGAGAAAGTGCCTGATGGAGCACCTTTTCCACTTGACCAACTGTCACGGTGAATGGACCGTGTTTATGCAAGGGCTAACCTTGCTTTCTGATACCTTCCCTCTCATTCAACACTATTGGAGAACACACTCATGATGATGCACGAAAAGCCCCTTGCCTGCTTTGATATGGAAGACTTTGCCTACGGCACCTCAATGCCCGATGATTGGGAAGACTACGAGCAGGAAGTCTACCTCTCTGAGCCATCTTACGGCTTTGACGAGAACTATGACCCACTCCCGCCAGAGTTCGGCTCCGACCTTGACGATAGCGTGCCGTTCTAAACCGACCCCCAACCCCAACTTTTGACGACCAAATCTTATCTCAGGAAGAACCTATGAAGACTGTGACCCTTGGAAATGTGCGAGCCAACCTTACTTCTATTATTGCCGACCTCCAGAACGGCCCGATTGCCCTGACAAAGCACGGCAAGACGATTGCCGTCCTGTCGGCCCCTGAGACGGTCTCTGAGGCCCCGGAGAGCCCTAAGCCTGCCAAGACCCCGCGCAAGGCTAAGGCTGCCTCAGAGACCCCGCCAACGGCCTCTGAGCCTATGGTGGAGAGCGAGGAGGAAGAGGAAGAAGGAGCTATGCAAGATGACGCCTTTGCCGTGGCTTTTGCGGAAGCCATCGCCACAAGCGAGGCTGAATCTGACGAATGGGACGATGACCTCGTGGACGAGGCTTGGGATGCTTTTATGGAGAGCCGTGAGAAAAACAAGGAAGCACGCCGACTTTTTAGAGTTTGAGCGTTTGCACCACTTTTCACCAGCCGGAGGACAGAGAGCCCAACTTTTTTTGGTCCTGTTCTCCGGCCTCCAACCACCACTTTCAGAGACCACCATTTTGAGTGCTTGATTTGCCTTTGTCACCTCTGCTATAATAGGTTCACAGAGCGGGGATAGCCTCCGCTGGTTTGGAGTGAAGTAAATGCCAAGAAGAACAGTCCGATGCTCGTGGTGTAGTCAGTCTGGTCACAATAGCGGCGGTTGTCAAGCAAAGAAGGACTTTATCGCAAGGAACCCCGGCTCCTACTGGGCTCGCAAAGCGGAAGCCAAGGCCCAGCGTCGCAAGAACTCTGCGAAGCACCGGCAGTGCTCGTGGTGCAAGGGCACTGGCCATAATGCCCGTTCTTGCTCCCTTTACAAGAGCCACTTTGAGACCGCTCGCAAGCTTAATGCGGCCTTGCGACGGGCATTCTTGATTGATGCTCAAAATCTTGGGCTTCATAAGGGCGCTATGCTCCGTGACGTCAGCACCAGCACACGCGCTGGACACATCGCCCTTGTCGCTGATGTGAACCTTAGTTCGGTGCGTATCGGCAACCTGATGTCCCTTATGCGTGGCCGTTATGCTAGTGAGCCCGGACTCTTTGACTTTGTGTGGGCTGAAAATCTAGGAATGGGGCCGAATATCAGAAGCAAGGGCTGGGGTCTAGAGACTGCCATTATGGACGTCAGGTACAAAGACAAGGAGCGTCGCTACACGCAGTTTGAGATTGTGGGCGGCGAAGCACCAAAAATGAAGGCTCCCGCTGCGTGGCTTGACGGAAAGGAAGGTATTTCCGACCTTATGAAAGCCTTCACCAAGGACAGCACCGGCCACTACTCGCGCCCATCGGACAAGTTTGATGAATTTCTGGACAACCAACTGAAAGCCATCGTCCGACGCTACGTTTCCTACATCAATGCCAATACCAACATCGTTTCGGCTTTCAAGAGCCCTATTTAGGAGATAGAACCTATGGACTACGCAAATGTGCTCGTTTGCACCATCCTCGTAGGATGGACCTTCACCATCGCGACTCAGTTCGGATTTTTCGCCTGAGTCATAGCAAACCTTGAACCCTCACTTTCAACCGTCACACAACTGTCACAAAACTTCTGTTGACCTGCTGTCCCAACTATGAGATAATACTTTTGTTGGTCGGGGATGGACCCCGGCAGCACGGATTGATAACCCAAGCGAGAGAATCTTAATGTCCAGCATTACCCTTGACTTTGCTACCCTTTCTACTGTCCTCCCTGCTGTCGCTGCTGCGAAGCACCCTATCCTTATTCGTGGCCGTCACGGCGTCGGCAAGTCTCAGACCGTCTATCAGTTCGCCGATTCCCTCGGTCTGCCGGTCATTGAGCGTCGTGCGTCGCAGATGACCGAGGGCGACCTTCTCGGATTGCCCGACCAAGCCGGTGTTTCGGTCGGTGGTCGCAAGGCTACTGCCTACAACCCGCCTGCGTGGTTTATGGAGGCTTGCACCAAGCCCGTCGTCCTCTTCATTGACGAGATTGACCGTGCAACCACCGAAGTCCGTCAGGGCTTCTTCGAGTTGACTGACAGTCGCAAGCTTGCCGGGTTCACTCTTCACGAGGGAACCATCATCGTGGCAGCCGTCAATGGTGGCGTTCATGCTGCCGAATACGCTGTGGCCGACATGGACCCTGCTGAACTTGACCGCTACACGGTGTTTGACGTTGAGCCTACCGTTGAGGACTGGGTGAACTGGGCCGTGGACAATGTGTCTGACGTCATTGTTGACTTTATCCGTCACAATCCGTCGCACTTGGAGCATCGCGAGACCTTTGAGCCTAGTAAGGTCTACCCTTCCCGTCGTAGCTGGGCACGTTTTTCTAAGGCTGCAACCTCGCTTCTGGAGGACTGCAAGGTCAACCGTGCTGTCCTTTCCTACCTGTCCGCAGGCTACATCGGCACCGAGGCGTCTATCGCATTTACCGACTTTGCCGCCAACTATGAGCGACAGGTGTCTGTCGAGGACATCGTGACACACGGACGCATTGACCGCGTGGCTGACTTCGGCGTGGTGGAGCATACCGCGATGTGCGATAAGATGGAACAGAGCGGCATTTTCAACCGCGTGCTGACGGCTGACGAACTTCAAAACCTCGGAAACTACTTTGTACGCCTGCCTTCGGAGGTTGCGATGCGTCTGTTCGCTGCTATCCCTCGTGGTGAGGGCGAGGGCAACCCCGGTGCGATTAACGTCGCCGCCTTCTACGGCATCACTGCCGACAACGGGCAGCAGGTTTCCGAGGTCGTCATGACCTCCATCTGAGGCCCTTTTTCATCCGTCACACAATCGTTACAAAACTTCTGTTGACAGATGTGCCCCTCCTGTGAGATAATGGTGCATCTGTTGGAGATAGAACCAGAATGACTGACACGACCTTTGACCTCAATCGCCACATGTTCAGCCTGCTCCAGAAAGAGCCTTTCTTCGCTGCTATCAGCCGTCGCCTTAACAAGCGCGCTGATAACACAGTAAAGACCGCAGGAGTTCGGGTTGACCCTGAGAGCCTTCAGTTTGAAATGCTCTACAACCCGGAGTTCTTCAATCGGCTGGTTGAAAGCCATCAACAGTATGTTGACTCGCTGCCGGCTCCTGCTCGCCGTGACTACATCAACAACCACTCTATCTCCGGAGGCAAGCTTGACCCTTACGTTTGGGTCCGTGGCGTCATTATGCACGAGTTGTTCCACGTTGTGTTCGGACACGTCACTTTCCGGCTTCCTTCCGAGGGAATGAGCGACAAGTGGAATGTGGCTACCGACCTTGCTATTAATTCTAACATCGCGAACCAACTACCACCACAGGCCCTTGTCCCCGGACGTAACGGCTACGAAGGGCTCCCTATGGGTCAATCTGCTGAGTGGTACATGGAGAACCTTCCAGAGGACAAGCAGGGCTCTAGCGGCTCCTCAGGCGGCGGTGAGGGCTCCGAGGAAGGCGGCGAGGGTTCTAGTGGTGGCGAAGGCTCTGAGGGCTCAGAGGGCGGTTCTAGCCCCTCTCAGGAGACGCTAGACGACCATAGCGGATGGCAGGACGTCCCACAGGAGGCTCGTGACCTGATGGACGAAAGAGCCCGTCAAATCACCCAACAGGCTGTGTCCGAGGCTAACGCTCGTGGCTGGGGCTCTGTTTCTGGTGCTACAAAGCGTGGTATCATTGATGCTATCACTCCTAAGGTCAACTGGCAGGCCATCCTACGGGCCTTCGTCAAGCGTTCGCAGCGTTCTTCCCGGTCTTCCACGGTTCGCCGTCTTGACCGCCGCCAACCTTATGTTTGGGCTGGTAAGCGTGTGCGACGTCAAGCACGTATCGCTATCTCCATTGACCAGTCGGGTTCTGTTGATGATAAGATGCTTTCAATCTTCTTTTCCGAGTTGTCTGGTCTTGCTAAGTTGGCTGAGTTCACGGTTGTGCCCTTTGATACTCGTGTTGACGAGGACAAGGTATTCGTTTGGAAGAAGGGCAAGAATGTGAAGGCTGAGCGTGTTCTCAGCGGAGGCACCGATTTCAATGCTCCAACCGAGTATGTGAACGAGCACGGCTTTGACGGCCACATCGTCCTGACTGATTTGGAGGCTCCTAAGCCTGTTCCTAGCAAGTGTCAGCGGATGTGGATGACCACACCAGAGTATGCCCGTCGCCCCTACTTTACCACGAATGAGAAGGTCATCGCGGTAGAGTAGGGCGAAGGCCGTCAATGAACAAAAACGCCATTTGCGCCACTTGCCCAACAGGGCGAGACGAAAGACGAAAAGTTTTTGGTTTTAGATAAGGGACCTTAATTGCTATTTATCCAGAGACAAGGCCATCCTCAGGAAATAAACCTTGAGTTTGGCCTACCGCCTAGTGTATAATAGTAGAGTAGAAAGGAGATAGCCCTATGGCCACAGTCAAGACCCGTACCATTGAAATGCCCCTGTCCACCCTTGACGCGCATCGGGCGCCCTATACCGACCAGTTCGGCAACCACATCACACCTAACCTGAGCGATGCGGTTCGTGCGTTTTTCAAGGACTACGCTCCCGGCGTCCGCGCCAAGCTTGTGTCTTGGCGGTCTGCATACGGCGTGATTGAAGTGACCGGCGTTCTTCCTGACCTTTTCGTGACCGATGGCCAGAAGGACGGCATTTGGTATCGCTCGTTTTGAGCCCGACCTACCTCTGACCATCAGCCTGAAAGCCACATCAAGCCTTGTTTCTGGAGATAGCCTATATGCCTCGTGGTGTAGTCAGTCTGGTCACAATAGCGGCGGTTGTCAAGCAAAGAAGGAC
>CAACVD010001230.1_pt1 | contig 12303 bp, 25 predicted proteins | sample 2381771 | NCBI WGS metagenome assembly CAACVD01 (sample SAMEA5211965, study PRJEB30684) | marine metagenome | biome: Marine; feature: Epipelagic; material: Water | collected 2015-10-15 | depth 15 m | reverse complement strand
CATATATTGCGAATAAGGTTAAAGAACCAAATACAATCAAATAATCAGAGGGATAAAGGTATATCAAACCAAATAGGCCATCTACAACTGCTTCTGCATCGCCTATCGGAGGTAAACTAATCTCGTCTTGCATCTATCTTTCCGTCCTCAACAAAATTTTCTGCTCTAGCTATTCTATCAAGATCGGGCGATAAATTTAAAGCAGCCGATACGCTAGTGTCTATTCGTATCATGTCGTTATTCATTGTCGCTGCTCTGGTGATAAGCATTTTAGATATGGCTTGAACTGTATTAATTTCTCCTACAAGACCATCCATTAGCTGTTTCATTACAAGAAATATGAAGTAAGCCATTATTAGTCCACTTGCAATTGGTAGACCTAATTCAGCAATTAGGTCAAATGCTTCCATCTACTCCTCGCCTTTGAACGTCTTGCTCTGTCCAGATGTTCCTGCGTATATGCCAAAGACTGCCGCCATAGCACCTGTTACTACAGATACTAAGCCGGCTTGTTCTAGGTTAGGTTCTGGTATTGTCATAAACCAAGTAATTACTTTGTATAGTAAAACTATATAGACACCAACAAATACTCTTGGAAATATTCTCCAGGCATCAACAGTTCTTGCTAAATGTATCCATTTTTGAAAAGGATTTACGCCAATATTATTAGGAGTGACTTCAAGTTCAACTTCTACTTTCTTTTTAATAACAGATTCTTGTTTATCTATTACTTTATTTGCTTCTTCCATTTTATTTACCTTTAATCTTCGTATAGATTATCAAACGTGATACTTGGATCAAGATAACTTTGATGTCCCTCTGCTGAGTGTGTGTATTGTGATGGCCTAAAATCAGGTGCGCCTTCTCCTGTAACCCATAACGCAGGACTGGTTGCTCTTACTCTATTATTAGGTAAAGCTACAAAGTTTCCTTTCCATTGACAATCTTCTGTTATATATAATACATGTGATTGTTTATGTTGCGCAGGATCGTCAGCAATGTCTGAATCTGTATAATCAACAGTAAACATATACCTTCCTGTATAGAAGTCACCATCTATTTTGCAAAGCCAAGGACTAGAACTTACTCTATCCATGACAACAATTGAATGGTGTCTCGATTCGCAATCCCAAGGTTGAGCCAAATGATCTTCCATTGGTACAGGAAAATCTTCTGTAGGTATATCTGCTACTAATGCTTGTATAGGCATCCTCGCCCACATAGCACCACCATGTATATTGCCTTCATCGTTATCTTCGCACTCTGATTCACAACCAGTAAAAACTACCTGAAAACTTAATGATCTATCGGGTATTGTATTTACTGCTATTGCTAAAGCGTGTATGTACTCATTGTGATATTTTTCGTGATTATGAGTAAACTCACGTCGCACCCAACATTTAAAATGTGGGATGTTACTTATTAGGTATGACAAAATTATCTCACTTTTTTTGTGGTTTTCCTCATCATGCCACCTTTTGACATCTTACGTGCAGAAGCACCTTTAGACATTTTTCTAGCAGCACCGCCTTTTGACATTTTTCTTGCTGGTCCGTATTTAGATTTTTTAGCTGCGCCACCGCCCATCATCTTTTTTCTTACACTACCACCTTTTGAGTATTGTTGACTCATTCCATACTTTGCGCGTTTTCTTTGCATTTTATCCTCTCTTTTTTTTCTTTTTCTTTTTTTTCTTCTTTAATGTGTATGCTTCGTTTTCTGGCGTATTTGGATCATCAGCAATAAATCTACCTTTTGATGTTCTAGCTCTAACTTTTTCGTAGTCGCCATTGTTATGTGTCTTAATTGCAGTTTCTTTTTTTGAAAAAAAGTTTTTTATAACTGTCCACCATTTCATATTAAATACCTCTTAGTTTAAAAATTTTGACAAAACTACAGAACCCAATATAAACGGATATACAGCCCATATCATGTTTTCTAGTTTCTTAAATTTAGCAGAACCTTCATCGAGTCTTTTTTCGATGTATTCGTATCTGATTGCACATTCTCTTTCGTGTGCTTCTATCTTTGCAAAAGATTCTTTTACTGTTGACATAATAATTTATTGTAACCTCTTGAAATAAAAAAATAAACTTTTAAGAAAAGTCATAACGTCTACGATCAACTGGTATTAAATTTTCTTCCTCTGATTCTAACAAAGGTACAGAAATAGAAATTCTCTTTGACAATGGTACAGCGTAATGACCTAGACCTTTCGGTATATAAAGCATATCGCCTACAGTAAGATCAAATGTTGATGTTTGGTTGTTATCATTTTCAAAATTATTACATACAGTCCATTTAACACTACCATGACAATGCACCAAAAAATTATCGTCGTGATCTATGTGTGGACGAAAAGAACGCGCTTTGGAAGATTTACTGCAATAAAAATGGGCATCACACGCTCCACCAAATTCTTTTTCTATAGCACCAGCTATATTAGATATACCTGGAGTTAATAAAGATGCTTTAGTTAATATTATTGATCCATGATTTTTCCATATTTCATGCAAATATTTTTTTTCAAAATAATCATTTTTTGACCAAGCAGGTATATCTTCTTTGTGTAAGTTATCTTTTTCCATACATAACTTTTTACCATTAGGTAATATAGCTTGTAATCCAGAAACTGCTCTGTCGTTATTTATATACTCTGAAAATTTAGACCAACTTATTACATTTGAATACATAAACTTTCTGTATCTATTACCTTTTACTATGCAGTATTTTTTTCCTTTGTACTCATTTTTAAATTCTTCTGGAGTCATCGGCTCTAATAAAGTATTAAAATCCATTACTGTAACTCTATGTTTTTTTGTTCTTTGTATAATTCTTCAAAATTTATATTTTGTATCATTACAGGAGATAATCCAGTCTGTGTTGTAATAGTAGTTGCATGTAACCTTGCATAAGGCAATATAATCTCTGGACACTCTATTGCTAAAATAAGTTCTAATTCTTCTGGAGTGTAGTTGTTTGGAGTGAATAAACCGCTTTGAACAAAATTCAAATTATAAAGAGGATCGTTATCTATTCTATTGTATATATTGAAATCTAAAGAAACGATATATGATGTTTCATCATTGTGTATCACTTCTTGATATTCAGACTTGCAATTATATTCAGTATCAACTTTATAATCTTTATATCCTGTAGAACTTACTGGATCAGATATTATTATCTCACTACTCTGTAAAAATATTTTTCTAATTTTTAGAACTTTGCTCATTACTTTCTCCTAGTTGATTTATATGGTGCATTTTTTTTCTCATTGTTTTAATTTTTTGTTTTGTTTTGTTCGCCAATAATTTTATACGATTTTGTTCTTTTCTTGGTACTCCTTTTATATATGGGATTAATTTATCAAAACAATAAGCATATATTTCTAATATATTGACATCCTTTTTATAAATACTATTGATGTAGTTGTATACACTTGATTGCTCACCTAAAACCCCATAATTAAAAGCATCTACTGCTGCTGTTGCGTCTTCTGCAAATAAAATTTCATTTTTATGATTCATATACCTGGGCATATACAATTTCTTTACGCTATTTAAAATACCGGTATCTTTTTCTGGTATAGTTTTCCATTTGATAGGGTTAATTATAAAAATGTTGGTGTCTATTGCGCCTTTTGTTATATGTTTTGCAACATATGTATAATGCTCATCCAATCTTCTATGATCTGTAAATACACCTTCTCTGCTTACACATATATCATATTTCTTTAATTTTTCTATATCTGGCAAATCTCCATCTTTTAATTCAAGAACGAGTCCACTTGTTACAACAAGAGTTATATTTTTAGTATTTAACAAAGCTGTACCGATTTTGCTTTCGGTGCAATCTTCTTTTTTTACAACTTTATATTCTATTTCTGGTGTGTTTATATCTAATGAATTTGTTGTAAGTTTTGTTAAATTATTTTTTTCCAGTATTAAGACTTTTAGGTGTGATAGGTTTGACATGTTCAACTTTTTTAAAATTTTTAAAGAAATTATTTATTTTTTGTTTTGGTGATTTTGAATCGTGGTATATGAGTCCAGAATATTCTGATGAAAATAATCTTTTGAGATCGTTTATAACTGGATAACCATTTTCATGTAAAACATTGTATATATGAGTATATGTCTTACATCTGATTTTTGGCTTATCAAAAAGATGTATTCTTTTACCTTGAGCTATAGCTATCAAACCCATCTCTGAATTACTGCAAGTTCCTACAACCTCTGTATTGTTCAATAATTCATGGCCCGATAAATTTTTATCTATAAGATTATTTTTTCCATACCTTGCTTTTAAAAAAGACATTATAAATGGTGATGTTAAGGGATGTGGTTTCAATTTAGCACCATCTTCTTTTATAGCTTTTTCTATTTTATTGTCATCTGTAATTTCGTTTAGAATGTTAGTTCCTGGAAGAAAAACAATGTAAGGGTATGTCTGTTCGATTGATCTGAGCTTATATTTGTCTGTATTGTTGTTTGCAATATCTTGGAAGATTCTTTCTCCTTCTTCTGTAATATTTTCTTTTATGGATCTTCTTAACAGTCTTCTTGAGAATAAAGAAGAAGCAGGTTTTATATATACAAACTTAGTCATAACATCTGTATAAACATAACCTCGGATTTTTTCTTCACCCTCGAAATCATACCAAATATCATATTCAAGGTTAGTTCCATGAATACCTTTCTTTGGTAATAGATGATGTATTTTATCTAGCTGTTTGTTTTTTTCTGATCTTCTAATAGTTCCTGACTTGAAGAAATGTGCGATGTCATTATTTAAAACATCATTAAAAGCTAACGTCTCAAGAGGCATTATCTTTTCTTCTTAGTTGTCCAAGAACAACATATCTTTCTGTAGGATATATAGTATTTGCATAGCTATGCAAAGAGTAGTCATTTGGAAGAAAAAAATAACCATTGTTTACTTTCCAATCAATACTTTTTATAGGATTTTTATCTTGTTCTTTATGTTTTTGCATAAGATTTCTATCGTATTGATGAAAATACGTAGGTTCTTGTTTTTCTGGATTTAAGTAAACCAAAAATGTCATTAATTTTGATGGAGTATCAGGATGTACTGGGTAATTCAAACCTTGTATTGTTCCCTGTAAATGAAATGTAACTTCTACATCTTCTGGTTTTATATCTCCTTCACGATATAATTCTATGCCTTCTTTTTTATATTCTTTCTCTGCTTCAAAATATAAATCAACAAGTTTATCTGCCCATGATTCAGTTATCATAGGCAAATGATTTGCATTATAAGCTGTGGGGCGATATTTTTCTGGGACTGTGACTCTTTGGTTCTGTATTTTACTTATAATGTATTCGAGTTCATCATCAGTAAAAACATTTTCTGTTTTCCAGATTAAACCATGTTTTTTCTTGTCCCAATCAACTAGGGATTTTTTCATGCTTTACTTATTTTTTTCTATAGAATCTAATCTTTTTTCTATTGCATCTAAACGATCTGAAATAAGCTCCCAAAAACTAGCAAGTCTTTTATTAAGTTTTTGTATTTCATCTGGATCTGTATGTGGTTCGGCCATTTTTAGCTCTCCTTACTTTGTTTTACTTTTTTTTCTAATGTATCTAATCTTTCTTCTATTTCTTTAAAATGTTCTATAACTATAGTAAGACTTTCCTCTGTTCTTCTATTTATAAGTTTTATTTCTTTTTCTAAATCTATTTTTTTAGTCATAATTATACTAATCCTCTTCCCAGGAGTCTCCGTCCCAATACCTTGAATTGTGTGCGTTTGCACTTGCTACTTCAGTATCGAATAGAGATCCTGTATTACCTGTAGCTGTTACCCTTACAAAAATTACCGTTGCTGTTGTCGCAGTAGTATTAAAAGTGGTGGTAGTTGACCTGGAAGTTGCAGTTGAATTAGAAGTTGAAACTGTCGTATTAAAAGTAGTAGTAGTGCTTTTCGAGGTTGAAAAGGTCGTAGTTGTATTAAAACTTGTGTTAAAAGTCGTAGTCGTACTTCTACTGGTACTTTGTGAAAATGATGTGTTTCTTGAAGTGCTTCTGGAGGTATTTCTACTGGTATTTTGAGAAACATTACCTTGAGTGTTTTCATCTGCTGTAAAAAAAGTTGTAACAAAACTTGTGCTAAAACTTGTGTTAAAACTCGTACTTCTTGTACCAGAAGTATTAAAAGTAGTGGTTGTGCTTCTACTTGTACTACGACTTGTAGCAGTTGCTCTAGTAGTGTTGAAAGTAGTGGTCGTACTTTTTGAGGTTGAGCGAGTAGTGTTAAAAGTCGTAGTAGTATTAAAAGTTGTAGTAGTTGACTTAGTTGTGTTGAAAGTTGTGGTTGTGTTTTTTGTAGTCTGTCTTATAGCGTTGAATACGGTAGTCAAAGATCCATCTGTTTCTTTTACTACAAGAAAATTTACAAAACGCAAAGTGCCGTCTGTAACTTTTACTATAATTGGATCTGGCGTTTCAATCGAATCACCATCCCATATTCTTATTGCCATTGCTTATTCCTACCTATCAAACTACATAAAAAACATGACCAGTTCTTTTCCCTGACCCATCAGTAGGTGCAGATGTAGCTATTGTGAATCTATCTGAATCAAAGTCTGTCATAGCGACTTGTTTCATAGTTCCATTATCATTAACAACTAATCTATCAGCGTCTGCTAAAGTTACTGAAGTAGCTGATGTATTACCATCTACAATGTTTAATTCTGCTGCTGAACTGGTTACTAAAGTACCGCCTAGTTTTAAACCATTCGTAGCATCATGTGATGCTATATCTACATCCGATGATCCATCTGTAAAAACTACATTTTGGCTTTCATCAATTGATATCGCTGATGTTGTTCCTACTGTAGATCCTTTACCAATTACTAGATCATCGGCAGAATCATCAAGACCTATGTAAAAATCCTGCGCGTTGCCATCAAACACTATCTTTGTATCTTCTTCACCAGCATCACCTATCGTTAGTGTTGGTGTTGTTCCTGATATTTTTAAACTATTACCTACATCTAAATCAATTAAAGCGTCTGTTACTGCAGCACCTGAACCTGCACCATCTAAAAGAACAGCTTTTACTGCGCCATTTTTTATTGTTACGTTAGCTCCAGAACCTTGTGATATAGCAATATCTTGTGAGCCACTTGTTGCATTTTCGATAAAATGCAATCTACTCATTGTGTTCGGGCCAATAGTAATAGTACATGTTGAATCTAATGTGCCAGTATATTTTATATAAATTGCTCTACCTGGATCGGTAGCACCATCTGCTACTGTTGTTGTATGTGTATCAGCGTTAGTTGTGATAGCTTCTGTACCAAATCCAAGTGCTTCTGCAATAAGCTCAAGGTTTGTATTTGTAGTATCACCCCAAGTTCCTGACTGTTCACCAGTCGCTACTTCTTCTAATCGTAAATCGTTTGTATATGCACTTGCCATTTTTTACTCCGTTATCTTGTATATACTATACTATAAATCATGCCGCAACATCAGTCCAATTTGGAGTCTGATCTTCATCAATATCATGCCACGCTACAAATGCTGTTCCAAGAGCAGATGTGGCTGCATCTACTGTAGGTGTAACATTAGCTTTACATACGGTTGTAGGGCTGCCTACGTTCCCTGTTGCGCTTAAACCTGATGGTGATACTTGAGCATTATGATGTACTGTAACGCCACCTAGGGCAGATGTAGAAGCTCCTAGACTTACAGAAACATCAGCTTCAGCATCCACACTTATAGAAACTGATCCAAGTGTAGCTACTGCTGTCGGTAATACCGTTATTGCTTTTGCATTGACCGCAACGGAGGATACCGAACCTGTCGCTGAAAGACCGCTAAACGTAAATGTAATACCAAACTGGAAGCCTAATGTTCCGAGCGCAGAAGTACCTGCTTGTCCTGATAATGTTAAACTTTTTGGTATTGATGCTGTTGGAGTACCTACTGCTCCTGTACCAACTTGAGAGGATGGAGTGACGTTTGCTTCTGCATCATGTGTTACTGCACCTACTGCTCCAGTACCAACTACCCCACTAAGAGTAAAAGTTTTTGGTATTGATGCAATTGCTGTTCCTAGTGCGGAAGTTGCGGCTAAACTTGGTGCAGAAGGATTTCCTTCACAATCATGTGTTGTTGTCCCTACTGAACCAGTAGAAGTTACTCCTGTCAGAGTAACAGATTTTGGAATTGAGGCAACTGGTGTACCTAAAGCAGAAGTACCTGCTAATCCAGTAAGTGTAAAAGATACACTTTGAATAGCTGGTTGACCCCAATTGCCAGCACCCCAAGTGGATCTACCCCAACCTGACGACATGACTTATTAAGCTATTCGTATAATAGCTGTTGATGCTGCAGCGGCTGGAAATACTATTGTAAAGTCGCCTGCTGTAGATGTTTTATCACCGCCAAAATCAATCGATGCAACTGATTTATCACCGTTAGTATCGTTATAAATTAAACATCCTCTAGCTGTTACTGTCGCTGTACCAAATGTTAAATCAGCGAAATCTGTAAATCCTGTTGTACCGCCAGATGTAGGAGCAACTTTTGTTAATGCTGCGCCTCCTGCTGTGTAGTTAGTACCACTTACTTCTTGAGAAGTCGAGTAGGCAGTTGTAGTTGCGCCCATTGTCGCAGAACTGGTAAACAACGCTAGTTTAAAAGCATTTCCGTTTGTTGCAAAGTTGTGAGTCGCAGTAAGAAGCTCTTTCTTAAAGCTGGTCGTTAGTGTGCTAGTTATAGCCATATCTATATCCTCTTGATTATTTCAGCTACTTTCTCCTCTCCTGCCGTAATTAGCTCTTGTATCAAAGTAGCTTTATATGATTTTATAGCATTTTTAATATAAATCAAACAAACTTGTTTAATTACCTCTTGATAGGCTTCTGCTTGTTGCCTTACGTGAGGTTCTTGGTCTTCGGATATGTGTATTAACTTTTCTGTAATTCTTTCTGCCCAAAATTCAGGTGAGTGTCCTCCATAGTTGCTTGTTTTAGCCTCTATAATGCCTAGAGCAGGCATACCTGCTGGTGTAATTTCATCTACCATTTTTTAGGATCTCCTGCGGTTGATTGCTTCAAATGACTGTCATATCTATCCATATACATGACTTTCTTTTCTTGTTCTTTTTTATCGATTTGGCTTTGACTAAATACACATAATTGACCTTCTTTATCGTGTACGATAATTTTTGGGTCATCTAGTCTATGATATCCGTACAATTTCTCTTCTACAGGTATTGATGTGTCTAATAATGTAGAAGTATTAGCAACCTCTACGCGCACACCTTGTGCCTGGCATTTAGCTAACCAATACTCTACACATCCTCTTCCTGCCTCTGCAAAGTACAAATTACCTTGATATGTAAAATCAACACCGAATAATTTAATACATCCTACTTTATTCCATAATGCAAAAGCTATAGCGTAGGCTACTGTATTATTTAAGTAATAACAGTTTAAATCTCTTACAACTTGCTCAACTGGATATAAAACTAAGCCTTTAGCTCTATCGTCTAGCTCGCAAGTATATATTGGCCCTTCATGGTTTTTAAGAATCTTTATCATTGAATCTGTTTGACCGCCTGCATCATCGCTATCAAAAAATCGGCTTGCAGGGTCTAACATAAATATTCTATCGTGAAATATGACATCAGCAACGGCATTTATTGCCCATACTTCGTCAAAGTGTACTCCGTGAGATTTTGCAAGATTGTAGTCAAACCAACTTTTGCCCATGCCGACAATAGCTACAGTCTTGCCTTCAAGTTTCTTGATAGGCTTCATACTTTCTCCTTTATTTTAACTTACTTGTGAGCGTAGCGAGTCATAACGATATTCGTCGCGTCTTCCTCTACCTTCTGCTCTATTCTTCTTAAATCTATCTATGCTTTCTATAAATCTTTTCTCGTAAGTAGCGAGTAAATCTTGTTCACCCTTCATAAAAGTATAAGCCTCAACCAATGATCCATATATCATTGATTCTCTTGCATTTTGCGATAAGTAAGTCCCTGTCGTATTTGTTACAAGGCTTATCGGTCTGTAAAGATATTGTAGTTCAACACTATAATTAGCGTCTGGTACAGGCGCAAGTACAATAGATGTACCACTACTTTCAGTAGTTAACTCTTTATCAAAGTCAGCGTAATATAAAGGCAGTCCTCTTAGACTGGTGTCAGTAATATCTGGAACATACTCTTGCATAAAAGTTGGATGTTTCTTATCCAGGTAATGATAGTCACTCGAACCATCAATAACTGCAAGAGCAAAACTTAGTATGAAATCACTAGGACATGTTAGAAACCTGTTCCCAGCTTCCATTGTACCTAGTTGATTTTTCCTGAAAAAGTCAGATTGTACTAAGTTAAATATTCTATCTTCTGCATTTTTAACAAAATCAGGGATAGTGTTAGTAAATGTAGTTTCACTATTATCGGTGTAATTTTTAATTAAATCTGTTAATTCTGTGAGTGTCATGTGGTAATTGTAACTGTTCCTAATGCTGATGTCATTTCAGATAAAGAAAAGTTACTTCCTAAAATTGATGGATTCATTGATAAAAAATTATTACTTGTACTGTTAAAGACATTTGCATCGCTAACTACAATAAATCCTTCGCCAGCCTCTACATCATTATTTGGTCTAGCTTTATATAATGCTTCATTATCAGATGGTTTTGCTACAGGATCTATTTGAGGAGCTTTTGGTTCGTAACATTCTTCGCAAACTTTTAAGTTATTCCACTCTTCTCTTAGATCATGTAATTGATATTCAAAACCACATCTATCACACAAACCTTTTGCAAATTTACCTACTGCAAATCCCATCAGTAACTACTTCTAATAGATGGTTTTACTCTAAATGATGCACGATCTTCGTCTTGGTCTGCTGCTCTCCTAAACTCCTCTTCATATATTTCTTTAAGAGTTTGTGTCCTTTCTGGCGCACGTTTTACAGATAAATAATAAGCTAAACCAGCAGTAAAACAAGGAAAGAATCTGAATGGCATATCCATTGTATCTCTAGCCGTATCAGCGTCATCCATTCTAACCAACTTATTAAAAACCAAAATATCAGTAGAATTTTCTGGTGCAGGCCATATTTTTATTGCTGGCGTTGTCAATTTATCGAGAAAAAATTGTGTAGGTCTACCTTTTTGACTTTTTGTAGGTATGTTTATGTATTCTGATCTACTTATCCTGGTAATGTTTGTATCAGTATCTACGCTGTTTGTAGTTCTACGTACAACCATATCTAATATATCAATGACATTCGTATTAAGGTTATAAGATACTGTACCTTCAGTTACTGTTTGAGTACCTTGTTCAATTGTCCATTGATTTAAACCTCTATTAGCCCATTCAGCTAACATGATGTTTATTGATCTTTTTGCTGTTTTGAGATCATAACCAGTTCTAAGTTCAAGCCCACATCTCTCATAGGCTTCTTCTACGAACTCAGTTACATTAGGCTCGAAATTGGTGCTTCCTGACAAAGCCATTTCTATTTACTCTTTTTCTTAGCTTTCTTTTTAGCTACTTTCTTCTTAGGCATTTTGTAGTAAATTCTATCATCTGCCATTTTTTCTTCAGGTCTTACTTTTGCAGCTTCTCTAGCAGCTATTTTCGCTTCCATTTTTGTTTTTTTCTTAGCCATTGTTTTTCCTAGGAAATTGTTGTTACTTTACGTCTGTTGTTCATTACCTTACCACACCCTTTTGCAATGAATCCACCGTTTTTCATTTTGACACGATTCTGTTTTTTCATTTCGCCTCCGGTGCTTTTCTTATCCCAATCGATTCTTCCAGGACCTTTTTTCTTTTTTGCTGCAGATGTGCATTGAGACATAGTGGGTCTACATGCAGGGTAACCTTTTCTTTTTTCACCTTTTTGTCTGCCACATGGTTTACCAGTTTTACAATCAACCCAACCTTTGCCTTGATTTTGACCAAACCATTCTCTTAATGAATTCTTTTTAGCCACTATCGCTTCCTATTTCTCATAACACAACCTTGGCCTTTTATTGATACTAAACCACCTGTTGCTTTTTTCTGTCTGCTTTTATTACCCCAATTTTTAGCACCTACTTTTCTGCATTTGGATAAAGCACCAGATGCGTAAGCAGACGGCCATACTTTGTAACGAGATTTTACTTTATGATAACAAGCGTCTTTTTTCTTAGTTTTCTTAGCCATTTAACACTTCCACCTTCTTCTTGCTTGTCTAATTCTTGAATTTGGATTATTTCTAGTTTTTGCTGAACTGCGTTTTAGCTGTCCAAGTGATCTAGCGCAGTAA
>CAACVD010001228.1_pt1 | contig 12310 bp, 14 predicted proteins | sample 2381771 | NCBI WGS metagenome assembly CAACVD01 (sample SAMEA5211965, study PRJEB30684) | marine metagenome | biome: Marine; feature: Epipelagic; material: Water | collected 2015-10-15 | depth 15 m | reverse complement strand
TTGGTAGAAGACGAAGAGACGACTACACAGACGGAGCAGTTAGAATACCAGTTACCTCAGCAAACCCGTAGGAGAATAAAATTATGGCGATAACATCTGCAGTATGCACAAGTTTTAAAGTTGAACTTCTAAAAGGAGTTCATAACTTCACAGCAACAACTGGAAATACTTTTAAAATGGCTCTTTATACAAGCTCTGCAACTTTAGGAGCTTCTACGACAGCTTATTCAACATCAAACGAAATTACTAATTCATCTGGAACAGCTTATACAGCAGCTGGAGCAACTCTTACAAGTGTAACTCCGGTAGCATCAAGCACAACAGCAGTTTGTGATTTTTCTGATGTTAGTTATACAAGTGCAACATTTACAGCAAATGGTGCATTAATTTATAATGATTCAGTATCTGGAGATCCAGCATGTGCAGTTATTGCATTTGGTGGTGATAAAACTGTAACAAGTGGAACTTTTACAATTCAATTCCCTACAGCAGACGCAACTAACGCAATCATACGATTAGCCTAAAGGAGTAACGACGTATGTCCGTTACTAGAACATTCACGGTAACGGTGGTCAGCACCGGTGGTGGAAATAAATATTTTATCGATGGTGTTCAACAAGATACTTTAAATTTAGCTGAAGGTGGAACTTTTAAATTTGATCAAGCAGATTCATCAAATGGTTCTCATCCTTTAAGATTTTCAACAACAAGCGACGGCACACATAATTCTGGAAGCGAGTATACGACTGGTGTTACAACTAGTGGAACACCAGGATCATCTGGAGCATACACACAAATTGAAGTAGCAGCCTCTGCACCAACTTTATATTATTATTGTACTAATCACTCTGGCATGGGTGGACAAGCAAATACAATTAGTGGAGATTCTTATGGTGCATTTGGTTGGAGTTCAAATCGTTGGGGAGTAGAGGAAGAATTTGTTTTAGGTTGGGGTGCACAAGCATGGAATGATGGTGAATGGGGAGAACTTAATGATGCTGTTGTTTCTTTAACAGGAGTTTCTGCAACCGCTAGTGTAGGCTCAACTACTATATCGGCACAAATAGCAATTGGTTGGGGTCAAGATGGTTGGGGAGTTGAAAATTATGGCGAGTCAGGTTTAGTTGTAGAATTAGAAGCACCAGACGCAATACAATCTAATATATCTGTTAATGCTTGGAACGAAGCTTCATGGGGCGAAGGTCAAGGTTGGGGAATATTCTCATTAGACGTAGCAGATGTTATGGGACTAACAGGAGTTTCTTCAACTTCTGCTGTTGGTTCAGTAAGTCATGTAATTAGCGCTACGTTTGCACTAACAGGAGTTTCTGCAACCGCTAGTGTAGGAGCAATAACTGCAGCTTCTCAAATTGTTGGGTTAGTAGGTGTGTCTTCAACATCTGCAGTAGGTTCAATAACTCCTCCACAACTTGCTTTAGGATTAACAGGAGTTTCTTCTACTTCTAATATTGGTACTTTAGTTATAGAAAATATTGAGTTAATAGATGTTACAGGTGTACAATCTACATCTGGTGTAGGATCAATTATAATTGAAATAGGAGTTCCTTTAACAGGAGTTTCTGCTACTTCTGCTGTAGGTTCTATAACACCGGCAGATGTCATAGGATTAACGGGTGTAGAAATAACGTCAGCTGTAGCAGGATTTGGTGTTTCTACAGGTTTTGGAATACAAGCATATCAAGATGTTGACACAGGAGTTAATATAACTTATACTGACGTCGCATAGAATAAGAATTCTAATTGGGAGATAAAAAATTATGGCATCAACATACACACCTTTAGGGGTAGAACTTCAAGCGACTGGTGAAAACGCTGGTACGTGGGGAACAAAGACTAATACTAATTTACAAATAATAGAACAAATTTCTGGTGGATATACAACACAATCAATAGCTGGTGGTGCAGATACTACAGCTCTTACAGTTTCTGATGGATCAACTGGTGCAGTTTTATCTCACAGAATGATCGAGTTCACTGGTACAATTACTGGAAACCAAGTTGTAACAATTCCTTTAGATGTACAAACATTTTATTTTTTAAGAAATTCAACATCAGGTTCTTACACAGTTCAATTTAAATATGCTTCAGGAAGTGGTGATTCATTTACTTTTGCTGCAGGAGATAAAGGTGATGCTCTTGTATTTGCTACTGCAAATGATGGAACTAACCCAGATATAGATACTTTACCTGCTGGAGATGTAACATTAACTGGTACACAAACTTTAACAAATAAAACTTTAACTAGTCCTAAAATTGGTACTTCTATTTTAGATACAAATGGAAATGAATTAGCTCTACTTACAGCTACAAGTTCTGCAGTAAATGAATTTACAATTGCAAATGCTGCAACAAGTGCAGGACCAACTCTTTCATCAACAGGTGGTGATACAAATATAGATATTAATATAACTCCAAAAGGAACTGGAGATGTTGTTCTTGCTGGTGATACAGTAAAAGTTGGAGATTCAGGAGCAGCAGCTACATTAACTTCAAATGGTGCAGGCACACTTACAGTAACAACAGGTGGAGCTTCAGACTTAATAATGAGCACTAACTCTGGTACTAACTCAGGTACAATTACTATAACAGATGCTGCTGATGGAGATATAACTATTGCTCCTAATGGAACTGGACAAGCTAAAGCAGTAGACGCTACAGATGCTACTGGTGCAATTAAAATTGCAGGAAAAGAAACTATATGGGTTCCAGCAGTCGCCATGTATCCAAATACTACAAATGGTTGTGCAGATCTTACTCAAGTTGAATTATCAAATGGTCCTGAAATTAAAGTTTTAGATTTTGACAAAGACTCTGATGAGTTTGCACAGTTTGCTGTTGCATTTCCTAAATCATGGAATGCAGGAACAGTAACTTTTCAAGCATTTTTTACAGCGACTTCAACAAATACAGGAACTACAGCATGGGGACTATCTGGTGTAGCTTTAGCAGACAACGGTGATCTAAATACAGCTTTTGGAACACAAGTTGTTGCAACAGCAAAAGCACATAGTGGAACTTCAAATGATTTAGATGTTGCAGCTGAAAGTGGAGCAGTAACAATAGCAGGATCACCCGGTGCAGATGAATATGTTTTCTTTCAAATATCAAGAGATGTTTCAGCTGATGATTTAAATGCTGATGCAAGATTGCTTGGAATTAAACTATTCTTTACTACAAGTGCCGCTAACGACGCATAAAAGGTATAGAATATGAGAGATTTAAAAAATAAACTTACAACAGGTAAGCACACAAAAAATATACAATCAAGAAAAGGTAAATCATTTGGTTATCAAATTTTAGGATTTGGTTCTGGTGGTGCACTTTGTACAGATTATATATGTGCAACTGGAGGAAATTCTGTAATAGAATGTGGGTCTTTTAAAATTCACGTTTTTACAAGTTCCGGAACTTTTTGTGTAGCTAGAGCTGAAGTGCCTGGTAACAATAACGTAGATTATATGATAATTGCTGCTGGTGGTGGCGGAGCACAGCACAAATCTGGAGGCGGAGGAGCTGGAGGATTTAAAGCATCTTCTGGTGCAGCTTCTGGTTGTTACACAGCGAGCCCTTATGGTTCGGGAGTATCGGCAGCACCTGTTTCAGTTCAAGGTTATCCTATAGTTATAGGTGCCGGTGGTCCTTCTTCTACTAATGGATCTCGTGGAGCTAATTCAACAGGATTTAGTATAACATCAACTGGTGGTGGTGGAGGTGCAGCCTCAACTAATGCACCTAGCTGTCTACCAGGAGGATCCGGTGGTGGAGCCGGTGGCGGAGGTTCAGCGGGTGGAGCGAGTCCACCGGGTCAAGGAAATGGTGGTGGAGGCGGACATCCTGGATCTTATAACGGAGCTGGCGGAGGCGGCGGCGGAGCTGGAAGCAGCGGCGGCGGAGCTTCAAGTAACCAAGGAGGTTCAGCTGGAAACGGAGAAGGAATAGCTATTACAACAAGTTCTTGTTTTGGAACACCAGGACCAAGTGGTTCTTTAAGATATTATGCAGGTGGCGGAGCAGGAGGCGTTGACACTCGAGGTGGTGGAACTACAGGCCCTCAACCCGGAATAGGTGGTGGAGGAACTGGAAACGGTGGTCCACAACCAGCAGGAGCAGATAACACCGGTGGCGGCGGAGGCGGCGGTGAAGCTGAAGGACCTGGAACTGGTGGATCAGGTGTAGTAATAGTAAGGTATAGATTTAAAGAGTAAATATATGGCACATTTTGCAAAAATAAATGATAACAATGTTGTTCTAACAGTTCTTGTAGTGGCTAATAATCATACAAGTAATGATGAAGGAATAGAAGTGGAAAGCATTGGTCAAGCATTTTTACAAAAAGTTGCTAATTGGCCTTCTGATAAATGGATTAAAACTTCTTACAACACAAAGAATAATGTACACAATTTAGGTGGAACTCCTTTTAGAGGAAATTTTGCCGGCATAGGATTTATATGGGATGAGGCTAATCAAATATTTTGGACTCCACAACCGCATGCAAGTTGGGTTAAAAATACTACAACTGCAGATTGGGATGCACCTCATAATAACAAACCAGATTTAGATACGACACAGGAAAGTCAGAATGCTGCTAAAACTCATGCTTGGGAATATCAGTGGGATGAGGATGCTTATCAAGCTGATAATAATACAGGATGGGTAATAGTTAACAAAGGTGCATAAACTGTTTTGTTTCTTAAAAAGAAATGAAGAAATTAATTAATAAGAAAGTATTAAGTGAAACACTTTTATATCATGGTGATATAAAATTACCATTAGATTGGAAAATTGATAGAGACCAATTATTACTTCATGAAGTTTACGCTAATATAAAAAATCAAGATTTTATTCCGTGTAAACCATACGATATTCTTAATTTATATATTATAGAACATTTGTATGTTGAACAAAATTTAACAATAGAAAATATTAAAAACTGGGGAACTGAATATAATCCACTAGAAACTTCAGAACCTTTTTGTCATGTTAATTATGATAATATATTAGAGTCACCTGATTATATTTTATTATATGGAGTCAGAACAAAAGATTGTATTGTAAAAATAAAATACGATGAAAATAAAAATTTAAATAAACAATGGAATATATCTTTAGAAGATAATAAATTTGTTATGTTTCCTTCTTCGTGCACGTATCACATAAAGAATAAACAAAAAGAAAAATCAAATTTTATACATTGTATAACTTATAAAATTGTAAAATGAATTTAGAAAATAAATATTGGTGTTTTAAATCAGCACTGTCACATAAATTTTGTGATGAAGTAATAGAATATGCTTTGAGTCGTAATGAAGTTAAAGCGTTTACAGGAATTGGTACAGATCAGAAAAACAATTCAAGAAAAAGAAAATCAGATGTAGTTTGGTTAAACGAACCTTGGATTACCAAAGAAATTCATCCATATGTACAGACAGCAAATGAAAATGCAGGTTGGAATTTTGATTGGGATTCTTCAGAAGATTTTCAATTTACTAAATATAAAATAGGCCAATACTACGATTGGCATTGTGATAGTTGGGATAAACCTTTTGAAAAAACAAAAAATTTTGCTGCTATACAAGGTAAGATTAGAAAATTATCTGTCACCTGTCAATTAACAGATAGTTCAGAATATACTGGTGGTGAGTTAGAGTTTGATTTTAGAAACTATGATCCACATATGAGAGATGAGAACAAGCACGTATTTCAAGCTAAAGAAATATTATCTAAAGGTTCTATTATTGTTTTTCCATCTCACCTTTGGCATCGTGTAAAACCTGTAATCTCTGGCACTAGATACAGTTTGGTTGTCTGGAATTTAGGATACCCTTTTAAATGAAAATATTAATAGTAGGAGGAGGAAGTGCTGGATGGATGACAGCAGCCACTTTAGAGTCACAACTTCCACAACATAAAATATCTTTAATAGAATCTAAAAATATATCTACTGTAGGAGTTGGAGAAAGCACATTGGGACAAATAACTGATTGGATGCGTATTCTTAAAATTGACGTAAAAGATTTTATAAAACATACAGAAGGTAGTTATAAACTCAGTATTAAATTTACTGATTTTTATAAAAAAGGTGAGTCTTTTCATTATCCTTTTGGAGAACCACAATTAAATAATAATTTAAGAGGCAATAATGATTGGTGGTATAAAAAAATTTTATATCCTAAAACTCCCATATCTAATTATGCTGAGTGTACTGATCCTATGCAAATGGCATATATAAATTTAAAAAAATTTAATTCTGAAAAATGCGATTATGCTTATCATTTTGATGCTACTAAATTTGGTTTATGGTTGAGAGATAAATATTGTAAAAAAGTAAAACACATTGTAGACGATATAAAAACAATTGAACAAGATGAAAATGGAATTGTATCTTTAAATAAAAAATACAAAGCAGACTTGTATATAGACTGCACTGGATTTAAATCTTTACTATTAGATAAAACTTTAAAAGAACCTTTTGAATCTTATAGTGATATATTACCAAATGACTCTGCTTGGGCTACAAAAATACCTTATAAAAATAAAAGAAAAGAACTTAATCCATATACTAATTGCACTGCTATTGAAAACGGTTGGGTTTGGAATATACCACTTTGGTCTAGAATAGGAACAGGATATGTATATTCATCTAAATTTGTTGATGATCAAACAGCTTTAAAACAATTTAAAAAATATCTTAAAAGAGATGATTTAAAATTTAAAAATATAAAAATGCGAGTGGGAATACATAAACGACTTTGGGTTAAAAATGTAGTTGCAATAGGATTAGCTGCAGGTTTTATAGAGCCTTTAGAAAGCAATGGTTTATTTACTGTTCATGAATTTTTAATAAAATTATTAAGAAATATGCAGAGAGATAAAATATCTCAATGGGATAAAGAAAATTATAACTATCAATGTAAACTTATATTTAGAGAATTTGCAGAGTTTGTTGCAGCTCATTATGCTTTATCAAATAGAGATGATACACCTTATTGGAGATACTGTTTAAATAAAAACTGGGAAGAATCTTTATTAACTTTAAAACCTAAAATTATGCATGGTTTTTTTGAATACGCTAGAGCTAGAAACATAGACTATCAATTTAGATCAGATGGTGGTTTTTCTTATATTGCGGCAGGAATGCACTGGGCACCTGTAGATAAAATTAGTTTAATTAAAAGTGGATTAAAAGATTTTGAACTTGAAAATGTTTTTCAACAAGCTATAAATAATATAAATAATAGAAAGGAACATTGTGAAAAATTAGTTTCTAAAGAAATTAATTTTTTCGATGCGGTAGAAAATGCACATAACTAATCATTTTGAAACACCTATTTGGGTAGAAGATAAACCAGATTTTATTAATTCTTTAAATAAAGCAAGTAATAAATATATTAAAGAAGCCAGAACAAGAGAGAAACAATATATAAAACAAAATGGTGATTTTGGAAGATCCTATCACTCAACTCCATTGTTGGCAGACTCTCAATTTTTAGATTTTAGAAATTATGTAGGAGAAGCATCCTGGGGGTTTTTAGATAAAATGGGTTATGATATGTCAGAATATACAACTTTTTTTAGTGAGATGTGGGTACAAGAGTTTGCTAAAAAAGGTGGTGGACATCATTCAGCACACATACATTGGAATCAACACGTATCAGGTTTTTACTTTTTAAAGTGTAGTGATAAAACTTCTTATCCAAGATTTCATGAACCAAGAACTGGTGCAAGATCAACTAAACTAAAAATAAAACCTGACACTCAACTTGTTCCTGGTTCTGATATGATTCATTTTAAACCAAAACCAGGTTCGTTAATAATATTTCCTGGATATTTAGAACATGAATTTACAGTTGATCATGGTATTGAACCATTTAGATTTATACACTGGAACATACAAGCTATTCCTAAAGCCATGGCCAAAAATGATAACTAAAGTTAATAACATTCTTCCATTTCAAACCAATAGGGATATTATTCAAATGTTAATAAATGAAGCTAGGTGGAAAATAGCAAGTGATGTTGGAAGGTTTAATGGAGAAAAACTAAATTCTGATATAGATAAAATGTTAGATGATGATGTAAGCAATGCAGGATTTTCATGTGTAACTTTTGATAGAAAATATAACCATAAAGTCAATACAGCACTTAATTTATATGGTGATATTATTTTTTATACAATTAAAAATAAACTTAAAACAATAGAAACTTTATACAGAATTTATTGGAATTATTATGATACTTCTTCAAAAGCTAGTTTACATAAAGATGAATTAGAAGAAGGATATTATTCTGTTATATATAATTTACATACTAATGATGGTGGAACCGAAATAGATAATAAGTTTTACCCTAGTGTAGAGGGACAAGCTTTAGTTTTTCCTAGTAATGTTTTACACAAAGGAATAGCTAGTACAAAGTCTAAGCACAGATTTAATTTAAATATGATAGTAAAATGAGTTTTAAAAAAAATAAATATTTAGTTATCAAAGAAGCTATACCAAAAGATATAGCAGAATTTTGTTATAATTATTTTTTACTTAAAAAAATTGTTGCTAAAACTTTATTTGATACAAAATATATATCACCATTTACAAAAGACTGGGGTATATGGAATGATGTCCAAGTGCCTGAAACATACTCCCATTATGCTGATATAGCAATGGAAACTTTATTGATAAGAACTTTACCTGTAATGGAAAAAAAAACAGGATTAAAATTAAATCCATCTTACTCATATGCTAGAGTATATAAAAAAGGTGATGTGTTAAAAAAACATACAGATAGATTTAGTTGTGAAATATCTACCACTATGAATTTAGGAGGAGATAAATGGCCTATATATCTTAAATCAAATAATAAAAAAATTAAAGTAGATCTAAATCCAGGGGACATGTTGGTTTATAGAGGATGTGATTTAGAACATTGGCGAGAAGTTTTTACAGGCAAAGATTGTGTGCAAGTTTTTTTACATTACAACAACGTAACAACTAAAGGGGCTAGTAAAAATATATTTGATGGACGTAAACATTTAGGATTACCTGGATGGTTTAGAAGAAACATTAAATGAAAATAAAATATGAAATAACACCTGCATTTAAGATAGATTTTTTTAAAATAAAATGCTGTAATTTTAAACATAAAAGAGAACACATAGAAGAGATCTTAAAACAATATCCAGAAATACCTATCAATAATTTTAATAGCAATAGAAACAAAGCCGATTTTACTTGGCAATTACAAGAAATATTTAAAGATGAGTTTACTCTAATAAAAACTAGATATAATAAAACAATAGATATTAAACATGCTTGGTCCGTAACTTATAATAAAGGTGAATACCATATTCCACACAATCACAGCTCACAAGGTTACTCTGGTATTATTTATTTAAGGATGAAAAAAGATTCTCCTAAAACAAATTATATACAACCTTGGAATAGTGAAAGAGATATGACTAGGTCTTATTGTCCCTCGGTAGAAGAAGGGGATATGATGATAGTACCACAATTTTTACTACATTATACAGAACCAAATAAACTTACATTTAAAAAACGTATTATTTCTTTTGATTTTTTCTTAAAATAGTTTTACTGTGCTATTATGCTACAAAAAATAGGATTTCAGCCTGGTATTAATAAACAACTAACTCCTACAGGAGCAGAAGGTCAATGGGTAGACTGTGATAACGTTAGATTTAGATATGGCACACCTGAAAAAATAGGGGGTTGGAATCAATTAGGAAATGTTAATGAAAATGAACTTACGGGAGCAGGGCGTGGACTTCATCATTATGTTAATAGTTTAGGTAGAAGATACGCTATAATTGGCACAAATAGAATCTTATATGCTTTTTCTGGAGGTGTATTTTATGATATACACCCTATTAAATCTACAACAACTCTTACAAGTGCATTCAGCACGACCAACGGATCACCAACTGTTACAATAACTTTTGCAACAGGTCATGGTATTAATCCTCAAGATATAGTTTTATTAGATAATTTTACTACAATAACTAATTCTAATTTTAGCGCATCGGACTTTGATAATAAAAAATTTATGGTAACTTCGGTTCCAACAACTACAAGTATTACAATCACAATGCCTTCAAATGAGTCTGGCTCTGGTGCAACTACATCAGGTGGTATTAGAGTTCAACATTATTACTCTGTAGGTTCAGCTGTACAAGAAAAAGGTTTTGGTTGGGGTTTAGGATCTTGGAGTGGAGAAGCTTCTAATGCGGTGACTACTACTTTAAATGGAGCTTTAGGTGATAATGCTTTTGGAACAGGTGGATCTGGAACTTCAATTGTTTTAGCAGATGCTACACAATTTCCTAGCACAGGAACTAATTTTATAAAAGTAGGAACAGAGGAAATATCTTATACAGGAGTTACAAGTGGTACTACCTTAACTGGCATTACAAGAGCTGTTAGAGGAACAACAAGAGCTGCACACAGTGATGGGGCAACTGTAACAAACACAACTGATTTCGTTGCATGGGGTGAGGCAGCATCTGGTGACTTAGTATTAGAACCTGGTATGTGGTCATTAGATAATTTTGGTGACAAAGCAATTTGTTTAATTCACGATAGTGCTGTGTTTGAATGGAACTCTGGTGCATCAAATGCAACAGATACAAGAGCAACTATTATATCAGGTGCACCAACTGCATCTAGACATATGGTTGTATCAACACCAGATCGTCACTTAGTGTTCTTTGGAACAGAAACAACTATAGGTGATACAGCTACACAAGATGATATGTTTATTAGATTCTCTGACCAAGAGGACATAAATACTTATACACCAACAGCAACCAATACAGCTGGTACACAGAGACTGGCCGACGGATCACAGATCAGAGGAGCAATTCGTGGTAGAGATGCAATCTACGTTTGGACCGACACAGCTTTGTTTACACAACGTTTTGTTGGTCAACCATTTACATTTGCTTTTTCACAAGTTGGAACTAACTGTGGACTTGCGGGACAGAACGCATGTGTAGAAGTTGATGGTGCTGCATATTGGATGTCAGAAAATGGTTTCTTTAGATATGCTGGTAAATTAGAATCACTACCATGTTTGGTTGAAGATCATGTATACAATGACATAAATATTGAATCTGGTAATCAAATGATCTCTGCAGGATTAAATAATTTGTTTGGTGAAGTTATGTGGTTTTATCCTAGTTCAACATCTTCTGTTGTAAATAAAATGGTTTGTTATAATTATTTTGATTCATCTCCACAAAGACCTGTTTGGACTGTTGGTACACTTGCTAGAACTATGTGGCAAGATTCAGCAGTATTTAGTTTACCTCACGCATTAGAATATGATGCTAGCACAGATACATCGTTTGATGTAATTGGAAACACTGAAGGTAGAACAAGTTACTATGAACACGAAACAGGAACAGATCAAAATAGAAGTGGAACAATAACTGCTATAACTGCAAACATAACATCGGGAGACTTTGACATAAGTCAAAGAAGAGGTATTACAGGTCAATCAACTGGTTTAGCTGATCTTAGAGGAGATGGTGAGTTTTTAATGAAGATCAGAAGATTTATACCAGATTTTATAACACAGACCGGATCAACAAGAATAACTTTAGAATTAAGAAATTTTCCTAATGAAACATCTGCAAGCTCAGCGTTAGGTCCTTTTGATATAACTTCATCTACTTTAAAAATAGATACACGTGCAAGAGCAAGATCTGTTGCTTTAAAAGTAGAAAATACAGCATCAAGTCAAAGTTGGAAATTAGGAACTTTTAGATTAGATATACAACCGGATGGACGTAGATAATGGCAAAGATAGTACAAGTATTAACAAGACCATCAAAAGAGTATGACTATACAGTTGCTGAATCACAAACAAGAGACTTAGATGGTATTATAATAAAATTAAATACTACATATCAACAAGAATTAAAGGATGAGGTAGAAGCTCAAAACTTCTTTTTAAATTAATGGCTAACAGTTTTATAAATAAAAAAGTAGATTTAACTACAACAGATTTAACAACATTATATACAGTGCCAAGTGCAAAAACATCTGTAGTAAAATCTATATTGGTTTGTAATGATTCAGGATCTAGTTGCAATATAGATATTACTTTAGTAGATGCTAGTAGCACTATATTTAGTGTGTTTAAAACAAAGACTATAGCAACAGTTACTACAACAGAACTTTTAACTAACCCATTTGTAATGGAAGAAAGTGAGATACTAAAAGTACAAGCTTCTGACGCGAACGAGCTGCACGTCATAGCTTCAATATTAGAAATA
>CAACVD010001227.1_pt1 | contig 12311 bp, 5 predicted proteins | sample 2381771 | NCBI WGS metagenome assembly CAACVD01 (sample SAMEA5211965, study PRJEB30684) | marine metagenome | biome: Marine; feature: Epipelagic; material: Water | collected 2015-10-15 | depth 15 m | reverse complement strand
CTAAAATAAGATTATCAAATATTAAGTTAGAAGAAATATCTCAAGTTATGAGAGGTAAGTCTAAATGGATAAAACACTAAAATTTAATGGCACAAAGTATTAATACTTTTTTAAAAGGTAAACTTAATAAAGACCTAGATGCTCGTTTATTACCAAATGGAGAATATAGAGATGCTAAAAACATACAGGTAAGTAAATCTGAAGGTCCTAATGTTGGGTCATTAGAAAACGTGCTTGGTAATGAGCTTGCATTAGATTTTGGAACACTTACAGGTGTTAATAACTTGAGATGTATTGGTTATTTAACAAGCGAGGTTGATCAATGTATATTTTTATTTTTAACAGACTATGATGATCCTACACCACAGTTTTTAACATACAGCTCTGCGGCTAATAATTTTATAGTAAAATATAATGTTGGTGCTACTATTGGTACTTCATCAGGAGTTGTTTTAGTTCAAGGTAGTTTTTTAAATTTTTCGCAATCACACCCTATATACGGTGTTAATTTATTAGAAACTTTATTATTTTTTACAGATGATAGAAACCAACCTAGAGTTATAAATGTACAAAAAGCTGAAGAAATAGGTGTTGGTCATTATACTACTGAAGATCAAATTAGCGTTGCAAAATATAACCCATACAACCCAATATACTTGTGGCAAGAAAGTTCAGGTTCAACTGCAACTGTTCCTTATGAAACAACTATGAAAGATGTTACTTCAAAGTTTATGCCTAATGGTGGATCTGCTTTTTGTAGAGGTTCTCATGCTGGTGGTGCTACTATAGATATTGATAATATAAAAGGTGATATTTTACAAAGTAGTTTAGGTGTAACAAATCCTTATAGCGCAACAGGTGCAACTATTTCTTATATAAATAGTAGTACTGGAGTTATGACTAGCACTGGAACAACTGTTGACACATATAATTCAACCACTGGACAACTAGTTGCTACTGGAACCATCGCGGCATTAAGTGATAATACTGAACTAGTGTTTAACGCTAATCCTTATTATGATAAAAATTTTGCTGGTGATGAAGATTATTTAGAAGATAAATTTGTAAGATTTAGTTATAGGTTTAAATTTGAAGATGGTGAATATTCTTTAATGGCTCCATTTACTCAAGCTGCTTTTATACCTAAACAAGACGGATATTTCATGTATGTAAAGCATGATAATACTGGTACTTATCCTATTCCTAGTAAAGACGATCAAACAGATAGTTTTAGAAGTACAGTTGTTTCTTTTATGGAAAATAAAACAGATGAAATAACTTTAAAAATTCCTTTACCTTTTGCAGCAAATTCTTTAGGTTCTAGTTTAAAAGTTACAGAGCTAGATATACTTTATAAAGAATCTGATGGATTAGCAGTAAAAGTTATAGATACAGTTACTTTGTCTGATATAGTAACCGCTAGTTCATCTAACGATTACTACGACTACAAATATTTATCTAAAAAACCTTTTAAAACTTTACCAGATGATGAAATAATAAGAGTTTTTGATCAAACTCCTGTTAGAGCATTGTCACAAGAAATATCAGGTAATAGAGTTATCTATGGTAATTTTCAAAACAAACACACTCCTTTAGAAACAATTGATTATAATGTAGCGGCAAGTGCTAAAGATGATTTTGATTTAAAAAATGGAACAGCTAAGGGTACAGCTGGTACATACTCTGCTGGTGCTACTGTAGGTATTTCTACTGTTACAGGTACTATTCAAGTAGGTAGTATTGTTACTACATCTGATGGAACCGCAACTATACCTGCTAATACTCAAGTTACAGGAGGTAGTTTTACTAGTACAGTTACTTTTAATAATGCAATTACTTTAGCTACATTAGCTGGTACTAATTTAGTTTTTAATCCAATTGGTCCAGATACACAAAATGTTACAAAAGTAGAATATCCTAATTCTTCTTTAAAACAAAATAGAAATTATCAAGTTGGAGTCGTGTTATCAGATAGATACGGTAGACAATCTAGTGTTATATTATCTAATAACGACACGATAAGCGCGGTTGGGGGTTCTTCTTTTGTTGGTGATACAATATATTCAGCTTATAATACCGAAGCTATTCAACAAGAAAATTGGCCAGGTGATACTTTAAAAGTTTTATTTAATCAACCACTATCTCCTAGTCAAAAAAATAATATTACTAAATGGCCTGGATTATATAATAGTGATCCAACAGATAAAAACTATAATCCTCTAGGTTGGTATTCTTATAAAATAGTGGTTAAACAAACAGAACAAGAGTATTACAATGTTTATTTACCAGGTATTATGGCTTCATATCCTGAAGATCAAACTTTAGAATTAGGCGGCACATCTTTTGTTAGCTTAATAAATGATAACATTAATAAAGTACCAAGAGATTTAACAGAGCTTGGACCTGAACAAAGACAGTTTAGAAGTTCTGTTCAATTATTTGGTAGAGTTGAAAACACAGCTACAGCCGTAACATATAGCGGTGTAGATATACAAAATATAGGATTAACTAATACTCCTTATTATCCAGGTAGATCAAGCGATACTGTTTCTACAGTTTCTACTATAGATGATTTATTTGCTTATAATGCAGCTAATCCGCCAAGACCTAATTATTTTCCACAGTTTTACGCGTTAGAATCAAATCCTTTGATAGCTAAAATAAGTACAGAAAAACAAATAGGTCAAATAGCTACTACTAATTTTGATGTAGCTAGTTCACTTACGAATGCAGCGGTTACCGATGCTAGTTCTTTTGTTTTAAAAAATGTAATAGGAAATATAACTCCGGGTGATTTTGTTAGCGGTATAGGTGTTCCTGAAGGTGTTTTTGTAACAACTTTTAATGCAGGTACTAATACATTAAGCATAGTAGATTCATCTAATAGTCCATATAATATTACTTTACCTATAGACACTGTTTTATTTTTTAGTCCAGGTTTTGCACATCCTAATTTAGGTAATTTAAAAAGACCTGGTATTCAATATTTATCAGTTTATGAAACAGAGCCTGTAGATTCATTATTAGATATATTTTGGGAAACAACTAGTGCTGGTTTAATTAGTGATTTAAATAATTTAATTATTAATTCAGCTGAAGGTGCTGCTGGTTTAAGTAGTTTCAACACATCACCATGGGACGAATTTACTGGTGGTATGGTTTTTTCAGCTGAAGATATATTATCAGCTAATTTTACTTTAGTTGATAGTTTTGGAGTTGATATGGATAATGCAGATATTACTAGTGTTACTCTTGAATCAGCAATTGATGCTAACGGTGTAGATAGACAATTAGCGTCAAATGGTGGGCCTTATTTTACGCTTACAAATCCTAACCCAGGTGATTTTAATATAAAAATAACAAGTAATTATTGGAACACTGTATTTTTTGGTGACAATGCTAATGTTAGGCTTTTTACTTTTAAAATAAATACTACAACTACTGTTGGTGGAAATATATCAAGTAATAGTTTTTTTGAAAGTGCTGGTCCAGATAATATGCCTCCTCAGCGAGGTACTCAAATTACTCCAGGTACTGCTGGAACAGAGTCACCTACATCTGGTTCTACAGTTTATACTAATAGAACAATAACAACAACTCAAGGTACTTGTGATTTTGTAAACGGAGCTGCTAACGTTGCTTTAAGAACTAATGATTTAGATATAACTTTAGGCGCAGTAAATAGCACAGGAACAGATGTTACAAGTAGTAATTACTTTAGTTTAAATACCGCTATAGTAACTGGAACTTTAGTTAAAAATATTCAAGCAACTGTAGCTATACAAAATAGTTCTATGCCTATTGATATTTATACTTTAACAGTTACAGGTACTGATTCTGGTATATCACCTACTGCAACATATGTTCTTAATATTGATGTAAGAGAAAACGTAGCTTATGCTGAGCAAATGTTTAGATGTGTTACTGGTGAATATGATTGTGGTGGTTACAGTGTACTTGTAATGGCTGTAAGTACTAGTGGTATTAGTGCTAATAGAGGTTGGTATGCTTATGTAGGTGGTATAAATACCTTAGCAGACGGAACAGATGTTACTATTGATAAAACAAATGCTTACACAGCGTCTCAATCAGCTTATGGTAGTTATGCGGGAAGCTTTTTCTTTTTCCAACAAAATACTCCAGATCAAACAGGTTTAAATACTTTATTAGGCTATGTAAGTGGTAGCTTAGATTCTTATTGGCTTGGTGGTATTGATGGTGCTGGAACTCCAGGTTGGTGTTATAGTTATGGAACAGGATCTAATCCTTCGCCTTGTGGCTGTGACGGGTATGGTTGTAACGATCCTTATTTAGTTAATATAACTAGTTATAACTTTGAAATAGTATAATGATAAGTGCTAAAAAAATTGAAGAAGTAATTAATAAAATACATAATCAAAATTGGCAAGGATATAAACTTTATTTTATAGGAGGTGTTTTAAATAATAAAGAAACAAAAGATATAGATATTTTTATAACAGGATCAGGTGATGAAGAAGAATTAGTAAAGTCAATAAAAAATATTCAAGAAAGAGGTTTAGTAGATTTTTTTGTAGTAGATTATATAAACGAAAATGAACCTAACACTTATTATTTAAAAAGATTTGCTAAAACATACCCTAAATATCCACATGATGTTAAAAAAGAACACGAATTATATTGGAGAAATTTTATAAAAAGAGATTGCAATTGTAATAAAAAAACAAGAAAAAAATACACACAAAAGCCAGTGTTAATATATAATGGCGTAATTTAGTGAAAAAATAAGTAATAATAATAAATGGGAGCTATAGTAGAGGTAAAATTCTTTAATAATTTTATATTAAAAAAGACAATAAATCAATCACAACCTGTGTGGATGGGTTCTTATGGTATTCCTAGTGATAAATCAGGTTACCCTATAATATCAGGACTTACTACACAAGAAGAAAATTGGGCTATAGAAGAAAGTAGAATTAGAGGTGGTTATAACAATACATCTACTGCTTATGGTGCAAAAGCTTATTTAGTTGAAGAAGATCCAAACGGTTACGTTAGATTTAACTCTTTAATATATTCAGGTATATATAATTCAAGAACCGGTGTAAATGATACAAACGTATTTTCAACAGGTCAAGATATAACTAAATCAACTGATCCAGCAAATGGATCTATACAAAAATTATATGCTGAAGATACTAATTTAATAATATTTCAAGAAAATAAAATTAGTAGAGCTTTAATAAATAAAGACGCTATATATTCTGCTGAAGGTGGTGGCGCGATAACTAATTCTAATTTAGTAATAGGAACTATACAACCTTTTCCAGGCAAATACGGTATTAGTAAAAACCCTGAAAGTTTTGCGGTTTATGGATTTAATAAATATTTTTCAGACAAAAATAATAATGTTATATTAAAATTATCTGGAGGTAGTATTGCTGAAATTTCAGGCGTAGGTATGAGAGATTATTTTAGAGATGAATTAAATGATTTAGATTTAGCTGGTACACCAGGATTTATAATTGGTGGTTGGGATTTATATAATAGTCAATATGTTGTTTCTACACAACAAGACGCTAGTAAAGCATTAAAACCTAAATTTAATACTCTTTCATGGGACGAGCAAGTAGGTGGTTGGACAAGTTTCTATGACTATAGGCCAGATAAAGCTTTTAGTGTTAGAAATAATTTTTACACTACAAATAGTGATAAACTATATAAGCATTATTCTACTAATGTTAATAGAGCTAATTTTTATGGAGTTGATAATAGATCTAGTGTTACTTTTATTTTCAACCCAGAACCTACTAGATCAAAATATTTTAAAACTATAAATTACGAAGGAAGCAATGGTTGGTCAGCCGCAAGTGTTATATCTGATCCTACTGGACAAGATCAATCGATTTCTTCAAGCAGTGTATATATAGACAATAATGACAATGGTCAAGTAATACTTAGTTATTTAGGTGGTGAATATGCTTATGATTCTAATGGAAATGTAATAACTAGAGCTAACTATAACCTAGCACCACCAAATGGTTTTGGAACAAACAACCCAGCGGTACCTAGATATTATGCTGGTTTTAATAGAAAAGAAAATAACTATACATCAAACTTAGTAAACAACTCAGCTGCTATGAGAAGCGAAGTTGTATTTGGTAATCAAATAAGTGGTTTAAAAGGTTATTATTTAACTGTACAAATGATTACAGACTCAGTAACTAATGTAGGCGCAGAAAAACAATTGTTTTCTGTTGCCACAAACTATTCAAATAATAATGGATATTAATAATAAAAATTTAAAATTATGCCAGCAGGAGCAATTATAGGAGGCGTTGTATCGATTGCAGGAGGTATTTTTGGAGCTAGCGCAGCTAAAAGAGCAGCTAGGCGTAGAGAAAATCAAGCTAGAGCTCTAGAATACAAACTGAATCAATTAGAAGAAAATAGACAAGAAATAACAGATCCTTACTCTAATATAACGGATTTAAGTAGTATGCTTTCAAATCCTTTTGCTAATTTATCTGTAGCTACAAAAGCTACTGAAATACAAATGGAACAAACTGATATAGCCTTAGCAAATACATTAGATACCATAAGAGCTACTGGTGGTAGTGCCGGTGGTGCAACTGCTTTAGCACAAGCCGCACTGCAAAGTAAGAAAAATATAGCTGCTAATATTGAATCACAAGAAGTTGCTAATGAAAAAGCGAGAGCTCAAGGTGAGGCTACATTAATACAACAACAAATGGGTGAAGCTAAAAGACAGCAAATGGCTGATGTGCAAGGTGAACAATATGTGTTTCAACAACAAGAAACTAGGGACATGCAACAACTTAATAGATTATCTAATCAAATTGGTGCTTTACGTGGAGCAGCTGCTCAAGCAAGTGCTGACTCAACCGCTGCATTAACAGGAGGTATTGGTGCCGCAGCTAGTATACTAGGTGGTGCTGATTGGGGTTCATAAATAAATTACAATGGAAGATAAAAATATAAAAATTAATCTGTTTATAAAACAATTAAATCAAAGCAATGCTTTAGGTTATAACCCTGCTTATATAGCTAGCACAGCTGATTATAATTTTGCTATATTAGATAGAGCTTATGAAAATACAGGTAAAGTATATGCGGAATTAAAAACAGCTTTAAATAATAACCAATGTATCGAACCTGGTTGTAAGTATGAAACAGATAGATTAAAATTTTTAATGGAAGCTCCAAATAAATCATTAGAGTTTCTAACCAATATTGGATCTCAACTTATAGTTACTAATGACATGTATTATGATGTTAATCAAAACTATGCTTATGCTGTAGCTAACGCAATACTAACAGGTAAACCTACATTTGCAAAAAGTGATGGTTATAATGTATCTTTGCAGCTAATAGAAAACGGATCACAGAGAATAATTTTTGAAGGTCCCATGCTAGACATACCATTTGTAATAAATAGTGACTCTCTAGATGCTCTAATGGAGTCAGGAACAGATATAGTAGCTACAACTCCGGATATAAATAAAGACATGCTAAGATTATTAGGTGAAGTTGGTGTTATGGCTGGTGGATCTAGTAATCCTGAAACAGGTGAACTAATGCCAGGTGCTAAAATAGCAGATGAATTTGTATTAAAAAACCCACAAGGTGAATACATTTATGAAGTGGTAGAAATAGGAAATGGCATGGCTCGAAACATATTAAAATATGATCTAGATAAAATTGAAAGAAAAGTATCTCCATTTATAAATGCCGAAGTTGCAGGTATGTTAAGCTCTGAGCAATCAGTAGTTGCGGCTTGGAACGTGTTTATTGGTGCTGGAACTAGCGTGTCAGAAGATGATCAAATGGCTCAAAATGCTAATGCTGGTTTTGTAGCTTGGTCATATGAAGAAGATTTGCCATTAATGCAAGATAAAAAAGAATTATTTATGGTTAAATATAAAGAGTATTTTATGAATAACTATTTAAAACAGTTTATTACAAATCAAATACCTAGTGTTTCTGCTGACGCAGTGCCGTTTGAATTAGAAACAAAAGAAGTAAAAGAAGCTACTGAGCAACCTCAAAATTAAATTGAATGCAGACTTACGAAGAATATTTAGATAGCTTACCAGAAGGTCAACAACCTATGAGTAAAGAAGAATTTTCCTCACAGCAAAGTGAAAACATTGAACAAGCTGAAGAAGTTGAAAGAACTGCAGAAGAAGAAGCTGAAATAAGACAAGGTTTTAATCAAGCAATAGATAAATTACCAAATGATGATAAAGTAAATCTATCTTTTTCAATCGCTAACAAAGCAGGTTTATCTGACTATAGTGGTGGTGGTAGTAAAAGAGTTTTAGAAAAAGACTTTCAAAAATCTGACTATGCTTTTAATGAATCTTTAAAAATATATGACGAGGTTATATCACTAGATTACATGGCTGATGTAACTGAAGATGAAATAAAAAATGAAGCTGCTAATATATATTTTGGTATTGACAATATTTTAGATTATGAAACTAAAGAAAGTAAAGGTTCTAAGAGTGATCAATCTTTGGCTGTTGGTAGATTTAGAAGAGATAAATTAAATCAAATAAACCCTGAAACTATTGGGACTAGAGGTTATCCTAAAGGTAGACCTTATACTGAGCAAGAAATACAGGCCATGCCTGAAATGATTGAGTTGCGTAGGCGTAATGAAAAAAAGTTTGCAAACAAAGAGGAGTATGAAGATTATAGAAAAGAAGCTCTTGGTGATAAATATAATGATTTTTTAAAATGGGAATCTGGTAATAAAGATATTGAAATACCTCTAAGCGCTATACAAGCTGGTAAAGATAAAATATTTTTAAATAAACTTACTGTTGATTTTAGAGATAAATTTGATGGACCAGGTGGTGAGCTAATACAAAAAAACCTTGAAGTATTAACTAGTTTAAATAAAACGTCTCAAGAGCAGTTTGAATCTACTTTAAAAACTAAAGAGTTAATTGAAGCTGATAAAAAAATATTAAGTGAAAAAGAAAGTGCTTTAATTAAAGCTCAGCAACCATTTGTAAATAACATTAACAACATTCAAAAAGAAATAGATGATTTAGGTTTTAGTGTTTTTGATACTGTTGGTAAAGTTGAAATAAATGAAGATGGGTCTATAGCTGGAGGTGATTACGTAACTGTTGATTATGAAGATGCTGAAAACAAAGTGGCTGAATACAATAGTTTAGTAGAAAAATATAAAACAGCTTATGTTGATTATGAAAAACAAGATTTTGAAGGTCGATACAATATTTTAATAAAAGATCAACAAAATTTAAAAACAACTATAGATAAGTATAACAACGATATACAAAAATACGCACAAACTGGTGAACAGGCTCGTAAAGACTTTTTGATTTCTAAAGCAGCTGGATACGATTATTCTTTAACATATAGAGCTGGTGCTGCTATGGAAGATTTTTTTATAAAAGGTGGTGCAAACTTTGCTGTTTTAACTGGTCAAACTGGTTTAAAAGTAATTAAAGCTTTAACAAATAATCCTGCTTTAGATATAAGTATTGACAATTCTATCAAAAACATGTCTGAAAGTATTGCTAATTATAATCAAAGATTAGCAGAAGAAAGAGAAGAAAAACTACCTCCTGCTTTAACATTAGAAGATGTAGAGTTTGGTGCTAGTGGTAATGGTGTTTTACAGTATATAGGAGAGGCATTAGCTGATAATAGCCCTTCAATACTTACTACATTTATACCGGCTGGAGCCGCAATAGCTGGTGGTGCTAGAATAGCTGGGGCTGCTGGTTTAAGCGCGATCGCAAGAAAAGAAGCTGCAGCTGCCGCTAAAACATATGCTTTCTACGCAATGAGAGCTGCGCAAGGTATATTTTTTACTGGTGAATCTGGTGGTAAATACGGTGATATATTAGTTGAAGAATACAATAAAAAAGATAGAATAAAAGAAATAGATAATCTTATAGATAAAGGCGGTTTAACAGAGGTAATAAAACAGGATTTAATAGAAGAAAAAGAATCTTTAAACCAAATGTTAAATACTAATTTTAGTTTTGCTCAAAAAGCTTTTTCATCATATGGATTTGGAGCTACTGCTGCTTTAGCTGAAACAATGGGTTCATTAAAATTAGTTAGTAGTGTGGGAAAAGCAGCTGGTGCTTATGGTAAAATAGCTGTTAAAAAAGAATTATATAAAAACGCTGCTAAATTTTCAGGAGTATTAGCTAAAGGTGTTATAAGAGGTTTGCGACCAGCTATTACAAAAGCAATGCCTACTGAAATATTTGAAGAAGCTTTTACTCAAGTTAGTCATAACATGATAGATATAGTCGCTTTAAATGAAGATAAAAGTATTTTAGAAGGTTTAGACGCTGATTTCTTTGTAAAAACAGCTATAACTTCTTTTGCTATCATGGGACCAACAACCATGAATAACACCAGGCAAATACTTCAAAATGAGTTTAAAACTAAAAACGAAATAGCTCAAAACTCTAAAGATGTAAATGAGTTGATTGTTATACAACAACAGTTAGAAGGATTAAAAGGTCCACAAAGACGAGAACTAAACGAAAAAAGAAAAGCTTTAGTAACAAAATTAGGTTTTTACGATGCGCAGATATTAAATAAATTAAACTCTATGACAACTTCTGAAATTAAAGAAGTTGCTGAAATAGGTAGACAACAAAGACTCTTGTCTAATAACTTAACTGGTTTGGTTGGAACAGGTGGTTCTGTTGATCAAAACAAAGAGTATGTTAAAACAAAACAATCTATTGAAAATCAATTTAATAATTTAGAAAATAGAAAAAACGAGTTACTTGGAAGACATGATCAAAAAATGTTAGAAAAAATGACTCAACTAAATAAGGAGAGAGGAGTTTCTCCTAATTTAGAGTTAGCTTATAGTTTAGGTTTAAACAACTTTGCAACAAACGCAGCTTTTACAATGTCTGACGCTGGTAAAAAGTTTACTGAAATTAGTGGTGAAGACTTTAATAATCCAGAAGCTATTAGAAAACAACTTAAAGCGGAAGGTTACACTGATTCTCAAATAGAAGATGTTGTTAAAAAGTTTACAGGTTTAACTCCTTCAAATGGTATTTATCTTCCAGATACTGGAGATATAGTTATAAACCAAGGAGCTATTGATCGTACAATGCATCAGTTTCCTGCTGGTCAAGCTAATTACGCGGCGCTTGCTCCTTTGGAAGAAGTGTTTCACGCTACTATTTCACAAAAAGGTTTGCGAGTAGATGGTGAATTAAGAAAAGATGCAGAGCAATCTACACAGCAATTATTGGATCTTATTAAAGGTAAGATGGAAGTAGGAACACCAGCTCAAAAACAAAAGCTACAAGATCTATTAAAAAGAGTAGATAAATATAAAAAAGACGGTGTATATAATTACGAAGAAATGCTAGCGCAAATTAACAACGCGATGTTGATGGGTGCTTTAAACGCTAGTGATTTTATATCATTACCATCTTTTAAGTCTTTTTTAAATAAAGCTATTAGTAATATAATGGGTGATCCTGCTTGGATGCTTGAGCTTAACAAACCTTCTGACGTTGCTCAGTTTATGAAAAACTGGCAAAATAATATTATTGAAGAAAAACAAGTTTTACGACAAACACAACCAGAAAAAACAGATCAAGAAGGTGTTTTAGAATCTGTAGGAGAACTACCTATAGCAACTCAAACATACATGGAGCTAGATAACTCTATATTACAACAAGCTTTAATATCTGCTATAAAAAACAATACAGATCAACAGTTTCCTATAGCTCAAGCTATTACAGAAAAAAACTGGGGATTAATTAGTCCATTGTTAAATATAAATAGCCAGCAAGAAATGAATGCTGCTAAAGAAGTTGTAATTGATCAATTACTAGGAAGATTTGAAGGTTCTGGTCAAGGTAGATATAGCGCGAGAAACACTAGTTTGTTAGCTGGTTTTTCATTAGATCCAGATGGAGACGCTGCTCAAGTTAGTACTTATTTAACTAAAACAATTAGAACTAGAAAACCTGAAATAGATGCTGCTATTGCTGATAGAACTGGTAGGTCTGGTCAAGAATTACAACAAGCTGGAGGTGAAATAGTTACAGAAACAGAAACTGTAGATACAACTCAATTAGCTAAAAAACCTAGTGAAACTACAAGTTTAGATACTGAAACTGAAACTAGAATTACAGAAGCAGTACAAAAGGTTTATAAAGGTAAAGATCTTAAGTTTTCAGAAACTCGTAATATACCTAAAGAAGTTGCTGATATATATGGTGAGGAGTTTGGTATTAACCCACAAACTATTACTGATAAAACAAGAAACTTTCAAAAAA
>CAACVD010000108.1_pt1 | contig 12311 bp, 17 predicted proteins | sample 2381771 | NCBI WGS metagenome assembly CAACVD01 (sample SAMEA5211965, study PRJEB30684) | marine metagenome | biome: Marine; feature: Epipelagic; material: Water | collected 2015-10-15 | depth 15 m | reverse complement strand
GTTAGATGGTGGTTGCTGATATTGACGCCTGTAATCATATATCGGACATCTCGCGGATCTACAAAGAGCGCGAGCGCTTGCCAGTGATAGGCGCTGATTGTCAGCGTGTGGGTTTCCGTTTGTGGTGTCACTGTCATGTTCATGCTGTCACCTCCACGTTGAATAGCTCGCCGTCTAACTCGGTGTACAGCTCCTCTACCGCCTCGCGTGCTTCTTCGGATAGCTGCACATACTGGCCCCATTGGATTAGCTTGTGATAATCGCTGACACCTTCGGTTAAGCCTTCGCTTATTGCTTCCTCTACGTACTCCCAGTTATCAACAGCCCACTCGCGGATGGCGTGGTAGTAGATGTCGATGCTTGAGTCGATCAGCTCATGCATAGAGCCGTCATAGTCTAGGTGATCGTACAGCTCCCAATGATCGGTGAAGGTTTCATCGCCTGTTAGCTTCTCGCTAATGAGGTCTCTAACGTCTGTTTTCATTGTCACATTTCCTTTGGTTAAGTTGCCGTGCTGTCACACGGTAGTGTCGAAACGACACAATAAAGCGCTCCACAGAGCGCTTGGTTGTGGCGTTATCGGGCGCTTGTTTTGTTGGCTAGCCAAACGACGCTCACAAAGAATGACGCCATCCATACGCCAAACAGTAGGCCACCAACCTTGGGTGTTATTAGCTCATACGATCCTGCGACCATTGAGCCGATTAAAACGAGAGTTCCGAGCACAGCTGCATAGCCGAAGGTGCGAGTCGTTTTGTTGAAATCTTCCATTGCTACGCAGCTCCCAAACGCTGAGCTAAGTCAGACTGTTGTTCGATGATTACCTCAAAGCCAAGACGCTTGGCGTTGTCTATGGTGTCGATGGTCAGCGTTGTTGTGCCAGCGATGTTGGCAAAGGTTTTAGCTGCTTCGCATACCGGGTACACCTTCTCGGTGCCGTATACGTTCTTGATGGTGATTACGATTGCTGGTTTATGTTTCATTAGTTGGTTCCTTTGTTAGTTGCACTGTCATGCAATGAGGACATCTTATAGAGGTGTTCCGTATGTTTCAAGTATTAAATGAAGTTATTTTGTGTTTGTGGTGTTCGGTGATAGGTCAACTCACCGACATTAATAAGGGTAGCGGAGAGTGCGCGTGCGGGATTCTAGGACGCCATAGGACGCCAAAACAGCCATATATAGTGTCACCGTGTCATAGCGCCGTTACGCTAAAGCTGCAAATCTATAGGAATCAGACACTTAGCGTCGTTACTTCAAGTAAGGGGCGGTTGAGATCGCTCGGGGATGGGGGGCCACTTAACTCGGTCGTTGGGAGACAGCCCCCCGGCGATTCTGAGCGAGGGTGCATGGCCATGACCAAACCCACACCTCTCGAAAAAATTTTTTTATTTTTTCTGTTTCAATCTGTAAACGTGTAGAGTATGGTCGGTGACAAGAAAGTGACAGCTTTCTTGCCACCTAAGCCCTGGGAAGCAAAGGAGACATCCCGTGACCTACCGAGATTCTAGCCGATGACTGTCTACGGTTATATGCGCGTATCCACTGCGCGACAGTCGGAGAACAACTCACCGGAAGTACAACGTCGCCAGATCACGGCACGCTGCCTACAGGATCGTTTAAGACCGTCTAAGTACCTTGAAGACCTTGGCACCTCTGGCGTAAAGCCTTTCTGGGAGCGTCCTTCTGTGCAGGGTATGGCGTTCAAAGAGGGTGATGTGATCGTTACCCCTAAGCTCGACCGCCTTGGCCGCGATATGCTTGATTTACTCACCGTCGTTAAAGACTTCCGCGAGTCTGGCGTGCGGCTCATAACGTGCGACTGGGGCGAGATCACTGACGATTCATTCCAGAGCGAGATGTTCTTAACGCTGGGCGGTCTGTTCGCTTCGATGGAGCGTCGCAAGATCCGCGAGCGCACGATGGAAGGCAAACACCACCAAGCTCAGAGTGGAATCTTTATCGGTGGGAACGTGCCTTGGGGGTGTTATGTCGAGGCGAATGAGCACGGCATAAAGCACGTTTATGAGCACCCAAAGCGGCAGGAGATGATTGAGCGTATCCAGCTCTTGCATAACGAGGGTGTGCCGTACCGCAAGGTATCTGAGCAGATCGGTAAAGAATTCACGAATGTGGATGACACGCCAATGCGTGTCAGCCACACCCAGGTACAACGGATTGTAAGGGGCGAGAAGTCGTCGTATAGGTTGCGTCGTGTCCGATAACATCGTTGAGAATCCGTTTGTTGAGTTTGTTAAGACTTATCGGAACAACCCGGTAGGTTTTGTGAAGCACGTTTTGAAGGTTGAGCCAGACCCTTGGCAAGCTGAGGTTTTGAATGCTCTAGCCGATGGTGAGCGCAAGCTGTCGGTAAGATCAGGCCATGGGGTCGGTAAGACCGCCATGGCCTCGTGGTCGATGATTTGGTTCTTGATGACTCGTTACCCAGTGAAGGTGGTGTGCACCTCCCCTACTTCGTCTCAGCTTATGGATGGTTTGTTTGCTGAGGTAAAGCTGTGGTTGCGTGAACTTCCAGAGATTCTGATGAATCTCTTGGAAGTTAAGTCTGACCGCATCATGTTGAAGGCTTCACCGACTGAGGCGTTTATAAGCGCTAGATTCGCACGTTCAGAGCAACCCGAAGCGCTCGCAGGCATCCATAGCCAGAATGTCCTCATCCTAGTGGATGAGGCCAGTGGCGTACCTGAGCAAGTGTTTGAAGCGGGATACGGCAGTATGACCGCTGAAAACTCTCATGTGTTGTTGATCGGTAACCCTACTCGCACGAGTGGCTTGTTTTTTGATACGCACCATAAGCTCGCGAGCCAGTGGTGGCGGCGTAAGGTCTCTTGCGTTGATAGCCCCAGGGTGACGCCTGAGTATATTGAGGAGATGCGCTATCGCTACAGCCCCGAAAGCACAGAGTATCGGATAAGGGTTCTGGGTGAGTTTCCAGAGGCTGACGATAATACGGTGATCCCGCTGCATTTGGTTGAATCGGCAATAGAGCGTGACGTTGAGATTGACGAGGATGCGCCGCTGATATGCGGTGTGGACGTAGCGAGATTTGGTGATAACTACTCGGTGCTGTGTAAGCGTAAGGGTCGAGTGGTTGTAGGGTTTAGACGATGGCGTGGGTTAGATCTTATGCAGCTCACAGGTGCGCTTATGAGTGAGTTTGAGGCGTTAGGTGGCCGTGACGCACCACAGGAGATATTGGTCGATAGTGTGGGTGTTGGTGGTGGGCTAGTGGATCGTTTACAGGAGTTAGGCTTGCCGGTGGTCGGTATAAACAGTGCTGAGTCACCCAGCATGGGTGCGACGTATCTGAATCTAAGGGCTGAGTTGTGGTTCAAGATTAAGTCTTGGCTTGAGTCTCGTGAGGTCAGTCTGCCGAATGAAGACAGTCTTATCGCGGAGCTGGTGGCTCCGCGATACCAGTTCACGTCTACGGGCAAGATGAAGTTAGAGAGTAAAGACGATTTGAAGAAGCGTGGCGTGGCGTCGCCAGACATGGCAGACGCCCTCGCCCTCACCTTTGCGAGTGAGGGGGTGATCGGTCTCAAGGGACGGCAACCGTCAAACTGGGGCGCACCGCTCAAGCGGAATATTAGGGGGATTGTATGACTAAGAGTGATGGCACCACCGCGAGTTATTACGAGCTGCCAAAGGATGCGAAAGAGCTACAGGACTTGATTTCGCACAAGAATATGAACGCACAGATTGGTGAGATCTTTAGGTCGTGTTATCGCATGGGTGAAGCGTCGCATTCGGATGAATTGCGTGATGCTCGTAAGATTGCGTTTTATGCGGCGGCTGAGATTAAGAGGTTGTTGGCGTTGCGTCCAGATAAGCGGTAAAACCCATCAGGGGTTTTACCGCATAGCCATTCAAACCCCGCACATACCCTCGCATTCATCCATGAAACTGAACGCCACCTGATCTTTAGCTGGGTCGGATAGATCTACTTCATCAAGCGGTTTGAGGCTTCTATGGACGTATAGCTTTTGAGTGGTTTTTGCAAAACCGTCGCGTATAGACTTGTCGATCATTACAGCTTCATCCCAAGACTGAGGATCTTCAGCTTTCATTTTTCGCCAAGTTGCGTTGTCGTGATACGGGCAGAAGGTGCAAGCGCTTTTCCTGGGTAACTCGTTGTATCCGTGGTCACGCATCCATTCCAGGCAGTGCAGTCTACTCATGCGTTGTTCAATCAAAGGCCAGCGGTTGTTACACCACTTCTCTGGTGCGTCTTTCATGCGCTGAATCTCGTCAGTAGAGATTCCTATCCACTGTTCGACCATGTTTTCAGGTATACGCTGGCGGGGCTTGTACCCCGCCAGCTCTCTGAGTTTCCGTTGAATTGGTTTGACTTTGTAGTCTGAGGTGCATTGCCGACGCAGGAGGCCTTCGCCCCTGCCATCTGGACTGCTTGTAAAGAACGGTGGCGTTGCGAACCTATCCTGCCCATTGAGTATCGCTGCTTTGAGATCACCTTCAGTGACCCGTAGAACGGGGAACGGCAGTTGTGTCTCAAGCCAATCCAGCCAAGAGTATATGTGTGACGGCTCTGCCTGTGTGTCTGCGAAGATTGCGTAGTCTGGCATGGGTGTGATTTCGCCGTGAGCTGCCATTAGCGCCATGGTGCTAGATTGCACCCCTGCCCCTAGACTGATTACGGTAAGCCTTTCCATGTTTCAAATATAGCACAGTGTTTCACATGAAACACACGCTATAGCCCATAAAAGACTAATAAAACCCTTAGAACCCATCTAACAAAAACAGTCGTTTGTTTAGATTTTGACATGGTGGTGAAATTCTGCGGCATAGTAACTGGGGTTATCTATGCCTGGCACTAAGTACCACAGCGTCAGAGGTCGCCGTAAGGCGGCACAGCGCGTGGCTGACGTTTTAGAGCGTCAAGCCAAAGAAAAGAAGTCGAAAAAGAATGGCTGAGATCGTTTCAGACGAACTAATGCTTAATGATCGGCTGTCTGATGAAGATGTCCAGGGCATCCTCACCACCGAGCTTAATGACGCCATCGACTTTATAGATAACACCATCTCACCAGCACGCGCTGAGTCCGAGAAGATGTATCTGGGCGATCCCCTCGGTAATGAGGAAGAAGGCCGCTCTCAAGTAATATCAATGGATGTCCGCGACACAATAGAGGGGATGCTGCCCTCATTGATGCGTGTTTTCTTTGCGGGTGAGCACACTGTTGAGTTTGCCCCTCAATCGGCAGAAGACGTAGAGACTGCCAAGCAAGCGACTGACTATGTGAACTTCGTTATGAACCGCGATAACAATGGTTATGCGGTTCTGCTTGATGCGTTCAAAGACTCGTTAATGAAAAAGGCGGGTTTCGTTAAGTTTTATTGGGACGAATCTGAACAAGCTGTCGGCTATGAGTTTGATGGCTACAGCGAACAAGAGCTTGCGGTACTCAACGCAGATCCAATGGTTGAGATCAATCAGATCGAAACCATTACCGAGGTGCAAGAAGACGGCACTGAGTTCACGTTAGGGTTCTCAGGCTCTTATACCCGAATCAATAAGGGTGGCAAGATTCGTATTGAATCTGTGCCGCCCGAAGAATTTTTGATCTCGCGTAACGCGAGGACACTGGAAGATGCTGACTTAGTGGCGCACAGACGCTACATGACAGTATCTGAGCTTGTGGCTATGGGCTATGACGCTGAGTTTGTTTCTCAGTTTGTCACCTATGACGATGACTTCCAGTTCAACCCCGAAGCTAACGTGCGTAATCCAACGCTGGGTGATTACGACGCAAACACTGACCCGTCTATGCAGCGTGCGCTCTACATAGAGTCGTATGTGTACATGGATGTGGATGGTGACTCGCGTGCAGAGTTAAGGAAGGTCTGCACTCTTGGCGAGAGCTTTGAGGTGGTGATGAACGTGCCAACGGATCATCGCCCCTTTGCAGTGTTTCACTGTTCTAAGGAGCCGCATACTTTTTTCGGTCTCTCGGTTGCTGATGTAACGGAAGACCTACAGCGCGTTAAGTCCAGTATTTTGCGCTCTAGCCTGGATTCACTGGCGTTATCCATTCACCCAAGAGTGGCGTTCACTGAAGGCCAGGTGAATGTAGACGACTTGCTCTCTACTGAGATCGGCTCGTTGATTCGTATGCGCAACCCTGGCGCAGTGCAGCCGTTCAATATGCCTTACGTCGGCAAAGAAGCATTCCCGATGCTTGAGTATATGGATTTGGTGCGCGAGCAGCGTACCGGCCAAAGCCGGGCATCCAGCGGCCTAGACCCCAACGCATTGCAAAGCTCGACTCGTTTGGCTGTGGCTCAAACGATAACTGCGAGCCAGCAGCGTATAGAGATGATTGCACGCACCTTTGCTGAAACTGGGATGCGTGATCTTTATCTGGGCATTTATAAGTTGGTGGTGAAGCATCAAGACCGCCCACGCATGATTCGTATGCGTAATGGTTTTGTGCCGATGGACCCCAGCGTATGGAATGCCAACATGGACGTGATCGTTAATGTTGCACTCGGCCAAGCAACCGAAGCTGAGCGCATGGCGATGCTTCAGCAGATTGCGGCTAAGCAAGAGCAGATCCTGCAAACCCTTGGCCCACAGAATCCGTTAGTGAGCATCCAGCAGTATTACCAAACGCTCACACAGATCATCGAACTGGCTGGGTTCAAAGACCCAGCCAGGTTCTTTACAGATCCTTCGACCTTCCAGGCACCACCACAAGAACCGCAAAAGCCAGACGCCAATGAAATGCTGGCCCAGGTGCAAATGGAATCCATACGCGCAGACATCCAGAAGAAACAAGCGGAGCTTGCTTTGCGCCGTGAGGAAATGGTGCGCACTGATGATCGGTTAAGAGACAAGGACGAAGTAGATACGTTGCTCAAGGTGACAGAGCTTGAAGCGAAGTACGGCACTCAGGTGGATGTCGCTGAGATCAAAGCTCAGACCGACAGAGAGCGCGAGTTGTTGAGGGCTGCGCAGAATGCCCAATGACGATTTCGGTTCACAGATACAGGTTTTCCTGCATGACCCCCTCATGGATGAAGTCATCGACAGCATGGAACGAGAGATGTTTGAGGAGTGGGCGCAGGAGAGCAACGCGACCAAACGCGAAGAACTGTTTTGGGAGCTGCAAGGAATGCAGCGATTTTTTAGACGGCTACGCGCCCATGTGGATAACGCGAGCATAGATGCGAGAAAACGCAAATGAGTGAACAGCAGTTGAACATCCCTGAAGGGGGTCTCGATTTGCGCAGCGCAGCAGCGCTATTGGTTGAGAGAAATGATAGCAATCGTGAGAGCGATACCGCTGAAGAACCAAGAGAAACCGAGTCAGAGGCGTTAGCCGATGGCGAGGCCGAAGTAGAGCAATCCGAGCAGGAACTTGAACAGGTCGAGTTGCAAGGTGATGAAGATAGTTACGAGGAAGCTGAAGAAGTCGAAAGGTTCATCGTCAAAGTAGACGGTGAAGAAATAGAAGTAGACCTAGACGAGCTGACCAAAGGCTATTCACGCCAAGCGAGCTACACGAAGAAGTCTCAAAAGCTGGCAGATGAATCCAGAGAGTTTGAGGCGCAACGCGATGCAGTCTTGCAAGAGCGGGCAGTCTACGCGGATTTGTTAGGGAAGATGCAAAACCGGATTCTCAGTGAGGATGCGGTTAAAGAACCTGATTGGGACGCACTCTATGACGAGAACCCCATCCAGGCGAGCAAGCAGAAGTACCAGTGGGATAAGGCTCAGAAAGAGCGTGAGGTTCAGCTTAGCAAGATAGCTGCTGAACAGAATCGTTTGTCTGAGGAATTGAAGAAAGAGCAGTCGAAAGCGATGCAAGAGATTGTTGCCACTGAAACCATCAAGGTACGCGAAGCGATACCTGGATGGTCAGATGACAAGGGTTTCAAGGAAGGCGCTACCAAACTGCGTGAATGGCTCATTGATTTCGGAATGGAAGAAGATGACGTGAACGCAATGGTTAAGTCTAAGCACGTTGAAATTGCTGAGATGGCGCGTAAGTACGCGCTCGGTCAAACGAAGACAAAAGACCGGCCCACGAATACACGCACTGTTAAAGCTGGATCGTCCCGAAGAACAAAAGCAAATCCTAAGTCGAAGGCTACTAAGGCTCTGAACGAAAGGCTGCAAAAGACTGGCCGCTTACAAGACGCGGCTGAACTAGCAAAACTTTTGGAACTTTAGGAAAATATCATGGCTATCGTAAGCAATACCTTTACCCGCTACAGCGCGGTAGGTATCCGTGAGGAATTAGCAGATGTTATCTACAACATCTCACCTCAAACCACACCCCTCGTTTCTAACATTGGAAGCGACAGCGTATCCAACACTTTCTACGAGTGGCAGACCGACGAATTAGCGTCAGCGGCTGCTAACGCACAAATTGACGGCGACGACCTAGCGAGCTTTACAGCGACTACGCCAACAGTCCGTTTGGGTAACTACACCCAGATCATGCGCAAAGATTTCATCATGGCGGATAACCTTGAAGTGATCGACAGCGCTGGTGGTGCGAACACTCGTGCATACAACCTTGTAAAAGTCGGCAATGAGCTGAAGCGCGATATTGAATTCAATATCTGTGGCGTCAACCAAGCCGCTGCCGCTGGTTCTACCAGCGCAGCGCGTAAGGGTGCATCACTGTCTGCCTATATCAAGACCAACACAAGCAAAGGCACAGGTGGTGCTGATCCGACTGTATCAAGCGGCGTGGTAAACGCAGCTCGTACTGACGGCACTCAGCGTGCGTTCACCGAAACCATGCTTAAGACCGTTCTACAGGCTGTGTTCACCGAAGGTGGTGACCCGTCAATGGTCATGGTTGGGCCTTTCAACAAAACTCAGGTGAGCAGCTTCACAGGTATCGCATCACAGCGTTACATGGCTCCAGGCGACTCTCCAACGACTATCATCGGTGCGGCTGACGTATATATTTCCGACTTCGGAAGCGTATCTATCGTCCCCAACAGATTTAGTCGAGAGCGCGATGCGTATGTCCTTGACCCTGATCTTATGTCTATGGCGGTACTGCGAAACATCCAGAATGTTGAGCTGGCTAAGACAGGTGACGCACACAAAGAAATGGTGATCTACGAAGGTTCTTTGCGTGTCGATCAAGAGAAAGGTCTCGGCATCATCGCTGACTTGACCACCTCTTAACGATTAGGGATTGAGATGACTGAATGGAAGAAAACCCTTGAGTACGATCCTCTAACCAAAACCGAAACGGTTTTTGGTTATGAGCAATCTAGCTCAGGGCGTGAGTCCGAAGACTCGGTAGTGATTCAAACCAAGACCGACGTAACGGACATCATTGAATCCAACAAGCGCCAGTTTAATGAGACTGATCGTCATCAGTCTCATGGGAGCTGGTCAAAGGTCGCCTCAATCCCGCTCGTTTTGCTGCATGAGTTAAGACAGAAAGGAATCTTGAACGATCAGAAAGCACTCAAGAAGTGGTTGAACGATCCTGATAACCGTCACTTTCGCACGAGAGGCAGCAGGCTCTAATGGCAATCACAACGTACAGTGAGCTTCAATCTTCTATAGCCGATTGGTTGAATCGGGATGACCTTACAACGGTCATCCCTGATTTCATTCGTTTGGCAGAAGCTCAGTACAATCGGTCGATCCGTCATCGCAAGATGATTACGCGATCAACCGCAACGATTGACAGTAGATATTCTGCCACCCCTGCGGATTGGATTCAGACCGTTCAGCTAATCTTGCTGACTGATCCTGTGCAGACCCTGGACTATGTGTCCAGTGAGCATATCAACGATAAGCGTGCCGCCAGCAGTGCTGGTGGTCGCCCTACTTGCTTCACTCATGTCGGTGAAGAAATTGAGGTATACCCCGCCCCGGATTCAAGCTACACAGCCGAGTTGTTGTACTACGCAACCATCCCTGCGTTGTCTGACAGCAATACAAGTAACTGGTTGTTGTCCTTATCTCCCGACATCTACCTATACGGTAGCTTGCTTCAAGCGGGGCCATACCTACGCGATCCAGAGCAGCTAAATACGTTTGCTGCTTTGTATCAGCGAATGATTGACGACATGAATATCTCCAACGAAAGGACGCGGGGCCAAACATCCACAAGGATGCGCATCCCTGCTTTTGGGTAGTTAAATGGCTTTTACTGATTATCTTGAAAACAAACTCGTCGCTCACACGTTCTCAAACACGGCGTATACAAGCCCGAGCACTGTCTACGTTGCGCTATATACCGTAGCGCCCACAGACAGCACTACCGGCACAGAAGTGTCTGGCGGTGGTTACGCTCGGCAGAGTGCATCGTTCACCACCACAGGTAACGCAGCTACTAACGCAAGCGCGATTGAGTATCCAACAGCGACAGGCAACTACGGCACTGTCGTCGCCGTGGCGTTGCTGGATGCAGCAAGTTCGGGAAATATGCTCGCGTTTGCAAGCCTAAGCTCAAGCAAGACGATCTCCACAGGTGATGTATTCCGTATCCCTGCCGGTGATCTCGACATCACGCTCGACTAATGAGTCAAGGTTGGGGCAATGGTAGCTACAACTCTGGTCGTTATGGTGTTTGGAGCTATAAGGATGGCGCAGCGTATATCGCGGCGACTTCATCGTTTAGCGCAAGCGCTGAGCGAGTTCAGAGTGCGTCTGCAACAATCGCTGCCAGTTCGACGGTCACTGCAAGCGGTCAACGCATTGCGTTGGGCGCTGCAACGATTGCATCGTCTAGTGCATTCACAGCTTCTGCAAGCAGAATACAAAGCGCTGCCGCTAACATCAGCGCATCTAGCTCGTTTGCAGCAGCAGCCGAGCGTGTACAGATTGGTTCAGCGGCGATTGCAGCAACAAGTGCTTTCACAGCTAGTGCAACCGCTATCAAGGATGGTGCAGCCACTATCACGGCAGCTTCATCGTTTACGGCGTCTGGTGAAAGGGTTGCGAGGGGCCAAGCGGCCATTGCCGCAAGCAGCGCAGTCACAGCATCAGCGCAACGAGTTCAAAGTGGCTCAGCAGCCATCAGTGCAACAAGCACTGTGGCTGCAGCGGGTCAACGGATCGGCACTGGCTCAGCAGTTATCGCAGCAAGTTCTGCATTCACTGCGTCAGCTAATGTCGTTATACGGGGAGCGGTTACGATTTCCGCATCCTCAACATTTACAGCGTCAGCAGGAAACATCCAATCGGGATCTGCGACGATCATCGCAACAAGTGCCTTCACAGCCTCTGGTCGAGAAAAGTGGGAACCAGAACCCAACGCCTCGACAAGCTACACGAAACAAGCAGCAGCGAGCACGACTTACACACAACAAGCCAGCGCCTCAACGAGCTGGCAAAAAGCTGCATAGGTAGAACATGGCTGACACATTCGATTCAAGACTCAAGCTAAGACTCCAAGAGTCAGGAGCCAATAGTGGTCAATGGGGTACGCTACTTAATCAGACCGTTACTAACATAGCGTCAGTATTCGGGTTTGGCACGCATCAGCTTACTTCGGATGCAGACGCCACGCTTACGCTTTCTGACGATGGTGCAAGTATTGATGTGCTTAAGAGCAGCTATCTAAAGATTACGAGTAGCGTGTCGCTTACGGCGACACGCACTCTGACGTTTGCACCCAACACCTTCAATCAGGTGAAGTATATAGAGAATGCCACTACAGGCAGTCAAAGCATTACGATCTCTCAGGGTTCTGGTGCAAACATCACTATTGAGAGCGGCGCAACAAAGGTCGTTTACTTCGATGGCGCGGGATCAGGTGCAGCGGTAGTAGACGCCTTGGCAAACATTGACCAAGGCACTGCCGAGTTCGACACGATTAAAGTTACCACGATCCAAGCCAACGATGGCACGGCATCTTCTACGATTGCTGACAGCACTGGCGTAATGACCATAGCCTCGTCTGTGCTTACAACAACCGACATCAACGGCGGCACAATCGACAACACAGTTATCGGCGGCTCGACGGCTGCGGCGGGGACGTTTACTACGTTCACCAGTAACGGCATTGATGATAATGCAGATGCTACTGCCATAACGATTGATAGTTCGGAAAACGTGGGCATCGGGACTAGCGCAATGTCATCGTACTACGCTAAAAACTTAGTAGTGATGGCGGACGGGGACAACACTGGCGGTATTACCATTGCCGCACCTGCGACTGACGATACAACCTATTTAGCGTTTGCTGATGGCACCTCTGGCGCAGCAGCTTACGCTGGGTATGTTGGATATGCACACAACGGCGATGATTTGTTATTGGGGGCTGGTGGAGCAACTAGGGTAAC